>Ga0307377_10002495_pt1 | contig 21688 bp, 17 predicted proteins | sample TR3MG_FD_202535 | JGI IMG/M metagenome (GOLD analysis project Ga0307377, IMG submission 202535) | Soil microbial communities from Risofladan, Vaasa, Finland - TR-3 | ecosystem: Environmental > Terrestrial > Soil > Coastal area > Acid sulfate soil | place: Finland: Risofladan, Vaasa | collected...
ACAGCTTCGCTCCACGCTTCCTTCCCACACTCAGTCACCCTCATGCAGTTGCGCTTCACTTCGTTCATCGTGATCAACTTACGGCGGGACTTTCACCCGCAGGAGTGCGCCCATGCTGGGCGCACAATGAAAAAAGGGCCGGTGTACACACCGGCCCTTTTTGTTTTTGCAGCAGCGAAATCAATCTTTCTTTTTAAAATCGTCGTGACAGGATTTGCAGGCTTTGCCTGTCGCGCCGAACTGCACCTTGATCGCGTCAAGATCCCCGCCCTTGGCGACTTCGGCCAGCTTGGCTGACTCCTGCTCCAGCTTCTCCTGTCGGGATTTGAATTTCGCCGCCTCGGTCCAGATATCCGGCTTGGCGTGCGTCTTGCCCTTGTCGGTGCCGGCGACGAAACCTTCCCAGGGCAGCTTCGACATTTCCTCGACGATGGCCGCACTCCTGGCGACCTCCGCCTTGTCGAAGGGTCTCTTGCCCTTGACCACGGCGGCGATGCGGCCGAACTGCTGGCCCATGATGAACATGGCGGATTGTCTATACTTGATCGCGTCCTGCGGCTTGGCAAACGGCGATTGCGCAGAGGCGCTACCGGCGATGCCGGCGACAAGAACCAGACCTACGAACGGCTTTAGCAATGGCTGCATAAAATCTCCTTCTGTGCGTTGGTTTTTTTTCCGAGGTCTCGTGCCGCGCCTCGTGGATACAACGGCGCAAGTGTACCCAATTCCTATAGGTCCGTCAGCGCCGATTCGCCGGGAACAACCAGGCTGGCTTTTCTGGTGGCCTCGACCTTGTCGCCTCAACTAGATGCGCTTGGCCAGTTCCGCCGCCTTGCCGGTGTAGCTCCAGGGCGCGAGCGCGAGCAGGCGCTCGCGCTCGGCCTCGGGGATGGCGAGTTGCCCGATGAATTGCCGCAGCGACTCGGGCGTGATGCCCTTGCCGCGGGTAAGTGCCTTCAATTGCTCGTAGGGGTCCGGCAGACCGTAGCGGCGCATCACCGTCTGCACCGCCTCGGCGAGTACCTCCCAGGTCGCCTCCAGATCGGCGCGCATTGCCGCCGGGTTCGCCTCGAGCTTGTTCAGGCCCTTGAGGCAGGAAACCCAGCCGAGCAGGCTGTAGCCGAGGGCCACGCCGAGGTTGCGCAGCACGGTCGAATCGGTCAGATCGCGCTGCCAGCGCGACAGCGGCAGCTTCTCCGCCAGGTGGCGCAGCACCGCGTTGGCCAATCCCAGATTGCCTTCCGAGTTCTCGAAATCGATCGGGTTGACCTTGTGCGGCATGGTGGAGGAACCGACCTCGCCCGCGACCAGTTTCTGCTTGAAATAGCCGAGTGAAACATAACCCCAAATGTCCCGGTCCAGATCGATGAGAATGGTGTTTGCGCGCGCGCAGGCATCGAACAGCTCGGCCAGCGCGTCGTGCGGCTCGATCTGTGTCGTGTAGGGGTTGAATTCCAGTCGCAGCGCCTCGACGAATTTGCGCGCGAAGCCTTCCCAGTCGAACGCCGGATAAGCGGCGAGGTGCGCGTTGTAATTGCCTACCGCGCCGTTGATCTTGCCCGTCAGGCTGACCCCTGCGATGCGCGCGCGCGCGCGGCGCAGGCGCTGCACGACATTGGCCATTTCCTTGCCCAGGGTGGTGGGCGTTGCGGCCTGGCCGTGGGTGCGCGCAAGCATGGGCGCATCCGCGAGCGCGTGCGCCAAGGCGCGCAGCTTGTCGATCACACCGTCCAAAGCCGGCAGCATCACCTTCTCGCGCGCATCGGTGAGCATCAATGCATGCGCGAGGTTGTTGATGTCTTCCGAGGTGCAGGCAAAATGGATGAACTCGGCAGCGGCCGCGACCTCGGCATTCGCAGCGAAGCGTTCGCGCAGCCAGTACTCGACTGCCTTGACATCATGGTTGGTGCGCGCCTCGATTTCCTTGACGCGGGCCGCGTCGGCTTCCGCAAAGTCGGCCGCCGCCTGCCGCAGTTCCGTCATCGCCTTGGCGGAAAAGGGACGCAACTCGGCCAGATCCGGATCCTGCGCCAGTGCGATCAGCCATTCGACCTCCACCCGCACGCGATAGCGGATCAGTGCCGCCTCGCTGCAATAGGCGCCGAGCGGGGCGAGCTGCTTGTGGTAGCGCCCGTCCAGGGGCGAGAGCGCGCTAAGCGGTGAGGACATGTCGCAGTCTTTGACGATTCCGCAGAAAAACCCGGCGGACATTTCGGAATTGCCGAAATGCCGCCCTACTCAGAGGGAACATGAGGGGATGCGACCGAAGGAAGCCCCTTGCGGGACATCCCCTCATTTGCAATGTTGTTATCTTATCATGCGTCCCTTGTTCGGTGGCTCTGAGGGAAGCAGCGGCGATGATATAATCTGCCCCCCCAAGACGAATTGCAGCAAATTTACGATGAGATTACTCGGTTCACTCACCAGCCCCTATGTACGCAAGGCACGCATCGTTCTCGCCGAAAAACGAATCGAATACACCTTCGACCTGGACGATCCCTGGAGCGAGAAGTCCAGGGTGCCCGACGCCAATCCGCTGGGCAAAGTGCCGGTGCTGGTGCTCGATGACGACAGCACCCTGTTCGATTCGCGCGTGATCGTGGAATTTCTCGACAGCGTGTCTCCGATCAGCCGCCTGATCCCCTCGGACAATCGCGAGAAGATCGAGGTCAAGCGCTGGGAAGCGCTGGCCGACGGCGTACTCGACGCCGCGGTCGCCGTGGTGCTGGAGCGCCGCCGCCCGGCAAAGCAGAAAAGCGAGACGGGGATCAAGCGGCAGATGGACAAGATCGAGCGCGGCGTCGCGGTGATGGCCCGAGACCTGGGCGTCAAGCCTTGGTGCACCGGCAAGACGTTTACCCTGGCCGACATCGCCTGCGGCGTTGCGCTGGGCTATCTTGATTTTCGCCACGATTCATACGACTGGCGCGTGCAGCACGCGAATCTCGCTAAGCTGGCGGCAAAACTGGCCGAGCGTCCGTCCTTCGCCGATACCGCGCCACCCGAAGCGCAGGCTGACGCGCCGACCTCGTCCGAGAAGATCTGATTCCCCCCGCGATGGGCGCCAGCCACGGCGACCGCAGCCGCGTGCATTACTGAATCACCCCGCCGCCCAGGCATACCTCGCCTTGGTACAGCACCACCGACTGCCCAGGCGTGACCGCCCATTGTGGCTGCTCGAAGCCGAGTTCGAGGAAATCGTCCCCGACGCGAACGATATGGCAGCGCGCGTCGGCTTGGCGATAACGCGTCTTTGCCGCATAGTCCCGCGACGCATCCGGTGCGCTGCCGCTGATCCAGGAAAGGTCTGCGGCGCGCAGGCTGTTGCTCTGCAATAGCGGATGATCGTGGCCGGATACCACGACAAGCACGTTGTTCGCCTTGTCTTTGCCCGCCACATACCAGGCCGCGCCTTCGCTCCCTCCGCCCTTTACTCCGCCTATGCCTATGCCCTTCCTCTGCCCGATGGTGTAAAACGCGAGCCCGACGTGCTCGCCGATCACCCGGCCTTCGGGCGTGCGTATCGGACCGGGCGTGCGCGGCAGATAACGGTTGAGAAATTCGCGGAACGGACGCTCGCCGATGAAACAAATTCCGGTCGAGTCCTTCTTGGCGTGCACCGGCAGGCCAGCTTCCCTGGCGATCCTGCGCACCTCGGTCTTCTGCAGCTGCGCCAAGGGAAACACCGTCCGGGCGAGTTGCGCCTGGCTCAGGCGGTGCAGGAAATAACTCTGGTCCTTGCTTCTGTCCGCCGCCTTGAGCAGCTCGTAGCGGCCCGCATTTTCTCCGTCGCGGACTTCGCGCATGCCGGCACCGCTATCACCAACGCCGCCGTCCACATAACGGACGCCGGCACCCCTATCACCAACGCCGCCGTCCACACGACGGACGCCGGCACCCCTATCACCAACGCCGGCGTCCACATAACGGACGCCGGCACCCCTATCACCAACGCCGGCGTCCACATAACGGACGCCGGCACCCCTATCACCAACGCCGGCGTCCACACGACGGACGCCGGCACCCCTATCACCAACGCCGGCGTCCACACGACGGACGCCGGCGTAGTGCCCGGTGGCGATGCGCCCGGCGCCGAGCGCGAGCGCGTGATCGAGAAAGGCCTTGAATTTGATTTCGGCGTTGCACAGCACGTCCGGATTGGGCGTGCGTCCGGCCTGGTACTCGGTGAGGAATGCGCTGAACACGCGCTCCTTGTACTCGGCGGCGAAATTCACCGCCTCCAGTTCGATGCCGATCACATCGGCGACCGCGGCGCAGTCGATCAGGTCCTGGCGCGTCGAGCAATACGCGTCATCATCGTCGTCCTCCCAGTTTTTCATGAACAGGCCGACGACCTCGAAGCCGGCACGCTTCAACAAAAGCGCCGCCACCGCCGAGTCGACTCCGCCGGACATGCCGACGATCACTTTGTTATTGGACATAGGGTGTTTTTCCGGCGAGCCAGTCCTTGACCGGCATTACCAGCGCAGGATGGCCGTTGTCGAAAAACCAACTGTCGACGACGTACACTTTTCGGGTTTTCCGCTCGCGGATGCGCGCCGCCCAGTGTTCGGAGATTAAAAAACGGCGGCGCATGATACGCCCCAGCACTTCGTAGTACCTGAGCCAGCCGCGTGCCTGCAACAGCCTCAGGAAGGCGGTGGTATCGGTAGAATGGTCGATACAGTCCATTTTTCCGTTCTCCCCGCCGTCGGCGTAATTGCCTCCCTTGTCGCGCCACACCGGCGTCTGCTCGCCCGCGATCGCGTACATGCGGCCGATGACAACGGAAATCGCCTCGCGCTCGCCGGCGGCATCGCGCGCTGCAGCGAGCAGTTGATGCAAGGATTCGAGCTGCGCCTCGCTATACTCTACCGGCGCCTTGGAATAGCAGCCGTAGTTGTAGCAGATGGTCACGACCTCGGCATGCGCGCTCAATACCGGCACGACGAGCGCGCCGAGCAGGGCCAGCCGGCCTGCACTGAGACTAGGCATGGTCAGTCAGGGCATCGAGCGGAAAGCGCCTGCCGGCGAGATAGTCCTCGACGCAGCGCAGCACCAGGGGGCTGCGATGGCGCTCGCGCGAAGCGCGTATCTCCTCGGCATCGAGCCACACTGCGCGCAGTATGCCGGTATCGAGCCGGCGCCCGGCCTCTTGTCCGCCCAGCTCGCCGCAAAAAGCGAAGCGCAGATAGCTCACGCCGGTGCCGGCGGGCGAATCGGGTTTGCGCCAGCGATAGATTCCCACGAGTTCGCGCGGCCGGAAATGCCAGGCGGATTCCTCCAGCACCTCGCGCGCGCAGGCTTCGACCAAGGACTCGCCTGTTTCCAAATGTCCGGCCGGCTGGTTGAACACGATCTGCCCGCCATCCTCTTCCTCGACCAGAAGAAATTTTCCGCCGCGTTCGATTACCGCAGCTACGGTGACGCTAGGTCGCGTGACCACGGCTGTTGCTGCGAATGAATTCGGCCATGCGCGCGACGCCTGCTTCGATCGCCTGATTCGACGCCGCATAGGAAAAGCGGATGTGCTGGCCCTCGTCCGGCACGCGCGCACCGAAGTGGATGTCGGCGAGCACCGCCACGCCGGCCTCGTTGAGCAGGCGCTTTCTCAGCTCCTCGGAATCCTTCGCACCTATCATGCGGCAGGCCTCGGTGACGTTGGGCCAGGCGTAGAACGCCCCGCCGGGAAGCTTGCAGCTCACGCCCGGCACCCGGTTCAGCAGGCCGACGATCAGATCGCGCCGCGAGAGGAAACTGTCGCGCATTTTGCGCGGCTCTTCCTGCGGGCCATTGAGCGCCTCGACTGCCGCCCATTGGCTGATATGCGAAGCGCAGGAATCGGTGTTGGTCACCCAGCGCACGAACTGCGGCGCCAGGATCGGATTCGAAGCGAAGCCGATGCGCCAGCCGGTCATGGCCCAGGTCTTGGAGGCGCCATCGGAAATGATGGTGCGCTCGTACATCCCCGGCAGCGACGCGATCGAGGCGAATTCGCCCTGGTAGATCAGGCGCGAATAGATTTCATCAGCGTAGATCCAGATTTGCGGATGACGGCGCAGCACCGCGGCGATATCCTCCAAGTCCTTTTGCGTCAGGATGCCGCCGGTCGGATTTTGCGGAGAATTGAGTATCAACAGCTTGGTCTTCGGTGTAATCCTCGCCTCGAGCTCGGCCGGGTCGAAAGCGAAATCGCGCGCCTCGCGCAGGTACAGCGGCACCGGCACAGCGCCGTGGGCGAGGATCTGCGATTCGTAGATCGGGAAACCCGGATTGGGGTAGATCACCTCGTCGCCGACGCCGTAGTCGGTGGTGCACAGGATGCTGTAGGCGATGAAGGGTTTCGCGCCCGCGCCGACCACCACATGCTCGGGGTCGATAGCCAGGCCGCGCAGGCGCCCCATGTCCTGCGCCGCGGCCGCGCGCAGCTCCGCGATCCCTGCCGAAGGCGTGTAACCATGCCGCCCTTCGCGGATCGCCCTGACCGCGGCGTCCTGGATGTTGACCGGCGTGTGGAAATCGGGCTGGCCGATGCAGAAGGAAATGATGTCCTTGCCCTGGCGCAGGAGCTCGTTCACCTCGGCCAGGACCACGAAGGCGTTCTCGGTGCCTAGCTCGGCGGTGCGGCGGCTGGTTGCTGGCATGCTGGGTTCTTTCATCAGAGCGGGCGAAAGTGCGATTTTATCGCATGTGACGCGCCGGCTGTCCGCGGCTGCTATCATCACCAAAAACAGAGCGGAGAAGCCCATGCTGGTCAGCTGCGTTGCATATGAGAACGGCAAGAAGCTCGGCGACATCGAGAAGAAAGACATCAGCCAATACGTGCGCCGGCCCGAATGCCTGGTCTGGGTCGCGATGTTCGAACCGAGCCCGGACGAACTGTCCGAGATGCAGCAGGAGTTCGACCTGCACGCGCTCGCCGTCGAGGATGCCCACCACGGCCACCAGCGCCCCAAGATTGAGGAATACGGCGACTCGCTGTTCGCCGTGCTGCATACGGTAGAGGTCGAGGAGGGCGAGATCGTCATCGGCGAGGTAAATGTCTTCGTCGGCCCCAACTACCTGCTTTCGGTGCGCAGCCGCACCAGGCACGGCTTCGCCACCGTGCGCACCCGCTGCGAGCGCGAGCCCCACCTGCTGCGCCGGGGCTCCGGCTTCGTCTTCTACGCGCTCATGGACGCGGTCGTCGACCGCTACTTTCCGGTGCTGGACGAACTCGAGGACGAACTGGAAGCGGTGGAAGACCGGATTTTTTCCGGCCAATCGACGCGCTCCAACATCGAGTCGCTGTACGAATTGAAGCAAAAACTGATGACGCTCAAGCACGCGGCCGGCCCGCTGCTGGACGCGACCGGCAAGCTGCACGGCGGCAGGGTGCCGCAGGTCTGCGCCGGAACCCAGGACTACTACCGCGACGTGTACGACCACCTGATACGCATCAACCAGTCGATCGACAGCCTGCGTGAAATGGTCACGACCGCAATCTCGGTCAATCTGTCGCTGATTACGCTGCAGGAAAACGAGACGACGCGGCGCATCGCCGCCTACGCCGCACTGGTGGCGGTGCCGACCATGATCGCAGGCGTCTACGGCATGAACTTCAAGAACATGCCGGAGCTGTCGTGGGAATTCGGCTACCCGGTGGCGCTCGCGGTCATGACGGTCCTCGACAGCGTGCTGTTCTACCGCCTGCGCAAGGCCGGCTGGCTGTAGGGCGCCCGGGCCCTCAATCAGACCATCACGACATTCGCGCCGAGCGACTTGGCGCTCTGGATCATCGCGTCATCGAGGCAGAACATGCCTTATGCACTCGGGCTTTCGCCAACGGCAGGGTGAAACGCGTCTCCCGCTCGCAGCTCCGGCGAGCCCTCACCAGCCAGCGCAGAGAGGCCCGCGACGAGCGGGTCGTGCGCAGCATCGGGCGCCGGGTCGGGGTCTCCCGACCCGGCTCGATGCAGGCAGCCGCAATCAGTGGAAGAACAGCACCGCGGCCTTACCCAGAGCGAACCACACTCCGATCAGGAACGGCACACCGACGGCGAGCCAGGCCAAGGCCCCGCCCATCCCGAAACTGCCGCGGGCGGCGGTCTGGGCGGTAGCGGCTTTGTGGCTCGCCTTCTGAGTCAGCGCCTGCTCCTCGGCCAGCTCATCTGGTGTCATAAAGTGTTTTGCGTCCACCGGCTTGATCATCCAGTTGCAGATGAAACCCGCTGCAAGCAGCCCCGCCAGAATGTACAGGGTATGGTCGTAGACAAGGTTTTTCGGCACGCCGGCATGCAACTGGGCCTCACGCAGGTTGGCAATCAGCACCGGGCCGATGATGCCTGCCGCGGACCAGGCAGTCAGCAGCCGGCCGTGGATGGCGCCCACCATCTGCGTGCCGAAAATGTCGGCCAGATAGGCAGGCACCGTGGAAAAGCCGCCGCCGTACATGGTCAGAATTATGCAGACCACGAGCACGAACAGGCCTGCGGCGCCCATGTGGCCCAGGGTCGGCATCAGGCAGTACAGAACGATGCCGAGGACGAAGAACGTGTAATAGGTGGTCTTGCGCCCGATCCAGTCCGACACCGAGGCCCAGAACAGGCGTCCCAGGCTGTTGAACAGGCTGATCAGCCCAACCAGGCCGCCTGCCGCCGCGACGATCGCGGCTTTCTGTGCCGCAGTGGCGGTCTCGTGGCTGGACGCGCCCACAAGCAGAGGTCCAAAAATGTCCTGCAGCATCGGCGAGGCCATGCCGATGACACCGATACCCGCGCTCACGTTCAGGCACAGGACGCCCCAGATCAGCCAGAACTGCGGGGTTTTCCACGCCTTTGCGAGGTGCACGTGACGGTCGGTGATCATGGCTTTGACCTGCCCTTCGTCGGGCGACCAGCCGAGCGGCAACCAGCCCGCGGGCGGCGTGCGGAAGCCGAACGCGCCGGCCGACATTGCGACGAAGTAGAACACACCCATGGCGATCAACGTGGATGCAACACCGGCGCTTGCATCACCGCCGCCGAAGTGCTTCATCAAGGCCACGGCGATCGGCGCGCCGATCATGGCGCCGCCGCCGTAGCCCATGATGGCAAATCCCGTCGCCATGCCGCGGCGGTCGGGAAACCATTTGATCAGCGAGGAAACTGGAGTGATGTAACCCAGGCCTTGGCCGACGCCGCCCAGGATTCCGCAACCCAGCCACACCAGCCAGAGCTGGTGCATCGACACGCCGATCCCGCCCAGTATCATGCCGCCGCCCCAGCAGGTCGCGGCGATGAAGCCCGACTTGCGCGGGCCGGCGTGCTCCAGCCACCCACCCCAGAACGCGGCCGCCACTCCCAGCATGAAGATAAACAAAGTGAAGGTGACGCTGACCGCGGGCACGGTCCAGTTGCATTGATGCGTGAACAACTCGGACATCAAGGACTGCTGCGTGCACTCGGCTGGCGCGTTCGCCACCAGCTTGGTCATCGGCAGCCAAAACACCGAAAACCCGTAGGCCATGCCGATGCACAGGTGAATCGCCAGCGCTGCGGGCGGGACCAACCACCGGTTGAACCGCTCGCCCGCTATCGTACGTTCCTTGTCTAGCACTCCAGCCATAATTCCTCCTTCTGTTGGTAGAGATCAGCTTTTAGATTTTTTGTACGTCCACGTTCGGGCCGTGCGACTTTTCCCGGACTTAGGACGCAAACATTCTCCCAAACATCGCCGCGTGCAGAGGCCGGCACAGGTTGCTGCGCAACTACGCGAGATCAATTGCCGCTATAGCGCTTCCTCCCATAAGACGATGGCGGCAGAACTCTAGCCGAGGAAATTGGCACGCGTCAAGTTTGATCGGCATCGCGAAGTATGCACGCGAATTTATAATCAGCTGCGCCGCACGCCGTCTGGCTGAAGCTTGCCGGCGCATCCATGTCCGGTTGAATTTGGGCCTACTCCCGATAGGGGAATTAGGGTCTCGCGCACGACGACCAGCCCGTACCCGCAAACCTCGATCACCGTTCGGCGTCTCAGTATCACGGCTACCGTAGCCGGAACCGGAAGCGGTACCGTAACCCCGTCTCCCGCCGGGGATTCCTGCGGAACGAACTGCTATTCGGGCTTTACGAGCGGCTCTTCGGTTACGCTTACGGCGCCCCCCGCAACTGGTTCGACCTTTGCCGGGTGGAGCGGCGCCTGCACTGGAACAGGCTCATGTGCAGTGACTATAAACACGAGCCAGGCGGTAACGGCCACGTTCAATTAGGCTGCCATCTGTTCAAACGGCGCGACTGATTATCCGACCTGTACACCGGCCGTTAGCGCGCTCACGCGCCGGCCATCGCGCTTGCTGCGCCCGGATGTTCCGGCGCGTTGACGCTCAGTCGATTTGCACCTGGCATCCCACGGCAAGCGGTCGCTTCCAGCCCTTCAGCCTAAAGAAACGAGCTCGCACCGGCTTTCGCCAGCACCGCCTGCAGCAGCACGTTGCAGCCCGCGGCGAGGTCTTCCGGCTTGGCGTTCTCGATCTCGTTGTGGCTGATCCCGCCCTCGCAGGGCACGAAGATCATCGCCGTGGGCGCCACGCGGGCGATATAGACGGCATCGTGGCCGGCGCCGCTGACGATGTCCATATGCCGGTAGCCGAGCCGAGCGGCGCCGGCGCGCACCGCGGCGACGCAAGCCTGGTCGAAGTGGCAGGGCGGGAAGAAGATGGTCTGGCGGACGCCGATATCCAGGCGCTGTTCCGTCGCAATCCGCGCGCTCGCCTCGCGCAGGCCCTGCTCCATGCGGTCCAGGCCGGCGACATCGGTGTCGCGAAAATCGACCGAGAACACGGTTTCACCGGGCACGACGTTGCGCGAGTTGGGCCGGTTCGCGATCATGCCGACGGTGCCGCGCGCATGCTCGGTGGCCTTGCCCAGCCGGTTGACCTCCTGGATCAGGAAGCTTGCGCCGAGCAGCGCGTCGCGGCGCAGATGCATGGGCGTGGGACCGGCGTGCGCGTCCATGCCGCCGACCGTCACTTCGAACCAGCGCTGGCCGAGCGCGCCGGTCACCACGCCTACGGTGTTGCCGGTATTTTCCAGAATCGGGCCCTGCTCGATATGCGCCTCGAAATACGCCGCCAGCGGCCGCCCGCCGACGGGCGCCGCGCCGGCGTAGCCGATGGCGCGCAGCGCGTCGCCGAACGCGATACCGTCGACATCGCGCCCGGACAGGACTTCCTCCACGGTATGCACGCCGGCAAACGCCCCGGAGGCGCCCATCACCGGCAGGAAGCGCGAACCCTCCTCGTTGGTCCACATCGCGACCTCGAACGGCAGCTCGGTCTCGATGCCGCGGTCGTTCAGGCTGCGCGCCACTTCCAGCGCCGCCATCACGCCGTAGCAGCCGTCGAAGCGCCCGCCCGAAGGCTGGGTGTCGAGATGGCTGCCCGAGACCACCGGGGCCGCACCGGCGGCGCGTCCGTTGCGGCGCGCGAAAATGTTGCCGACACCGTCCACGCTCACCGCCAGGCCCGCATCCTTGCACCAGGAGACGAATAGTTCGCGCCCCTGGCGATCCAGTTCGGTCAGCGTCAGGCGTTTCACCCCGCCCTTGGGCGTGGCGCCGATCTTCGCCATTTGCATGAGCGAATCCCACAGCCGCTCGGCGTTGATTCTGATATCCGCACTCATGCGCGCTCCCCCCTGTCATTCAGCGAACTGGATGTCGGCGTATCGAACACCCCGATTCTGTCATTCCGAGCGAAGTGAGGAATCTGCTTTTTTCGATGCGAGCAAAGCGCAGATTACTCGGCCGGAGCCTGCCTCGAGCGCAGCCGAGAGAGCCTCGGAATAACAAACTTTGGAGCTTATCTCTACTTCAGTTCGCGCACGACCGCGTTCACCACGCCAAACATTTCGTCGAGATGTGTTTTCTCCGCGATCAGCGGCGGGCAGAACGCGATGTTGTCACCGATCGGGCGCACGAACACGCCGCGATCCCAGCATTTGCCGAACACCTCCAGCGCACGCGCCCCCGGCGCGCCCGCGCGCGGCGCGAACTCGATCGCGCCGATGAAGCCGAGGTTGCGGCAGTCGATCACGTGCGGCAGTCCCTTGAACGCGTGCACGCCGTCCTCGAATTCCTGCGCCAGCGTCGATGCGCGCGTCAGCAAGCCTTCTTCGGCGTAGGTGTCCAGTGTGCCCAGCGCGGCGGCACTGGCGAGCGGATGGCCGGAGTAGGTGTAGCCGTGGAAGAAATCGATGCCGTTGCCCGATGCCTCCATGAAAGTATCGTAGATCGCGCGCTTCACGATCACTCCGCCCATGGGCACGGTGCCGCTGGTGATGCCCTTGGCGAAGGTGATGAGATCGGGGGTGACGCCGAAATATTCGCTCGCGAACGGCTTGCCCAGGCGGCCGAAGCCGGTGATCACCTCGTCGAATATGAGCAGGATGCCGTGCTTGTCGCAAATCTGGCGCAGCCGCTGCAGATAACCCTGCGGCGGAATCAGCACGCCGCCCGCGCCCGACACCGGCTCAACGATCACCGCGGCGATATTGGAGGCGTCGTGCAAGGGAATGATGCGCTGCTCCAGTTCGTCGGCGAACTCCGCGCCGGCGGCCGGCTGGCCGCGCGAAAAGGCGCTGCGCGCCGGGTCGTGGGTATGGCGCAGGTGGTCCACGCCGGGAATCATCACGCCGAAAGCCTTGCGGTTGGCGGGCACGCCGCCGACGGAAATGCCGGCGAGATTCACCCCGTGATAGCCACGCTCGCGGCCGATGAAGCGCGTACGCGTGCCCTCACCCTTGAGGCGATGATAAGCGAGCGCGATTTTCAGCGCCGTGTCCACCGCCTCGGAACCGGAGTTGACGAAGAACACGTGATCCATGCCTTCGGGCGCGAGTCCGGCAACGCGGCGCGCGACCTCGAACGGCAGCGGATGGCCGAGCGAAAACGAGGAGGAAAAATCCAGGATGCCCGCCTGCTTGCGTATCGCCTCGACGATTTTCGGCCGGCAATGTCCCGCGTTGACGCACCACAGCGTCGCCAGGCCGTCGAGCACTTTCTTGCCCTCGACGGTGGTGTAATACATGCCTTCGGCCGATGCGATCATGCGCGGCGAGCGCTTGAACGCGCGGTTGTTCGTATAGGGCATCCAGTAGTGCTCGAGGTCGAGCGGCTGCGACGGCTGTTGCGGGGCGTTCATGATCGATTCTCCAGATATTGCTGATACCGGGGTTGCCGAAGCGCAAGGGCCCGAGCCGAACAACGCTGCGCGGCGATGCGCGCGCCCGACCCGGGACATGCACAGCGTATTCTAGCCGAACCGTCCGCATCGCGCGGTCGCACATCGACCGCGACCGACACCCAGGCCGCTGGCTGCGGACAGTGATTGCGACCACCCTGCCCCGCGTCATGGTTGCTTCCGCCTGCCCGTTAAGACTCAAACCCAATGGGGCAACGCTTAAACTTTGCGCACGATCCCAATTTGGTTTAATCTTCGCGGCGGGATCTGTCCTTCAAACAACATGAGCGCGCGAAAGCAACAACAGCCAATCGCCGCCTCACGCGAGATTGCTGTCGACCTGAGCGCCGTCATTGTCTGTGTGACAGGCGATCAGCCCCGGGTCCTGGCCATCCGGCCCCAAGTCGACGCACTTGACGCCCTGCCTTCCGGCCCGCTCGAATCCCGTCACCACACGCTGGAGGCGGGTCTGCGTTCGTGGGTCGAAAGCCAGACCCGTCAGTCCCTGGGCTACGTCGAGCAGCTCTATACATTCGGTGACCGCAATCGCATGGCGGTCGGCTCCAGGCGTCGCGTCCGCATGCTTTCGATCGGATATCTCGCTTTGGTTCGCGAAGCGCGTGCTGAAAGCAACAGCAACACTGTCTGGCGCAACTGGTACCATTATTTCCCGTGGGAGGACTGGCGCAGAGGCAAACCGCCGATCTTTGCGCGCATCGAAAGGCAGCTCAGGAGCTGGGTCGCTGACGCCCGCACGACCGGCGAAAGGCGCGTGCGCGAAGAGCGGGTGCGCGCAAACTTCGGGCTGGGCAGCCTTCCCTGGAGCGACGAGCGTGTACTGCGACGTTACGAACTGCTCTACGAGATCGGCCTGGTCCGGGAGTCTCATCGCGATCGCGCGCCTGCATGGTGCTCGGCCGAAGACGTCATCGGGGAGGGCGCGTCGATGATCGCGGATCATCGGCGTGTTCTCGCCACCGCGATTGCCCGGCTACGCGGCAAAATCAAGTACCGTCCGGTCGTGTTCGAGCTGATGCCGCCGACTTTCACTTTTCTAAACCTTCAGCAAGCAGTCGAGGCGCTTGCGGGTTTGCGCATGCACAAGTCGAATTTCCGCAGGATCGTCGAAAGTCAGGGCTTGGTGGAAGATACCGGCGAGATCTCCGCGGGCGCCGCCGGCCGGCCGGCACGCCTGCTTCGCTACCGGCGCGACGTGCTGCTCGAGCGTCCCGCCCCCGGCGCACGCCTCCCGATCGCACCGCGCAGGAAATAGTAGGGCGATGGCGGCAGCCGATGCCGGCGGCTGCCACATTTATTCTCACTTTAAGTATTAACCTGCTATACTCGTCTTCGAAATCGGCGCTCAGCCGGTTTTTTTGGTCTTATTAATACTTACATTGAGTATAAGGAGACGTTGATGCCGATGACTGAGCCGATCGACGAAGCCTCCATCCTGGTGGAACCCGCGGTAGCGGCAAGAACGGCGCAGGTCTATGCGCGCATCCACTCGGTCATACCGACGTTCAAGTGGCCCGAGTTCGCGCCGGACATCGACGCGATCCTGCGCTTGAAGCGCGAATGCAATGCCGTGATCCTTGCCCATAATTACCAGACGCCCGAGATATTCCACGGCGTGGCGGACATTGTAGGGGACTCGCTGGCCCTCGCGCGCGAAGCTGCACGCACCGACGCCGACATCATCGTCATGTGCGGCGTGTATTTCATGGCAGAGACCGCGAAGCTGCTCAACCCCGGGAAGCGGGTCCTGATCCCCGACCCGAAGGCCGGCTGCTCGCTTGCCTCGTCGATCACCGGCGCCGATGTCCGCATGCTGCGGCAGCGCCATCCCGGCGTGCCGGTCGTCGCTTATGTCAATACCAGTGCTGAGGTAAAGGCGGAGAGCGATATTTGCTGCACCTCCGGCAATGCGGTGCGGGTGGTCGAAAGCCTCGGCTCCGGCAAAGTTATTTTGCTGCCCGACGAATACCTCGCAGCCAACATCGCTGCGCAAACCGGTGTGGAGATCATTGCCTGGCGCGGACGGTGCGAGGTGCACGAACTGTTCACTGCGCACGACGTGAGCGGACTGCGCGAGAGGTTTCCGGGCGTGGCGGTGCTCGCTCACCCCGAATGCGCGCCGGAGGTTGTCGCTGCCGCCGATTTCGCCGGCTCCACGGCCGCCATGGCCGATTACGTCGCGGCGAAGCGCCCGTCGCGGGCAGCGCTGGTGACCGAATGTTCGATGGGAGACAACATCGCCGCCCAGTATCCGGATACCGAGATCGTTCGTCCCTGCCGGCTTTGCCCGCACATGAACCGGATCACTCTGCCGAAAATCCGTCATGCGCTGGAGACGCTCGCGCACGAAGTGGTAGTCGACCCGTACAATGTAGCGCGCGCTCGCGCCAGCATCGAGCGCATGCTCGCTTTGCGCTGAGCCCGCGATGAATTCGCTACAGCAGCGTTCCGACCGGGTAGTCGTCATCGGCGGCGGGATTGCAGGCCTGGCAACGGCGCTGGGGCTTGCGCCGCTTGCGATTACCGTCATCGCCAAAGCGCCATTCGGTACGCAAGCCTCGACCCCGTGGGCGCAGGGCGGCATCGCCGCCGCAATGGGTGCGAACGACGCACCCGCAGTGCATGCTGCCGACACCCTGGCGGCAGGTGCGGGACTGTCGGATCCTGCAGTTGCCAAGCGTGTCGCCGAAGCGGCGGCGAGCTGCATCGGCGATCTGATCGCCTGGGGCACTGAATTCGATCGCAGGCCCGGCGGGGAACTCGCGCTGGGTCTGGAGGCGGCGCATTCGCGCCGACGGATCGTCCATGCCGGTGGCGACAGCACCGGCCGCCGGGTGATCGAAGCCCTCGCGCGCGCGGCGCGCACCTCGCCTTCCATCGAGATTATCGAGGATGCGCGCATCACCGAGCTCGTGGTCGATGACAACGCGGTCGGCGGCATAATGGCCGAGCGCAAGGGACAAGTGATGCAGCTGCCGGCTCGCGCGGTCGTCCTGGCAACCGGCGGTATCGGCGGACTCTACGCGCACACGACCAACCCGCTCGGCGCAACCGGCAGCGGCATCGCCTTGGCCGCACGTGCGGGCGCAATTCTGCGCGACATGGAGTTCGTTCAGTTTCATCCCACCGCGATTGCCGTCGGCAACGATCCCATGCCTTTGGCGAGCGAGGCGATCCGCGGGGAAGGCGCCATCCTGATCAACGGCCGGGGCGAGCGGTTCATGGCGGAAATCCCGGGCAAGGAACTCGCCCCGCGCGACATCGTCGCTCGCGCAATCTGGAGTCAACTGGCGGCGGGTAGCGCCGTCTATCTCGATGCGCGCGCGATCGGCAAGGATTTCCCCGCACGGTTTCCCACGGTCACGGCACTCTGCCGTCGCGCGGGGCTGGATCCGGCAACCCAGGCGATTCCGGTTCGGCCCGCCGCGCATTACCATATGGGTGGCATCGCCGTGGATCAATGCGGCCGCAGCTCCGTCCCGGGCCTGTGGGCTTGCGGCGAAGTCGCCGCAACCGGCTTGCACGGCGCGAATCGGCTGGCGAGCAATTCCCTGATCGAAGCCCTGGCCTACGCGCGCTGGATCGCGGAAGACATCGCCGGCCGGGAAGCGCCCCAAGCCGGAACGACTGTTCCGTTGCGCGCCACCACGGCAAGTCGCACCGACATCGACTTTGCCAGCGGCACCAGAATCCGCCGCCTGATGAGCGAAGCGGTCGGCGTGATCCGCGACCATACCGGTCTCGCGGCCGCCATCTCCGAACTCGAAACGCTCGCGTTTGCTGCGCCGCGGCCTTCGATACGCGCCGATCTCGCCCTGGTCGGCCTGCTCATCGCAAGCGCTGCGCGTGAACGAAGCGAAAGCCGGGGAGGACACTTCCGCCGCGACTACCCCGCGCCATCCACGCGCCAGGCGCATTCGCGCAGTCTTTCTCTTGCCGACGTGCAAACGGGTACAACGAAATTTCAACCGAAGGATTTCCTCGTGAGGAATGCGTGATGTCGCTGCCCGAACCACTCCCGGCAATCATGGTGGAGCCGCTGGTGCGCGCGGCGTTGCTCGAAGATCTCGGACGCGGCGGCGACATAACCACTGCCGCGACCATCCCTGCGTCCCTCCTGCTGGACGGCGTCGTCGCGTCGCGCCAGAGCGGCGTGCTTGCGGGCACCGATGCCGCCGCGCTTGCCTTCCGCCTGCTCGACCCCGGGATTTCCGTGGTGGTCGAAAGACCGGACGGCAGCCGCGTCAGCCCGGGTGATATTGTCTTTCGCCTCAAGGGGCCGGCCCGCGCCGTGTTGTCCGCCGAGCGGGTCGCGCTCAACCTTCTATGCCATCTCTGCGGCGTGGCGACTGCGACCGCGGCTCTCGTTGAAGCGGTGCGCCCCTTTCCCGCACGCATCGTTTGCACCCGCAAGACCACCCCCGGCCTGCGCATGCTGGAAAAACATGCGGTGCGCGCCGGCGGCGGATCGAATCATCGCTTCGGCCTCGATGACGCCATACTGATCAAGGATAACCATGTCGCACTGGCGGGCGGGATCCGCGATGCCATCGTGCGCTGCCGTCAGGCAGCTGGTCCATTTGTCAAAATCGAGGTGGAGGTCGACACCATCCCCCAACTCGCCGAGGCGCTGCAAACCGGCGTCGACGCCGTGCTGCTCGACAACATGACTCCGGAACAAATGCGCGAGGCAGTGCGCATGGTCGATGGCCGTGCGCTGGTCGAGGCTTCAGGCAGGATCCGCCTCGAAAACGTCAACGCGGTCGCCGCAACCGGCGTCGATCTCATATCGGCAGGTTGGATCACGCATAGCGCGCCGGCGCTCGACTTGGGGCTCGATGTCAAATCCTCTGGTGAGTCTTCATAACGCAGGCTTTCCCAATAGCTGCGCCGGCATCATCGGCCTTGAAGTCCGATGTTCCTGTCGACACCGAAACAGGCGTAGCCATGCGAAAGCTCAGCCCAGCGTCGGCATATTGAGCCCGGCCGCGGGCGTGTCCTCGTGCGGCCAGCGCGTGGTCACCACCTTGGTGCGGGTATAGAACTTCACCCCCTCGACGCCGTGCACGTGCAGGTCGCCGAACAGCGAGTTCTTCCAGCCGCCGAACGAGTAGAACGCCATCGGCACCGGGATCGGCACGTTCACGCCCACCATGCCGACATGGATCTGCTCCTCGAAGCGCCGCGCCGCGCCGCCGGAGTTGGTGAATATCGCCGTGCCGTTGCCGTAGGGATTGGCGTTCACGAGCGCGATCGCCTCTTCCAAGGTCTGCGCGCGCAGCACGATCAGCACCGGGCCGAAGATCTCGTCCCGGTAGATGCTCATCCCCGGCTTGACCTGGTCGAACAAGGTGGTGCCGAGGAAGAAACCGCTCTCGTGGCCCGCGATTTTCTTGTTGCGTCCGTCGACCACCAGCTTCGCGCCCTCGGCCACGCCGGCATCGATATAGCCCGCGACCTTGTCGCGGTGCGCCTGGGTGACGAGCGGCCCCATTTCCACGCCCTCACCGTCGCCTGGGCCGACTTTTATTTTCGCTGCCTTGTCCGCAACCATTTTCACCAGGGGATCGCCGATGGCGCCCACCGCCACCACCGCCGAGATCGCCATGCAGCGCTCGCCGGCGGAGCCGTAAGCGGCGCCGATCAGCGCGTCGGCGGTGAATTCCAGATCCGCATCCGGCAGCACCACCGCGTGATTCTTGGCCCCGCCCAGGGCCTGCACCCTTTTCCCGTTCCGGGCGCAGGTCTCGTAGATGTATTTCGCGATCGGCGTCGAGCCGACGAACGAGACCGCATGTATCCCCGGATGATCGAGGATCGCGTCCACCGCTTCCTTGTCGCCGTGCACCACGTTGAACACGCCCTCGGGCAGCCCCGCTTCGGTGAACAGCTCGGCCATTTTCATGCTGGTCGAAGGCACTTTTTCCGAAGGCTTGAGGATGAAGGTGTTGCCGCAGGCGATCGCCACCGGGAACATCCACAAGGGCACCATCGCCGGAAAATTGAACGGCGTGATGCCCGCGCACACGCCCACCGCCTGGCGCAGCGTGTGGCAGTCGACGCCGGTGCCGGCGTTCTCGGTGTACTCGCCCTTCAGCAGGTGCGGGATGCCGCAGGCGAATTCGATCACCTCGATGCCGCGCTGCACGCTTCCGAGCGCGTCGGGCAGCGTCTTGCCGTGTTCCTCCGAGACGAGCCGCGCCAGTTCCTTCTGATTCGCCTGCATCAGCGCCAGGAATTTTTGCATCACGCGCGCGCGGCGCAGCGGCGGCGCGTTGCGCCATGCGGGCAGCGCGGCGCTCGCCGCCTTGACCGCGTGGTCGATGTCCTGCGCATTGGCGAAAGGCACGCGCCGGATCACCATGCCGGTCGCCGGATTGGTGATCGCGCCGGAACGCGTGCCGGTCGACGCAACGCCGGCGCCGTTGATCCACAGAGGCACGACCGGATGGTTCACTGCCTTTTCATTGGGGAGGTTCATGCTGGTGGTGTCCTTGGAAAGCAGCGCTCCGATGGCGCGAAGCTGAACTTGCCGGCGTGGTATGGAGCTGCTGCAAATGTCGAATTTGCGTACGAAATCATACCATGACAGCAGCCTCCCCGATTGTGTGCTGCGGTATGGACCCCCCTCGATCATGCGCGAATTCATGGGCGCCGCGCGCTGCCACGGTTGGGGGAAACCGCGGGAAATCTTTTGCGCGGTTCGGGCTGCCGCTCCCGGCTTCGCGCGCGGGCGCCCAAACAGGAAATCGGAATGCAAGCGGTCTTGGTGGTGCGCGCCTCGACTGCGGCGCCACTGCCGCGCTGAGCAAGGGACGGACGAGGAAATGCGGCATGCATCGAAGCGTCGGCACTTTGCGCGCCACCCCGCGGCACCTTGGGTCAGGCGCCGCGGCGCTTTCGGAACAATTGCGTACGTGCCGCAGAACTGATCGCGACTACGGCGGGGTGCGTCAGCCGGCGCTCCACTGAAATCGCGTAAAAGCGCTCGGTCACCGCATCGGTGCGGCCCAGGGATTTCACGCGATATTGCGGCCGTACCTCTTCGGCAATTGCCGAGGGAACCGCGAATATGCCGATGCCGGCCTTGCCGAACGCCTCGGTTAAGGCGCCATCGTCGAACTCGCCGACGATTATCGGCCGCACGCCGATGCTCTCGATCCACTGCATCAGTCTGGGACGAACCGCGGCCTCCTCGCCGGGCAGGAGCAGGGGCGCGCCGTCCAGGCAGCGCGGAAATCGCGCCCGATGCCGCTGCGCCAGCGCAGGAGCGGCAAGAAACGTGAGGCCGCACTCGCCCAGCAGATGGTTGAAGCCGCGAATGCTCATGCTTGCGGGCATCGGACCGTCGGCGATCACCAGATCCAGCCGGTGGATCGCCAAGTCCGCCATCAGGCCGGCGAGCTTGCCCTCGCGGCAAACCATGCGCAGCGGCTCCGCAAGGGATACTGCCGGTTCGAGCAGCCGGTAGGCCACCGATTTCGGCACCGAATCTGCGATGCCCACCTTGAACAACAGGGGCAGGCTGCCTGCCTTGTGTCGCAGCGCCTCCTCGAGTTCCTCGCCGACCGTGAACATTTCGTCGGCGTAGCTGAGCACCATCCTCCCGGCCTCGGTGAGTTCCAGACGGCGGCCGGCGCGCGCGAACAGCTTGTGACCCAGCGCATCCTCGAAGGCGCTCAGCTGGCCGCTGATGGTCTGCGGCGTGAGATGCAGGCGCTCGCAGGCGCGCGCAATGCCGCCGGCCTTGGCCACGGTCCAGAAGTAGCGCAAATGCTTGTAGTTGAGCCTGGCCATCGCTTTGCCTCAGTTCGTCTTTTTCGAACAATATAGCAATTATATTCGACTTTTCAACGAAAACCGGCGTCGCTAGTATGCCTCCATCTGCCGCATCGGCAGACCCGGCGCTGCCGCCCCGGCAATGGGCGCGCAGCGCCGCTAGCCGCAACCGTTAAAGGAGAAGACTCATGAACCTGTCGAACCAGTCGCGCGTCATCGCCGCAGCCGGCGTCGACCGTCAACTTGCCGCTGCCCCGGCCGCGAACAAAGTCATCCGCAACACTTATCTGCTGCTGTCGATGACGCTCGCCTTCAGCGCGCTCAGCGCCGTCGTATCGATGGCGCTTAAGCTGCCGCACCCCGGCCTGATACTCACGCTGGTGGGCTATTTCGGCCTGCTGTTTCTGACGACGAAGTTCCGCGACAGCGCGCTTGCGCTGGTGTTCGTATTCGCCCTCACCGGCTTCATGGGCTACACCCTGGGGCCCATCCTCAACGCCTATCTCGCCCTGCCCAACGGCGCCCAGGTGGTGATGACCGCCATGGGCGGTACCGCCGCCATATTCCTCGGCCTGTCGGGCTATGCGCTCGCCAGCCGCAGGGACTTCAGCTTCATGGGCGGCTTCCTCACGGTCGGCATTCTGGTCGCCTTCCTCGCCGGACTCGGCGCCGTGTTTTTCGAGATGCATG
>Ga0307377_10002496_pt1 | contig 21674 bp, 28 predicted proteins | sample TR3MG_FD_202535 | JGI IMG/M metagenome (GOLD analysis project Ga0307377, IMG submission 202535) | Soil microbial communities from Risofladan, Vaasa, Finland - TR-3 | ecosystem: Environmental > Terrestrial > Soil > Coastal area > Acid sulfate soil | place: Finland: Risofladan, Vaasa | collected...
TCTCGTGGTCCCTACCCCGCTGGCGGCAGGAAGCCAGACAAGAAACAGAGAGATCTCCTCTCCGGGCAAGGGACAGCGGGTTGATATGGGGAATCCCGGCTGAAAGACTCTCATTCCGAGTGGTACAAGAATGGGGGCAAGGCCCTATGATCCAGGACTAACATAAGCCCTGGTATCGATTATGGGGGCAGGTCAGGGAGATGAGACGTTGATAGCCGAGCAACCGAATATCCTGCTGATCATCACGGACCATCAGGCCTTCTATCACCACGATCGGCCTGGTGAATTCGAGTATGTGTGGCCAAATCTCGCGCGGCTCGCCGCGGAGGGTATCAGCTTCGGCCGCGCTTACTCGATCTGCCCACTCTGCACTCCGGCGCGGGCGAGCATGATGACGGGGCTCTACCCGAGCAGGCACGGCCTCATCCGGAACACCGACGGTGGAGGCAAGCCCGATTTCGCTTCGGGCCAACTCCTGTACAGCCACTACCTTTCTCAGGCAGGCTATCGCAACGCCTATGTCGGGAAGTGGCACTGCGGACGGACACGCCTGCCGCTGGACTACGGTATCGAGGGTTGGAGTCTGCCCGACTACGGCATTGTCTACACGTGCGATGCGTACAAGGGGTACTCGACGGCGGGAGGAATGGGCGAAGCCCGGGCGCGCATCGAGCATAGCCTCGACCATCCGGAATGGTCTGGACAGACACTCACGCTTCATCACCCGTCGCCATGGCATTTCATGAACTGCAGCGGCGTTCTGGAGGGCCCCCCCGAAGCCCACGAGGAGCAGTTCGTGGCCCAACTGGCCGTTGACAAACTGAAGACACTGGCAGAGGGCTCGCAGCCCTGGAGTCTCGTGGCCAGCTTCTGGGGCCCCCACCAACCCTACTTCCCCTCTGAGCCCTTCGCATCCATGGTGGATCCAGCGAGAATACCCGAGTACCCTAGCTTTCGTGACGATCTGTCCGGAAGACCGCTGCGCCACCTGCTACATCGTGATTTCCACCATCCCGGTGCCTGGCAGTTGAGAGACTGGTCGGCCTGGCAACAGATCCTAGCTAGAGCGTATGGCCAGGGATTCCAGGCTGATGCCGCTGTGGGCCAAGTCCTTGACGCCCTCGATGAGTGCGACGCAGCTGAGAATACGATTGTGATCTGGTGTTCCGACCACGGGGATGCGCTTGCCAGCCACGGCGGCCTCTGGGATAAGGCGTCTACCTTCACCGAGGAAGTGGCACGCATTCCGCTGGCCGTGCGCTGGCCCGCCCGTTTTGCGAGGGGACGTTCATCTGACCAGCTTGTCAGCAACATGGATGTGACCGCTACGATGCTTGCAGCGGCCGGTGTTTCCGTACCCAAGACGATGGATAGCCGATCGTTGCTGCCGCTATGTGAAGACAATACCGCCGTCGATTGGCCGGATGAACTGATCTGCGAACACCACGGACATGGTGAGGATATCCTGCAGCGCATTGTCATGCATGACCGTTTCAAGTATGTGGCGGCAATGTACGATGGGGATGAATTGTACGACCTGCAAGAAGATCCGTACGAACTGCATAACCTGATCGACGATCCTGCGTATCACAAGACAGTGAACGATCTCAGACGACGTATCATACAACACATCACCAAAACAGACGACCGACGGGGATATTTACTGGCATACTCATTGGAGCAAGGGTTCTGATCTTCGGGTAGCGCATCTACGTCGTCCCTTCTCTCTGCCGTCGGATTCGTAGGCAGGACCGGGCGTCCTTCCATCAGCTCTTGAGGGCGATGAGGCTAGTGAGATCATGTAGCCCGGGCTCCCAGCGGCATTAGTCGCGCCTGACGTGCACGGGCGGCACCTTCTTGGGAAGGCGGCAGCATGGCTGCGTGACGTCGGGCCGGTTCCATCGACCCCTGACGCGGACAACCGGCTTGGCCGGAGAACGCACTGGCACACACTGCTAGCGGCAGAGATCAGCGCCTCCGATTCTGTCTTAACCACTCCGGTCCTTCTGTGCTATACTTTGTGATGGCGACCCAGGCGCGGTCGCCGCGAGGAAAGGAGTACCGTAGTAAATGTTGCTTCCCCACTCTCATATTATAATTATAGTGGCTATCTGCCAAAAGGACAACCCCCGTCTTCCTTAGCAGACGCCAGTCTCACAGGTAGGGATGGTGTGCCAGGGGGACCCCTAGGTGGGAAGGGGAGTGAGCCTCTTCTACCCAGGGGGGTTGGGGAGTAGACCCTTACTCCCCTATGCTTGAAGTTCAAGGATGGGGAAGATCTCGGCGTGGAGGGTCACCCATTCTCGATGAAAGGCGATGGCAGCCCTCAAATCGGGTTCCCGCTCCCCGATGTAGCTGTCTTGAGGGTCCGACCAGGCGCTGGCGGCTCTTCGCTCTGTGTCCTCGAGAGTGGATGCCCGAGCGAGTGCGTCGTTGAGCTGACCCTTCATCTCGGTGATGTCGATCCCCATGCGGGAGCTGAGCCACGTCCTGATAAGGCTCGCCGCTTCGGAGACCGCTCGGCACTGAGACTGGAGCTGTGTGGAGGCCCCCAAGGCAGGCAGGAAGGTGGCCCTTCTCAGGCGACCTTCCAGCTCTTCCCACTTCTTCGTCAAGGCAGCAAATCGAACCACCTTGACCCCTGTCAGGGGCGGTGCCGTGGGAATCGACTGGACCCCCATGGCGTCGATGACCGAGTTGGTGAGTTCTTGAAGTCCCATCTTGGCTTGCCTCCTATCGGCAGAGTGAGTTGATTTCGCGGTACAGCGTGTTGGTGTCCATGGGCTGCCCAGCTCCACCCATGCCGACGAGCAGCGGAGCCCAGTAGTTGAGACGAGCCTGCTGAGCGGCTGAGAGCGCGACCATCGGGGTGTTGCAGGCGTCGCAGAGGTCGCCGACTGACTTCGAGCCCAAGATCGCACAGGTGGGGCATACAGCCCACCCAGGGATCGTGCGAGTGGGCCCTCCCACAGGCGGTCCTTCGACAGTGTTACCTGCTCCATCGGTGAATCTTGCTCCTGGAAACTGTGTTCCCATCGTCACATCTCCTTTCAGTGTATTGTGAATCCTCCGTGCGTCACGATCACCTCAGCTTCTTCTTCGTCTGCTTCATCGTCGAGCACGCCCAACTTCACCATCTGCTGCTTGACGAGATCGCAGAGCTTCGTGATTATGTTTCCCTGCATCGCGATCATCGCGATGTAGCCGTCGCGCTCCTTGTCACCCATTCCCATGGGGGCCTCCTCTCAGCCGTAACTCTCCGCCCGATACCTGCTGTAGAGCTCAGGATCTGATCGAAACGCTTCCTCCATGGCAGAGTTGATGTCCTCACTTTCGCCCTTCGCGACTCTCTGAGCGGCGAGTTCGAGGACTTCCTTGTAGACGGGAAGGCGCCCTTCGCTCTTCTTCACTTCTTCGGCTTCGGCCTCGTCTTCGAGCCGACGTGCGGAGTTTCCGAAGGGATCCACTCCCTTTCTCACCTCGTCGACGTAGATCTCACAGCAGCCTGTGCGAACGAGTGCCCCCTGAATCACGTCCGGGTCGACTCTCTGGTCCAACGCACCATCGACGACGGACCGGACAGACCCTTCGACTCCGCACTCCTTGTACGCCAGCAGGAGTCCATCCAGCGTCTCGGGATCTTCGAGGTCAGATTTGGAGATCGTGACCTCACCCTTCTGAATCCTCTCCATGAGTGTGCTCATCTCGGTATCACCTCCTTCATCCTCAGATTTTACGAGTAAGAACTTTCTGCGATTCGCTGGCCTCCGCACCACATGCACTGCGGTTGTCACAAGCCGTTTCATTTCCCCCATGGGGGTCTCTCTTTCTCTCTCCCTGTGGCGAATTGAGCGGGGCCCGAGGTGGGTGATCCCGAACCCCGCTCCCGTCTTTGAGTGTGTGGAGTCGACCAAGAGCCCCCCACACTCCCGTCTGAGCGTTGAGCGAAGGTGAGTTGATGGCTCATCGTCGCTCCAGCAAGATACGACTCTACCATCCCGACCTCGTGACGGGTCGAGATATCGCTCGCAACCAGGCAATTGCCGTGGCTTTGATTTTCAGGCGTCGACGCAACCTGAGACCGCGACATTTCTCCAGTGACCAGAGGGCTCTTGGGAGGATCAGTCCCTGCCCCCTGCGTATGGCTAGTTAGTGATGGGTTGCTCATACCACTTTGAGCCCCCCAGATGTAGCGATGAGTCCCGAATGTGCCTCGGACTTCTCTGCCCTCTGAACTGTGTCGATGTCCTGGGAACTGTGGCACAGTGCCTCAAGCCTCACCAGCTCTTCATCAGAGAGCAAGTTCACTGTGTCGGGTGACACCGATGCTAGAGCAAGGAGCTCTGTTCCTGTAGGGTTCTCTTTCATCACTTCCCTCGTCTCATTCGTCTCATTTTGTGATTCTCGTTGAGTTGAGAGTGGTACGAGAGAATGGGTTTTGTGAGTTGAGCGAGTACGGTGTATAACACACCCACCCCGCTCACTCTTCCCGCCGGTCGTAATTTCGAACGCCTCGCATTTAGGAAGGTAATCCTTTTCAAATGGAGATCCCTGTGTCACTTGGGAGTACCCCCCTCTACTCCTGTCTCCCGTCTTGACAACCCCCATCTGTCAGTAGGAGGTACCGGGACCAGCCACTCCCCAGGGTCTGGCCCTCTCTTCACATCTTCAACATCATCATCTCGACTCGCTGAACTCCCACTCGTCACTGACGGGCCCCAGCCCTCATCTCCCAACCTCTCTGGCTCCACTCCATCTACCACCGTCTCTGTCTGCTCTGGTGGAGTCTCTACCTCTACCATCATCTCCGCCTGTACCTCCGGCAGAGCTTTGGTTGTCTCTTGGATTGGATCATCAGAGGTATCTGTAGTGGGCGGGATCAGACCTGTCTCTACCACCACTTCCATCCCTTGGTGGTGCGTTGGTAGGTCACCCCTCCATATCAAGTTGACTCGTACTACATCGCTCTCATCGCTGGTCAGGTCGAGGTCGGGAGAGAGGTGTTTGGAGATCAGTCGCTCCTCCGTCGCCCTGGTCTCTATAAGACGTAGAGCTTTGATGAGAGCCGACCGACTATCGCCTAACTCGTCCAGGATCGTATCCATCACTTCTGCTGGTGTACTGCCCCCCGAAAGTAGTTCAACAAACCTTAGACGTAGAGTCTCTACCTGCTCGCTGGGTATCTCAGGCGCGGGGGAAGATGAGAGTAGTGGGAGTTGGGCTAGATGGCGGTAGCAGTAGGGCTGACTGCGATTAGCAGGCATCCCACACTGTTTCCCCCCTGACAGGATGCACTGGCATCTGGGGAGAGGTCCACTGTTCTGTAGGGTGTGGCTAAGGAAGGGCTCTATCTGCCTGTAACTCCCAGTGGGCGGGGGAAAGTGTGAGATTGCGCTCCCACACTCCCTCACATCACTCTCACTCCCCGACTCCTGCTTCTTCAAATCGGTGATGCCCATCACTCACTCACTCCCACGGCAGATTGAGAAGGAGAGAGGGGTGTGGTGGTGGAGGCGAGGAGAAGCACCACAACCCCCCTCTGCCGGAGATGCTGAGTTTCGGTGGAGGCGATCCCTCGAGATCCCACCCATAAGGCGGGGCAATGGCGGGACCACCTCCACCTTTCTCTCCCCCTGTAGACTAGGGCTTACTTCCACTCCCACTGACCTTCTCTCTCTTGTGAGACTGGAAAGTTGTAGGTTTGTTGTAGGTACATAATCTACAACTCCTACAACACCTACAACTCTTTCTCCCCGAGTCTCTGAGCTCAAGCCCTTACTTACTTCTCTCCGTAGTTGTAGGAGTTGTAGGTGTTGTAGATGTTGTGGAGACCGTAGGTGTTGTAAGTGTTGTAGGAGTTGTAGATTAGCACACACGACAGTCTCACAAACCCCCCCAGCTCTTTGCTCTCTCACGGTTTCGAAGTTGTGGACCTTCATTTGCCTACAACTCCTCCCCCGTCACAGAGTACTCTCCCTTGAGACGGCAGATCTTCCCCCGTCTCACTAAGCTTTGAAGAGAGTTGCCGAGGGACGAGGCGTGAGACGCCAGGTCGGGATGCTTCGCCAGGTCACTGTGCCTCATCCCTCCGCCCCCTGCCAAGACCTTCAGGATCTTCTCCTGGACGTTGGCTCTGGAGTCCAGAGGCGTTGTTGGGTGAGGTGGCGATGAGACTTTCACGAACTCCTCCGGGGTCGTAGCCCTGAAGTTCAACCCCACGCAGAACTCGTCTGGGGAGCTCTCATGCCAGGACATCCCAGCGGCGTTGGACTCCCGCAAGGTGAGTCGGCTCTTCTTCTGATGGTCGGCGTTCTTGTCCGTCACCATCAGCGTGATCGGGATCGAGATGATCTGGCTCGACCCTCTGAACTCCTGGATCGCTGGGGGGTCGAATCTGCCCTGAAAGAAGATGCTCTCGGACTTCTTCCTGAGGTGGTGGGTGATGATGATCAGGGCTCCGTGCAGGGATGCGATCTCCTGGAATCGAGTCAGAATCCCTGACACGTACTGAGCCTTGTTCTCTTCATCCATCAACCCCGCCCCGAACCCGTCGATCACGATCACTTTGATCCCGCCCCTGGCGAAAGCCTCCACAGCAGCGAACAGATCATCATCGATCCACTGCTTCAACCGTGGGAGTTCCCCCTCTGGCGGGGCCTGGACCGATGAGACGATCTCCCCAGTGCGCAGACCTAGCTGCTTCATCCTCTGGCTGTTGAGTTGCCACCTCGCTTCGCAGTCGATGAAGGCGATCTGGAGAGGCTCCCCTTGGTACTCAGTGCCGTCAGGCCACAGAGGCGTCACTCCCTGCAGAGTGGCGAACATTCTGAAGATAGCGTGGCTCTTCCCCGTTCCCTTCTCACCCCCGATGAAGGCTACCGTTCCAGCGACCAGCCAGCTAGGCCACACCCACTCTAGATCACCCAAGGTCTTCCCCACCTCCTCCACCGACAAGAAGTGGGCCCTCTCCTCTGGGTCCACTTCTTTCAGCGTTTCTCTGATGACCCCGGCGCGCTGATCGCGAGACAGTGCCCCCATGAGCTGGAGCGCCACTCTGATCTTCCAGAAGTCGCTCCCTTCTGCTCCCTGCTCGACCGCTGTGCACAGACCAGTCACGTAGGCCTCGCTTCTCCTGTGGCCCGCTTCTTCGAGGATCAGCTCTCGTGCTTGCCTCTCAGCGAGCCTGTCCAACCTGTCTTTCGCCATTGCTTACTCTCCCTACACTCTCTCCTTTCAGTCCCGTAATCGGGTCCATCGGAGTGTTCGGCTTGCTACTCGCTACTACGAAGGGTCGTAGTCGAAGTAGACCGCAGCCAAGTAGCGCCACCTCTCAGCCTGCATGGTATAGCCGTCGGCGCCACCGATCGCCTCAGCCGGTCGGGCCTTTGCCTCGTGTTCTAGCAGGGCAGCGCCCCATCGCAGCGTATCGGCAATATCCTGACGCTCCATATTTGGAGTCTCCATGAGGTTCGTCTCGACCTTCGCCAAGTTCGTCGCCAGGAAGAGAGCCGCTGCCAGGTCTCTCATCTGGAACGATGCCATCTGCTCTCTGCTCACACCGACGTTCGAGCCGTAGAGGTCCGGGGTCAGCCCCATGGTGATACCCGCCTCGACCGCGAAGCCGATGTCGTCGTTGTGGGGACTGTCCACAGCCACATCGGTGAAGTAGTCTGAGCCGGGGAAGTGCAGCACATCATCCACCAGCCCGTATGCACAGGCTCCTATGAAGCCTGCCAGCAGTGCAAGTACAACCGTAAGCATGTGACTTCTCATCATCTCTCCCTCCCTACGCTATGACGTAGCCTTCTATCGACGTTCGCGCGTCCCCAACAGCAGCCCCATGGGAGACTACTCGTACCCACATCTTGAAGTCCGCCCCATGGGGGTTTTCAATCGGCTGTACGTCTCCTGGTTCGATTCGCAAGTCGAGACGTTTGAGTGTCACCGTCACCGGATGATGGCTGAGTGTGGCGATGGTCATCTCTTGCTCAGCGATGAGAGCCCCTTGATCCCAGAGTTGTATGAGTGGATTCTCGACACTCATAGAGTTGTCGCCCCAGATAGCGATGAGGGCGTCGCTCCATTCCTGCACGTAGACAAGGGGATGGATGACCTCGACACGATGCCCCAGTACGTCGATCTCGCAGTCGATTTCTGCTGGCGGGGGGATGCTTTGGACGTGCAAGCTGACCTCAACAACATGGCGCTTCATTCCTGCGTGGTAGAAGTCGCTGGCAGGGTCCGTATGGATCACCTCAGGGAGATGCAACCAGAAAGCTGCTGTGTCGTCTCCGATGTTGTACCGTATTGGCCCGACCTCACTGCACAGATCTCTCCAGTCTACTTCTTCGGCACCTTGGAACCAGAGGTGCAGGTGAAAACGTTCACCCACCTCAAAGGCATAGTAGACGTCGCCATTTGCTTCGTAGATCGTATAGTTGTTACCGTCGAACTTGAAGATGAAGTGCGTCGTGCCCAATACGGAGTGGTCGGCAATTGAAACCATTTCTTCGGGGTGCGTCCCGCCGATGACTCTGACCCTCGTGGAGGTAGGTTCGGTGTCTACAGGCCCGTCGATAGAAGCGATCGACGTAGCCGGTAAGGTGAAGGGCACTTCAGCCCACGTCGCAGGTAGTCCAACGGGGATAAGTCTGCCGCTTGTCACTCGCCCCTCGTAGTCAAACCACAGCCTGTACCCGCTTGGCTGAAGGCACATAGCCGCAGCCACGGCAACAGCTTCCTGCGAGAATTGGGCACCGCCCAACAGGTCCCAGTTACCTAGCACGTCGAGATTGAAGTCTCCCGGCCACGTGAAGCCGTAGAATCGCTCGAAGAGGTCGATGATGACCTCATGGGCAGTCCAGAGGGTTGGGGTCGCGCCTTCTGGACCGTAGAGAGGCGATGTGATGATGTGCTGAAAAGGATTCTTAGCGCGGTCGAGAACTTCTAGCTCGACGAGCCCTGTCGCTGAGCCGTATCGCGGGCTGTTCGTATGGATCTCCCCCGTCATAACCCGCCAGTACGTCGCAACCCCCGCCAGTCGCTCACCCATCTCGATCTGAACTGTTGCGTTCGCCGCTCGAACTGCAGCAGCGTAGATACCTGAGATCGGATCGAACTGACCCGCTTCATTGTTGATAGTGATCGTCGCCCCGTTCGCACTTCTAAGAGGACGCCCCACCTCGACTGAATCGACCCAAGGAGTGATATCAAGAGGGTCGTCAATTGCCCCATCCCCATGGCCAGCTAACAGCACTCGCCACACAGGATGTGCGACGGACTCCAATTGTGCGGCGGCGTATGCTACGGCATCTGCCCCGAGGTCTCTCATCCCGCACTCGCCTTCTGCAACAGAGTCTCTCGCCACTGGTGCCGTTCAGTGGATTTCCCACAGTGCACACACGTCAGAAGGATCGCTATGGTGGAGACGAGCTGAACTGTCCCACACTGCGGACACACTCGATGCTGTCGACGCTGTTTCATCTCAGGACCCCCATCCCTATCGGCTGTCGGCGCGGTCGGATCCCTAGCGCGAGCCTGGCTTCGTTGGGGTTGAGCCCGCTGCCGGTGGAAGCGAACCACCACTCGAGAACCTGCTCACTCTCGGCTGTAATCGGCTCCCTCAACTTCTCTTTGATTCGCTCCGGAAGATCCTCTGCTTTCATCTCGAGACTCCTCTGTAGGGCAAGATTGCGCTCTCCCTCGACACGATTCATGAAGACATCCATTCTCTCAAAGACCAGCGGGCGGTCCCTACATGGGTCCCTGGTCGCTGGTCTCTCCCTGAGAGCGCTAATGCTCTGCCTGCGTTCAAGCAGCTCAAGTAGGGAGGAGGTCATGCTAGACCCCGTCGTCTAGCAGCGCTCCTCTTCATCGACTTGATACGGCGCGCTCTCTTCACAGGGTCTTGCCAAGCTGCCTTCTGAGCCTCACTCCGACGCTTCCTCACGTCAGGTCTCAAGTTGGCTGCCTTGATCGCCTCCCTTCGACGCTCCCGCTCCCCAGGCCTCGCGAGGGCAGCAACCCTCGCTTCACTCATGCGCTTCTTCACTTGGGGATCGCGCATCAGTGCCTTCATCTTCTCACTCTGCTGCTTCCTCAACTCGGGCTCGCCCTGCCAGCGATCTCTCACCGCCTCGCCTATTCGCTGCCTCACGTCGGGTCTTGCGAGAGCTGCCTTCATAGTCCTCACGCGGCGCTCTCGAACTACGGGATCGCGCCAGGACGCCTTCGACGCCCGACTCTTTGATTCACTCACATACATCAGTGGCTCAACTGCCATCATCGATCCTCGTCAAAGTTGAGAGTCAGAGCCCCGAGCAATCCCAATCTGAACAGCGAGGCTACCACCCAACTCGCTTCGCAGGCGTTCATCCTCAAGGCCTTGAGTAGATCCGCCATGGGAATCGGGCCACCCCCGTTCCGAGCCCGGAGGGTGCCCAGATAGAGAGTGACTCTGGAATCGAGGTAGACGGGAGCCTCTCCCTCCAGCTCCGAGAGCCGCTCAACGGCGATGGCAACCTCCTCGAACTCACCCCCCAAGAGGCGAGCGAGATGTCGCCGGTGCTTCAGCATCGCTGGGAGTATGTCCCCACGGGTCCACCATGAAAGCTGCGACTGCTTGCAGCCCACTTCGGCAGCTAGGCTGTCCTGGGTCTTCCCAACCGGGACCATGAGTTCTCGAAATCGTCGCCCGATGGCGCGCCTGTCAATTAGCATTGTTGGCCTCTACAACAATGATAATTTGTCTCTGCCAGAACAACAACCCCCCTCAAACCCCCAGTCAGCACCATCACAAGGGAAAAAAAGTCGGGGTAGTTTCAGCAAGAGGGACTCACAAAGTCCCCCCCAGCCCCTGAGCTGAAGGGACTGAGGGGTGCTGCTACTTCGCCGGCTCGGGGGGCTTCCTTTGCGCTGTGAGCTTTCTCTGCGCTTCGAGCTTCGAAAACTCCTCTGGGCTCATCTCCACCAGCGCGAGCTGAATCTTCCGAGCCGTGGGGCTCTGAAGGGGGCGGACCTTCGCCCCGGGACCCAATCGCTTCGCCAGCCGATCAGCTCCCTTCTGCTCCATGGGCCCGACCAACTGGCCCTCCACCTCAACGACGTGATACGTGATCGACATCTTCTCTTTCCCTCACTTTCTCCCCATAGGGGGTACAACGGCGCTGAAGTATGAGAGCAGAGGGCACCCACTGGGAAGGCGAGAGGGTGAGGGGGAAACCTCTCTACCCTCGCGCAGTGGGCACCCAATCATCCTTGTCGCTCCTTTCGTCGTTCTGCCTGCTTCACTCTCCACCAGAGAGTACAGGCTGGCCACCCCAGCTCCTGGGCAGCAGCGGCGTACCCAAACTCCCTCGCTAAGTGGCGGGCTCGTCGGAGAAGGAATTGCTGTGTGGGATCAGGGACCAGAGTTCCCTCACCCCCGATCTTGTACCCGAAGGGCGGTCGCCCCACGTGCTTCCCTTGGCGCTTGGCTTCAGCCATTCCCTCCCGAACTCGATCTGCGATCTGCTTTCGCTCCATCTGCGCGAGCCCGGCTAGGATGGTGAGGACGAATTCGCCTGCGGGTGTGGTGGGGTCGATTCCCTCATTGATCGAGACAAGCCTCACCCCGTTCTGAGTGAAGTGGTCCTCGACCAGCGCAAGGAGCTGCCTCGTGTTCCTGCTGAGGCGATCCAATCTGGTGACGAGAACCACCTCGGGGTCGTCCCCCATGGTCGCTAGAAGCTGTAGAAGGGCGGGGCGGTTATTGAGGTCCTTCCCGGAAAGCCCCTCGTCGGCGTAGACCTTGACGAGGTCCCATCCCTTCGCAGTACAGTAGGCCTGAATCTGGCGCCGTTGGGCGAGAAGAGAAAACCCATGATCCCTCTGTTCCTCTGTACTAACTCGGATGTACCCTACGGCGTTCATGGCAGCTCCCGTCCCTTTTGTGTTATACTTTGTGATGGCGATCCAGGCGCGGTCGCCGCGAGGAAAGGAGTAGCTTTATGCGAGCGGAGCAAGTCGAGATCGCAGTCACTGTGCGTGCCGAGGTCGGCAAGAAGGCCACCCGGCGGCTGCGGACACGGGGACAGGTCCCGGCGGTGATATATGGACGGGGGGCGGACCCGATAGCAGTGTCGGTGGATGAGGCCGCGTTTGGCCATTCGGTGCCGGCGGCGGGCCGGTATTCGACGCTGATCAACGTGAAGATCGAAGGGGCGGAGACAGACAGCCCGACCGTAATGGTCAAGGACCTTCAGTATGATCTGGTGGACCAGCGGATCGTCAGCATCGACTTCCAGAGGATCTCGCTTCAGGAAATGATTCACACGCACGTGCCGATCAGGCACACTGGGGAGAGCCCGGGGGTGAAGCGGGGAGGCATCATCGATCAGGTGCAGCACGACATCATGGTGGAATGCCTGCCGACGGATATGCCGGATCATCTTGAGGTGGACATCTCCGGCCTGGAGATATCCGACAGCGTTCGCGTGAAAGATCTGATCGTGCCTTCGGGGGTGAAGGTGATGGCGCCGGAGGACGAGGTCGTCATCGTGATCGCCGCGCCGGTCCGCGAGGAGGAAGTGGCGGCGGAGCTGCCGGCGGAAGGCGCTCTTGTGGAAGAGACGGCGGAGCCGGAGGTGATTGGCGAAGAGGCAGGGGAAGCGTAGCCGGGGGAGCGGGAATAGGCGAAGCGAACGGAGGTCGGGACCGGCCGGATGGCAGTCCCGACCTCTTTTTCGTTTGCGTTAGAAGAGGCCGGCCTTGTCCTGCTCTTTCTTCTCGCGCTTTTCCTTGCGGCGCTGCTTGATGTCTTTCTTCGGCTTCTTCTTTTCCTTCTTGAGATGGCTTTTGTCTCCACGCTGCATAGGCATCTTTCATCCCTCCCCTGTGACTCGTGTTGCGCTATTGGCAGTTCTACGCGAGAGGCCGTGCCTGCGGCCGGCGGCTACTTCTTGTCGTCTTCCCAGTATCGGTCGAATATGGTCGAGACCGATGAATCGGCGTGGACGCGCTTGATGGCTTCGGCGACGATCGGGGCGATGGAGAGAACGCGTATCTTGCTGCCCCGCTTCGCCGGCGGAATCGGGATCGTATCGGTGAGCACGATCTCCTTGATGGGGGCCGTCTCGAGTCCAGCGACGGCGTCGCCCGAGAGAATGCCATGGGTGGCATAGGCGTAGATCTCGGAGGCGCCCCTCTCGGCGACCATCTCGGCGGCGGAGACGATGGAGCCGGCGGTGTCGATGATGTCGTCCATGAGGACGGCCCGCTTGCCTGCGAGGTCCCCAATGACCTGGATGACCTCGACGAGGTTGGGTTCCGGGCGTCGCTTGGCGATGATTGCGAGGGAGGCGCTGAGCCTGTCGGCAAGGACCTTTGCGGTGCCGACGCCGCCGACATCGGGCGAAACGACGACGGTGTCAGGCCCGGTGAACCCTCGCGAAACGAGATCCTCGGCGAGGAGGGGGCCGGCAGGGATGTGATCGACGGGGATGTCGAAGAATCCTTGGATGGATTGGACGTGGAGGTCGACGGTGAGGATGCGGTCGGCCCCGGCAACCGAGATGAGATCGGCGACGAGCTTGGCGGCGATGGGCTCTCGGGGCTTGGTCTTCTTCTCCTGCCGGGCGTAGCCGTAGTAGGGAATGACTGCGGTGGTGCGGCGCGCGGAGGCGCGCTTGAGGGCATCGAGGATGACGAGGAGCTCCATGATGTTCTCGGACGTGGGGGGGCAGGTGGGTTGGACGAGGAATACGTCGGCGCCTCTGACGCTCTCCTCGATGCGGACGCGGATCTCGCCGTCGGCGAACCGCCCGACCTCCATGTTCGAGAGGGGGACCCCGACGCGATGGGCGATGGCCTCGCTCAGCGGCCTGTTGGCGTTGCCGCTGAGGATTCGTAATTCGTCGCTTCTGTCTGCTTCCACCGGGGTGCCTCCGCCGGCCGGCGACTAGCGCGTGCCGCCGCTGGAGGATAGCTGCTGGGCCCGCTCGAGGTCCTCGATGGTATTGACGCCCATTCCGTTGTGGGGCACCTCGAGCGCAACGGCGTCTACCCGCTGCTTGCGGGCAACGAGGATTTCGATCGCATCTGTAAGGTAGTACTGGGCCTGGGCGTTCTCCCGCTTCAGCTCGGAGAGCACCTCGAAGATGAGTGGCGCCTGGAAGCAGTAGACACCGACGTTGACCTCGCCGATCTTGAGCTGCTCTTCGTCTGCGTCGCGGGCCTCCACGATGCCCTGCACCGTGCCGTCGGCCGCGCGGATGATGCGACCGAGCCGGCCCGGCTCCGGGAGGACCGCGGTGAGCATGGTGGCGGCGGGACGCGAGAGGAGGTGGTGGTCGATCAGCCGCGAAACGTCGTCTTTCGTCAGGAGCGGGATGTCGGCGTAGGCGATGATGACCGGGCCTTCGTAGTCGGCGAGGGCGACTCGCGAACAGCGGGCCGCGTGGCCGGTGCCGAGCTGCTCCTCCTGGACGACGTATTCGACTCCATCTCCCATGGCGGCGCGGACGTCGTCCGCACGATGGCCGACGACGGCGATAATGCGGGTGACTCCGGCTCCTCGCATGGCGTCGGCGACGCGAGCCGCCATCGGTCTGCCGCCCACAGGCACGACGGCTTTGGGCTGGCGAACGTTCATTCGCGTGCCCTTGCCTGCTGCAAGTATGACTCCGGGGGGGGTGCTTCGGTGCGGATTCTCCCGACGGTTCCTGCTCACCTGGTGTCTCTCCGTAGTTTGTGGCGAGGGGAACGTATCCTCCTCAAGTCGACGTCGCCCGTTATTCCCTTTCCATCTTTTCATGGCTGCCGGGCCAGGACTCGAACCTGGAAAAGAGGCTCCAAAGGCCCCTGTGTTGCCAATTACACCACCCGGCAGGGCCGCCGAGCGATTCTACCATCGGACAACGACGGCAGTCAATCACTGCCTGCCAGGCATTCATGCCGCCGACTGCACATGCTCGGCCTTCACCTTGACAACTCGCCATCCATCGAGAAGCGACAACATGGGCTCTTCGACAAAGCCGCCCGAGGCGACGCTCATGTAGCGCTTCTTGGCGGCCATCCCGGTGAGCAGCTCGCGGAGGCGCGCCCAAGTCGGGTTGTTCCGTACGTCCTCGGGCCCTCGCGGGCCGCCAGTGTTTCGGTCGGAGCCGTAATGGAGCTTAAAGGTCTGGTGATGCACGATCTCCAGCACGTATCCGGAGACTTCTCCCCGCGTATTGCCGACAAGTTTGCCGGTTGAGATGTTTCGGATCGAGCACACGATCCCTTCGACGGCCTCGGCGCCGCGACCATCGCGGGAAAGGGTGGCGTCGTAGCGACTTATCTGGTTGTGGACGCCGCCAGAGAATCTGACGACATCGCCGACCGCGACCGTCTTGAGTGCCTTGTAGGCGGCGTCTGGGCGTCTCCGAGCGGGGGCACGGCTCCGCTTCTTCGCTTGCTTCTTGGCTTGCTTCTTTACCTTCTTCTGTGCTGGCACAGGCTAGCTCCCTCCTTCGCGCGGGCGGGTCTCGGATGGGCTACTCACGGCACCGTTTCGCGTGGCCAGCAGTGGCTCCGTCGCCAAGACTGCGCGCGCGAGGTCCACGAGCTTCTGGTTGGAACGACTTGCTTCTTTCTGCATGCGGCGGTGCGCTTCCTCTTCGCTAAGCCCGTGGCGGGCCATGAGCAGCCCTTTTGCCTGGGAGACGAGCTTTCTGACCTCCAGCGCCTTTTCGAGGCGCACCACCTGGTCCTTCAAGTCCCGCATCTCGGCGAATCTGGTGTGGGCAAGGGCCAGGGCCGCCTGGAGCTGCTCGGAGGTTGCGGGCTTCAGGAGGTAAGCGAGCCCGCCGGAGGCGGCTGCGCCGGCAAGGAACTCCTCGTCGAAGTGGCCCGTAAGAAAGACCACGGGCAGGGGGGACTGCTCGGCAATCTGGCGAGCGGCCTCGATGCCGTCACAGTCGGGCATCCTGATATCCATGACGATAACGTCGGGGCGCTTCTGGGCCGCCAGTCTGACGGCTTCGCTTCCGGTGGTCGCCTCGGCGATCACTTCGTGTCCCAGGGCGCGAATCTGCTGCTCGATGGAGGCTGCAACGGCGGGTTCGTCTTCGGCAAGAAGCACTTTGAGCGCGGTCACTGGTTCCCCTCTGTCTCAGGCACTGGGAATGTCAGGCGGAAGCACGCGCCTCCGTCATTGCGAGCTGTGATGGAGCCGTTGAGGTCGCGCTCGGCGAGACGCCAGACGAGGCGCAGGCCCAGGCTGTTGGATCTCTCGAAGCTGAAGTCCGCGGGCAGGCCGCGGCCATCGTCGCGGACCTCCAGGACGGCGTTGCCTCCCTGCTGATAGAGGCGAACGGATATCTCGCCCGGGTCGTCTTCGGCGAATGCGTGCTCGACCGCGTTCGAGAGAAGCTCGGTGAGGATGAGGACGAAAGACGTGGCTTCCTTCGTCTCGAGGGAGAGCGGCGAGACGTCGGTCCTGACTCGGAGGCGGTGCTCTGCATTGGTGTGGCGAAGCAGGTGGCGCGCGAGCTGCTGTGCGAGCTCCGGGATGCGCAGCTCGCCGGAGGCGGGGTCGCGCGCGAGGAGGTCGTGAATGGCGGCGATCGAGGAGAGCCGCCCGACGCTCTTCTGTAGGGCGCGGCGCGCCGTGGGGGATTTCTCCTCTATCCCCTGGGCCGAGAGGAGGCCGGTGACGGTTTGGAGATGGTTGCGGATTCGGTGGTGGACCTCCTGAAGTCGGTCGAAGCTGCCGGCGAGATCGCGGGCGAGCCGCGCGTTTTCGGCGGTGACGCGGCCGGATCGAGCGGCCTGCGAGAGGACATCGGAGACGAGGGTGCTCTGACGCTCCGAGAGGCGCGCTAGAAGGTGCGCCTCATCGTAGAGCGAGAGCTGCTGTTCACGTCGCCCCGGGCCTCTTGCCCCCATCGTGCCCTGTCTGTGGTCGGTGCCCACGGCCCGCGATCATGTCGAGCGCGTGGCCCAGCACCGGCAGTATGATCCCAAGGCACTCTATCGCCCCGCGCGGGCTGCCAGGCAGGTTGACGATCAAAGTCGTTCCGCGCAGGCCGGCGGTGCCGCGGGATAGCATCGCGGTCGGAGTGTGAACCAGGCTGCCCGTTCGCATCGCCTCTGCGATGCCCGGCGCGCGACGCTCCAGAACGGCCTCCGTCGCTTCCGGGGTCACGTCCCTGGGGCCCAGCCCGGTCCCTCCGTTTGTAATTACCACGTCTGCGCCAACTTGATCGCTTAACCGCACGAGTTCGGCCTCAATCACCTCCCGCTCGTCGGGGATAACCCCAAGCTCGAGGATTTCGGCGCCCACCTCCACCAAAGCGTCGCGGAGGGCCGGCCCGGTGAGGTCCGGCGCCTCTCCGCGGGCACAGCGGTCGCTGATGGTCAGGATGGCAGCTCTCATCGCCCTCGGTCGTCCTGCAGCTCGATTTCGTCTCCCGCCTTGACTTCGCCGCCCGCGACGACCTTTGCGAAGACGCCCTCGGTGGGCATGACACAGCGCCCCGCCAGCCGCATGATTTCGCAGTCGGAGTGGCATTGCTTGCCGATCTGGGTGATCTCGAGGAGGGCCTTCTCGCCGATTCTCAGGCGGGCGCCGACGGGGAGGGTGTGCACCTCGAGGCCGGAAGTGGTGAGATTCTCGGCGAAGTCGCCGGGCCGGAGCGTGAGCCCCTCGGCCCGCATCTTCTCGATGCTCTCGTCGGCGAGGAGGCTGACCTGGCGCCCCGTTCCCGCGTGGGAGTCGCCGACAACTCCGTGGTCTTGGCGAAGTTCGCCCACCGGTATGGGGGTCTTGCGCGTGCCCGACTTCTCGCTGATGCAGACGGCTATGAGCTTGGCTTTCGTTCCCACAATCCTGTCTTTCCGCCGGATTTCCGGACCACATGTATCGTCTCGATCTCGGCCGCGGGGTCGATGGCCTTGCACATGTCGTGGATGGTCAGCGCGGCCACGGCCACCGCCGTCAGCACCTCCATCTCGACTCCGGTGGAGGCGTGGGCGCGGGCGGTGGCCCTGATCTCGACCTCGCCGGACTCCTCCATGACCTCGAACGCGATATCGGCGAAGGAGATCGAGATGGGATGGCAGAGGGGGATCAGCTCCGGGGTGCGCTTGGCGGCCATGAGGCCGGCGATGCGGGCGGCGGCAAGGGCGTCGCCTTTGGGCAGCGCGCCCGCGGCGAGCGCCTTGATGGCGTCCGGGCTCATATGCACGCGACCGACCGCGATGGCTTCGCGGTCGGTCGGTGTCTTGCCGTGTATGTCGATCATAAGGCCCTCTGGCAAGGCCGCTGGAGGTGCGGGCCTGCGCTTAGCTGTAGCGCATCTCCTTTGCGATGACAGATGCCGCAGTGACGATCTGCGAGAACTTGCAGGCATCGAGGCTCGCCCCGCCGACGAGCCCGCCGTCGATCTCCGGCTGGGAGATGAGCTCATGAGCATTGTCGGGAGACATGCTGCCGCCGTACTGAACGCGGAGGGCGGCCGCCGTCTCGTCGGTGAACATCCGGCCGACGACGCGTCGGATGAGCCCGCAGACGCGGTTCGCCTCGGCTGAGTCGCAGGCGCGGCCGGTGCCGATGGCCCAGACCGGTTCATAGGCGAGGACGATGCCGGCCACCTGCTCGGCGGTGAAGCCGGCGAGGCCGGCTCGCAGCTGGCCGTCCACGATTTGGTCGGTGCGCCCGTCCTCTCGCTCCGGGAGTATCTCCCCGACGCAGACGATGGGAACGAGCTTGTGCTTGAGGGCGGCCTTGACCTTGAGGTTGACGCTGGCATCGGTGTCGCCGAAGACGCGTGCGGCCTCGGCGCTCAGCGACTCGTCGGGCGCGCCGAAGCGGCCCCGGCGCTCGGAGTGGCCGATGATGACATACTTGCAGCCGACGTCGAGAAGCATGGGCGGGCTGAGCAGGCCGGTGAAGGCGCCGGACTCCTGCCAGAAGACATCCTGCGCCCCGAGCGCGATCTCCGAGCCGGAGAGCGCCCGGCCCACGGCGTGGAGCGCGGTCGCCGGCGGACAGACGGCCACCTCGACGCTCTCCAGGCCGTCCACGCGGGGCATGAGCTCTTTGACGAGGGTGACGCTCTCGCCGACTGTCTTGTTCATCTTCCAGTTGCCCGCTACCAGCGGAACACGTGCCATGAGTCGAAACCTCCAGGTATCTGCGTTTGGGGTGTGATTGCTACTTGTCGGGAAGTGCTGCGATCCCGGGGAGATCCTTGCCCTCGAGGAACTCGAGGGAGGCCCCGCCGCCGGTGCACATATGGCTGACTCTGTCGGAGAAGCCCATCTTCTCGATAGCGGCGGCGGAATCGCCTCCGCCGATGACGCTGTAAGCGGAAGAGTCGACGACCGCCTGGGCGACGGCGCGCGTGCCTTCGGAGAACTCCGGTATCTCGGAGATCCCCATGGGACCGTTCCAGATGACGCACTTGGCGCCGGCGATCTTCTCGGCGTAGAGCTGTTGCGTCTTCGGCCCGATATCGACGCCCATCCTATCGTCGGGGATGGCATCGGCCGCCACGGTTTCGATCGGCGCGCCCTCGACTCGCTCGATGCTCGGCTCGAACTCGACGCCGTCCGGGGTGGTGACGACGACATCGAGGGGAAGCAGAAGCTCCGGCTTCCCGTCCGCGGTGTCGGCCAGAATTCGCTTGGTCAGCTCGAAGCTCTCCTCGTCGAAGACGGAGGCGCCGATCTCCAGGCCCTTTGCCTTGAGGAACGTGTAGGCCTGGCCGCCGCCGATGATGAGGGTGTCGACCCGCTTCATCAGGTTCTCGATGACGCCGATCTTCGCCTTGACGCCGCCGAGGATGGCGACGTAGGGGCGGTCGGGGCTCTGGAGGAGCTTGCTGAGGACCTCGACTTCCTTCTCCATGAGCAGCCCCATCGCCGCCGGAAGGAACTGAGCGATGACGGCGGTGGAGGCGTGTTTGCGATGGGCGGCGCCGAAGGCGTCGTTGACGTAGACGTCGGCGAGGCCGGCGAGCTGCTTGGCGAAGCCCTCGTCGCCCTTCTCCTCTTCGGGGTGGAAGCGGAGGTTCTCCAGCATGGCGACATCGCCCGGGTTCATGGCCTTTGCCGCCGCCTCGACGTCGGACCCGACGCAGTCGGAGAGCATCGCGACCGGGCGGTCGAGCAGCTCGGAGAGCCGCCTGGCGACGGGGGCGAGCGAAAGCTCGGGCTTCGCCTTTCCCTTGGGCCGCCCGAGATGGGAGGCGACGAGGAGGCTCGCGCCTCGGTCGAGGAGGTCTTTCAGGGTGGGCAGGGCGGCGCGGATGCGGCTGTCGTCGGTGATCTCGCCGTCCTTGAGCGGGACGTTGAAGTCGACGCGGACGAGGACGCGCCTGCCCCTGGGGTCGATGTCACGAATCGTTCTCTTGCTCACGTCCGCCTCCTTATGCGGGCAAGGCAAAGAAAGGCCCGACGGCTTGCACCATCGGGCCTTTGCGTTCCGAGGGAAGCTCAGCCGACCTTCTTGGCGATGATCCCGCAGAGGTCGCCGAGGCGACACGAGTAGGCCCACTCGTTGTCGTACCAGGAGAGGACCTTGACGAGGTCGTCGCCCAGGACCTTGGTCTCGGCGGCGTCCACGACCGAGGACACCGGATAGCCCTTGATGTCGCTGGAGACGATGGGGTCGTGGGTGACTTCGAGGAAGCCCTTCATGCGGCCCTTGGAGGCGGCCTCGAAGGCTTTGTTGATCTCTTCCACGGTCGCCTTCTTGCTCAACACACACACCAGGTCGACGATAGAGCCAGTGCCCGTCGGGACTCGCAGGGACATGCCGTCGAGCTTGCCTTTGAGCTCGGGGATGACGAGGCCGATCGCCTTCGCCGCGCCGGTGGAGCTTGGGATGATATTGAGCGCGGCGGCGCGGGCTCGGCGGGGGTCCTTGTGGACGAGATCGAGCACCTGCTGGTCATTGGTGTAGGCATGGCAGGTGGTCATGAAGCCCTTCTCGATGCCGAAGCTGTCATGCAGGACCTTGGTGACGGGGGCGAGGCAGTTCGTGGTGCAGGAGGCGTTGGAGATGACCTTGTGCTTGGCGGGATCGAAGATCTCGTCGTTCACACCGAGCACGATGGTGGGGCTATCCTCCGTACTGTCCTTGAGCGGGGCGGAGACGATGACGTTCTTGGCGCCGGCGGCGAGATGGGCGCTTGCCTTGGCGACCTCCGTGAAGATGCCGGTAGACTCGATGACGACGTCGACGCCGAGCTTCTTCCACGGGAGGGCAGCGGGGTCGCGCTCTGACAGAACGGCGAACTCGTCGCCGTTGACGACGAGCTTCCCGTCCGTGACCCTAACGGTGCCCGAGAACCGACCGTAGTTCGAGTCGTACTTCAGCAGGTGGGCGTTGATATCGAGCGGGGCGAGGTCGTTAATGGCGACGATGTCGATTCCTTCGACCTTCCGCTCCATCATTGCCCGCAGTGTGAGGCGCCCAATGCGGCCGAAGCCGTTGATCGCCACCTTCAAGGCCATGCTAGATCCTCCTCATGTGGTTGGTATGACCGATTCGACGGGGGGCCGGAAACGGGTAAAGATCCCTTCGACGCGGCGCACCCCGAGAGACGGAAGGGCCGCGTCGCGCGGCCCCAGCCCGGCGTATTCTAGCCGAGGGGCGAGGGCGTTGTCAAGGATTGGCGATGTGCGAGCGAACGACCGGCGCGCAAGGC
>Ga0307377_10002498_pt1 | contig 21671 bp, 35 predicted proteins | sample TR3MG_FD_202535 | JGI IMG/M metagenome (GOLD analysis project Ga0307377, IMG submission 202535) | Soil microbial communities from Risofladan, Vaasa, Finland - TR-3 | ecosystem: Environmental > Terrestrial > Soil > Coastal area > Acid sulfate soil | place: Finland: Risofladan, Vaasa | collected...
GTTACACTGCTTTTGAAAAGGCTAACTACATGATTGAAACAGAGTACCCATTAAATGAATGGAATGTGTACTGTATCTATGTTGGTGATGGTGAAGATTTTGATCCAAAGAAAACTGTTACTCATATGGATATTATGTTAAAGAAGGAAATCAACATGCTAGGATATGTTGAAATTGATCTTGACCACGATGATGATGATGGTGGTTTTGCTTATAGAGATTCCATGAGAACTCTTCTTGTAGAGATTAAAAAGAAATGGAACTTTTTATCATACCGTGAAAAACAAACTGACTTCTATAAAAATGAAAAAAGAAGATTTCTCTGTGCAGTTATTCGAAACAAAACCCATGTGTGGCCAACTCTAAAACATATGTTATTTGAAAAGGAGAAAAAGTGATGGAAATATTAGATGAAAAACAACAAGACGATGGTAATTATTTATGGGACATACAATGCACTGAAGAAGAAATAGTATACTTCAGAGTATATGCGCGAACCAAAGGTAAAGATATTGAAAACATGACTGATGATGAAATAATCCAATTCTCTGTCGTGGGAATGTTAAAAGAACAAATTGATAAAGAAAATGAAAGGATTGAAAATGGACAAGACTGATCTACAAAGACTTGTAAAAATAGAAGATAGGATATATCAAATAGCAAAAGATTTTGGACTTGACTTTTGTGATATTGAATTTGATATTATTCCAGCCCAGAAAATGCTAGAGATTATGGCATATAGAATCCCTGGTAATATTTCAAACTGGAAATATGGCCGTGACTATGAACGACTTAGAACAATACATGAAAAGGTTAGTGCTGGTCTTCCATTAGAAGTCGTTATAAACTCAGACCCATCAAGAGCATATCTGATGAAAGACAATACTTTAGCAATTCAAGCATTAGTCATGGCCCATGTTGTTGGCCACGTTGCTTTCTTCACAATGAATAAGTACTTCCAAAATACAAACAGGGATATTATTCCCTTTTTAAGTGAAGCAACAAAACGATTTAATAAGTATGAAAGAATGTATGGCATGGATGAAGTCGAAAGAATAATTGATGCCGGTCACTCAATTCAGTTTCACTCAAGTCCATTTGACAACGAAACTGAAGATGAAAAAAGAGATAGAATATATGAACAAAAAATGGTACAAGCACATACCAAAAGGAATACTAAGTTTGATGATATTGTTCCTATTGATGAGTCATATAAAGATATGGATATTTCTCTTTTCAATCAACGACTATGGAGATCATTGAAGTTAAAAACACCAGTTGAACCAACTGAAGATTTATTGAGATATATAATTGATAACTCTACTTCTCTTGAAAACTGGCAAAAGGATGTTCTTGAAATATTAAGAGGAGAAGGTAGATACTTCTGGCCTCAAATGAGAACAAAGTATATGAACGAAGGGTTCGCAACTTTCTGGCATGAAAAGATTATGAAACAATTGTTTGATGAAGAACTGCTTAACATGACAGATCATGCTCAGTATAACTTTTCTAACTCACTAGTAAAGGCCGCTCATACAACAGCCTTAAATCCCTATCTTGTTGGTTCTAAAATGTGGGAAGATATAGTAAACAGATGGGACAAAGGTAGACATGGTAGAGATTGGAAAGAATGCAATGATAGAAATCAAAAAGAAGATTGGGATACTCATGATATGAAAGGCAAAGATAAAATGTTTGAAGTCATGAAGACCCATACAGACTGGCTCTTTATGAAAGGATATTTGACCCCTGATTTGGTTGATGAAATGGAGTTATATATTTTTGTTGAAAGAGAAACTCCTATGACCCGTGACTTAATCATTACAAGGCAAAAGGCTGAGAAGGTGGCTGAATTGATTATCACAAGTTTCACTCACAGTCATGTGCCGAAAGTTGAAATAACAGATGGAAATTACGATCAAAAGGGATATTTGTTCTTGACTCACAGATGGTCCGGAGCAAACCTCAAACAAGATTACTGTAAAAAGACATTACAACATATTGCCAATATCTGGGGCACAAATTGTTATCTTGAAACAAAAGATGGACCAGACAAAAGACTATTATATAAAGTTGAAAGAAAAGCAAAACTAGGAGGACCATCAATAAGCAGTAACTCCGGTTCCAATCCAGTTCCACAAATCTAAGTTGGTCGACAATGGTCATTTCTGAATAAAAAAAACCCTGTATTTCTGCTAAATAACTAAGTATAGATACAGGGTTTTTTTATGCCCTGAAGTTGTAACTTGGGGAGAAAGGAATGGCAATAAGATATGATGAGCAGTATGTAAAGAGACCAAGGGCAGAGCTAGAGTATCAACCAGATCAGATAGTTGAACTTCAAAAATGTATGCAAAGTGTAACATACTTCCTTAAATACGTTAAGATTGTAAATCCGGATAAAGGGGAAATTTTATTCGAACCCAGAGATTACCAATGGGAACTTCTGGAAAAATTCCAAGCACACAGATTCAATGTTGGATTATGCAGCCGTCAAAGTGGTAAAACAACCATAGTTTCCGCTTATGTCTTATGGTATGCTATTTTTCACTCAGATAAAAATATAGGTATTGTTTCAAACAAAGAGTCAAGTGCTAAGATGATTCTAGCAAGACTCAAAAGAATGTATGAGTCACTGCCAATCTGGTTAAAGCCAGGTGTTACTGAATACTCAAAAACATTTACTACGTTCGATAATGGAACAAGAATAGTTATATCAGCAACCTCACCCGATGCCTTTCGTGGTGAGTCAATGAACCTACTATGTTGCGACGAGTTCGCATTCGTCCCTAGTGTAGCAGCCGAAGACTTCTGGGCTGCTAACTACCCCACCATTTCTGCATCCGAAGAAGCAAAAATCATAATCATATCTACTCCAAATGGATTGTTCAATATCTTCCATAGAATATGGTCACAAGCCTTAGCTGGATTAAACACCTTCGTTACAACAAAAGTGAGTTATGAAAGAGTTCCGGGTAGGAACGAAGAGTGGGCAAAAGAACAAATCAAAAACCTTGGAATGATGAAATTTAATCAAGAGTTTGCAGTTGAGTTTATTGGTTCTACAAACACCGTTCTTAACTCAGAAACTATTAAAGTACTTTTAGCTTCTCATAAAGACCCTAACTTTATGGACTTAGATGATAGATTAAGAATTTGGGAAAAACCAAAAGAAAGAGCAGTATATGCTATGGGAGTAGACCCCTCAAAAGGAACAGGTGAACACTGGTCTACAGTACAAATTTTTGAAATAATATCGTTGAGACCTGTAAGAATGGATCAAGTTGCTGTATTTGAACATAACTTAACTGATGTATATGACTTCTGTGATATAATTGATAGGCTTTCAATGTACTATAACAACGCATATATTATGTGTGAAAATAATGGCGAGGGCGCTGCAGTAATTCAAAGACTATGGTGGGATATAGAAAATGAAAATTTAGTTAACTCTGGTTCTAAGACTACAAGTCTTGGTATTAGAGCATCAAGATCAACAAAACCAAAAGCTGTTTTGCTTATGAAGAAACTTATTGAAGATGGCAGTGTAAAAATAGTTGATAAAAACACCATCGAACAACTCAGTTCTTTTATTGAAGAAAATAATAAATTCTTTGGTAAAGATAAACCGGATGACTTAGTCTCTGCACTATATTGGTGTATATACTTATTAGAAATGGATATTCTTGATGAAAGTTATGGGTTCATTAAAAGAGAAGATGATGAAGATGGATGGGGCGTCTTATCAGACGTGGAATCAGACGTCGAAGATTGGACTTGGTTGACCGATACTGAAGTTTTTGAATAAATAGATAAATAGAGTAAAAGGAACTAGAATGGCTATAACAAAAAAACAATTAGCAGAAAACATAAAACGTAGACTAGGTTATCCTATGGTAAAAATAGAACTTCATCCACGTCAGATTGAAGATGCAATTGACTATGCCCGTGATAAGTTTATCAAGTGGGCTACGGGTCAAGCGACATCGGAAACATTTCTTACTATGTTACTATCTGCTGGTCAAAACTTTTATGACTTACCAGTTGGTGTAACTGAAGTTTTATCATATGATGATAAAGGTTCTTCATGGGGCATCAATACATTATTCACAATTGATAACTACTTATACACTAGAGGAGTATTTGATCCTGTAATTTGGGGATCAGGTGGTGACTATAACTTAGTTTCATATCACATAGCTAGAGACTTTTTAAATACGCTTAAGATGTACACACCAAGTGTATATAACTGGAAGTATCATAGATTTACAAATCAAATAGAAATTCATCCACCGCCACCATCTGGGAACTCAGTTTCTGTTACAGATCAAAATGGTGTTTATGTAACGGCTGACTCACCTGGCTATGTATTATTAAGGACTTATATGATGGAGGGAGCCCAATACTCTAATACAGATAGAGGATGGGAACCACTAGAGAGTTATGAAAATTTCTACACAAGTGATTGGATTTTTGATTATGCTTTGGCTGAATGTAAAATAATGCTTGGTAGGATAAGAACAAAATTTGCACAGTTTGCCTCAATAGGAAATACAGGTATAGCTTTAGATGGAGACGCCCTACTTAGTGAGGGCATAGAAGAAAAACGAGAATTAAAAGAAACCCTACAACTCGAGGAAGTTTGGGATGGATTAGGCATTAGTATGGGATAAAAGGAAAACAGATGATTATCTACAAAGTTGTAAATGCAATAAATGGAAAATGTTATATAGGTCAAACTACACAAAGTTTAGGGAAAAGGAAAGTAGGACACAAATTTGAAACTAAAAATGGAACCACCTATTTTAGTAATGCTTTAAGAAAGTACGGTTTCAAAAATTTTAAATGGGAAGTAATTGAAGAGTGTGATGATAAAGAACAACTTGATGAAATGGAGTTCCACTACATTAAACAATACAATAGTTTTAAACCGGAAGGATATAATTTAACTTTGGGCGGTGATAAAGGAACATTTGGTTGGAAACCTACAAAAGAAAATAAAGAAAAAATAGGCAAAGGTGTCAAAAAAGCTTGGATAAAAATGGATAAAAAAACCAAAAGCAAACAAATAAAAAAATTGAGTAATTTTTGGAGTGAAAACCATCCCACACGTGGTAAGAAAAGACCAGAAATTTATGGTGAAAATAATCCAGCTAAAAAACCAGAAGTTAGAAAGAAAATTAGCAAAAATGTTAGTAAAGCAATGGAAAAATTTAACTACGAAGTGATTTCACCACAGGGCAAAGTGTTTAAAATAACCAACATGAAAAAGTTTTGTCGAGAAAATAATCTATCATCATGTAGTATGTTTAAATTATGTGATGGTAAAGTATTACAAGGACACCATAAACAGTGGAGAGCTAAAAAATTGGGACTAATAAAGGAGATAAAATGTCAGAATTAACCGCATATGAAAAAATGTTAAAAGATGGATCAGCTTTTAAACCAATAAAGATAGAACAACCAACACCTGATAATCCAAATGGTGGTATGGGTAGAGGAGCCGACCCAGATCATGAAATAGACTACAGTGTATTTGATGATCACATGAAAGGCATGATACAGGAAAAAATAGAAGCAAAGAAATCAAAGGTAAATGGTGGTCCAGAAAGGCCAGGAACACAATCATCACAACAAGATAATCATAGAATCACAAGACTAGAAGAAAGAATTAAACTTCTTGAACAAGCACTTAGTCTTGTAATGGAAACACAGACCAAATTAATGAGAGGATAACATGAGAGTAGATGAAAAAATATCAAAATATCTAAATGAGGAACAGGAAGAAGAATATGATCTAACATTTGATGAAAGAATGGAAGATGATGTAGAAAAACTTCTTAAAAAAGTCAAAGGATATATGGATGATCCGGATTATGATTATGGTGATGCTAGGACAAATGCATACATACCCATGAAATATAAAAAGCAATTTGAAAAGGCATTAGATAAACTAGGAGTCGATTGGGACTAAAATGGGTAAAGCAGCAAGACAAAGACGGCCCGAGTGGCAGTTATATGACATACATCACAATGTAGAACATGATTTATTTGAAGGATACATAACCGAGTTCACAGATATTGCTGGTATAGTATGCAATTATTATATTAGAGATAGAAGAGTTGAGTTAGACACTCTTTATGGTGAGTCAACTAATACCAATTACTTGAAGCCATTAAGGACCAAGCTTATCTATGAACCAACAGAAGAACCAACTCTAACAAGAGGGTTTGGTATTACTTCAGAAGAAGCAATTCAATATGCTTCCATTCCTAAATTTACTTTCACTCGTGACATAAGTGCTGGTTATCACCCAGTACCCGGAGATGTTATTGTAACACCTTGGAATAATAGGGCATATGAGATAGCAGACGTTGCTGAAGAAGAACATATTTTTCAACTCAAAAAATTCATTTGGGGTTTTATACTTAGAGCATTTAGATTCAGCGATCAATCAGATGGAGCAGTTGGACTCAAAACAACCGTTGGATCTAAAGAACCTTTCAGAGATTTCAGAGACCCAACAAATAAAGATATTGATACATTTACAGAACCACTCACTGCATTCGGTGATAATGAGTGGTTAGAAGACGAGAGTGAAGAAATATTTGATTACCAAGGAATAGATACTAGTGTATATGGTTACTAGGAGATAATAAAATGAGATTGAAAAATTTTTTAAAAGAAGGCATGGAAGAAATTCATATGGAAATAGAAAAGTTTCTAAAGAAGAATCCAAATCCAAAGGATAAAGAAATACATGATCTTGCTGATAAATTAGGCATTAACCCACATAGATTTGAGGAGCATGTTTATATGATACTTGGTGACTTACTCAAGAAAGAAGATAAAATACCAGGTGGTAAAGCAGATAAGCTTACAGTAAAAGACATAGCTGATAAGCATAAAGTCTCAGTTGAAAAAATTGAAAAACAAATAGCGATCGGCGTGAAAGTAGAAATGGAACATGTTGATAGTAAAGATTTAGCAAGAGAAATTTCTCTGGATCATCTTGAAGAAATGCCAGACTACTATACAAGATTAGCAAAAATGGAAAAGGAAGGTGGAATAGAACATGAGTAAGCAGGATTTTATAAATATATTCGAAGCTTATAGAAAGATGCTTCCTAAAGATGATTTATCAGAAATGATGAGCCAACCACCAGGTGATAAAGAAAACCTTGACTTAAAAACAAAAGATATGGAACTACTTAGACAGGGTATCATAGCCGAAATGGATGCAGTCAATCTATATGAACAAATGGCAGCAGACGCCACAGACGAAAAAGTTAAAAAAGTAATGTTAGATATTGCTTATGAAGAAAAGGTGCATGCTGGTGAATTTGAAAAGGTCTTAGAAGAAATTGATCCAGACTATGAAAGAGCTGAGGCAGAAGGCGAAGATGAAGTAAGAGATATGGAAGGAGAGGAAAAATAAAAGGATATTACTACTATGAAGTAATCAGGAAAATGATTGTCCAATTTTTGGACGCGTTCAATGATATACAAGTTAAAAGATTAGAGCCAGACAGCAGTACTGTAAGAGAGCTAATACATGTTCCAGTTAAACTTGCTGTAAAAGAAAAATTCTGGTATTGGCTACAAGAACGTAAAGACGATGAAGTGCTTCCAATGATAACTGCATGGTTGAGCACAATTGATTATGCTTCTGATAGACAAGTTAATACATTTTATGAATTATGTACAAGCACTGATCCTGAAACCGGAACTTACGAAAAGTTCCCACATCCAACGCCATATAACTTTACTTTCTCTATGAACATTTGGTCCCTTTATCTATCTGATATTGACCAAATACTGGAACAAATTCTGCCATTCTTCGCACCACATATTTTTATACGTATTCGTATAGATGAACTGGAGATTGAATATGATATTAAAGTTATTTTTCAAAGCTGTACACCAGAAGTAAGTCTTGAAATGGCTGACGACCAATATAGAGTAATTAACTACTCACTTGAATTTGTTGCTCAAGCCTGGTTATTTAAACCGGCTGTCACTGAAGGTGGTTTGGTAAAATGTATATATACAAATTACTCTACGACAGCAGATGCACTTGATAGATCATTAACAGATACAACAAGTACTTTTACATCTGGTGCTTCTGGTGAGGCAACTTCTCTTTGTGGATATTACGATGAAGATGGACAATTGATTATTAATTATGAAACATTTTCATCTGGTGAATCATCAGGAAATGCTTGTCAGGGGGTTGTATAATGCCATTGATTTGTGCTGATAGTGGGTTGGTAAATTTGGGTAAGGCAACACCAAGTAACTATGAGTTAATCATTCCAAAGATACCAACAGAAACCACAATATCCGCAATCAATCCACTCATACTAAATATTTTTAGTACTGTTATACCTAGCGTTTCTCTGGCCGAGCAAACATTAAATTACCAAGCGGCACAGACAAAACGAGGACTAGGGCCATTGGTTTATGAACAACTATCTGTTGGTTTTGTAGTTGATTCTGAATTTGCAGATTGGAAAGTTTTAGTAAAATGGATAAAGTATATAAGCGATAACTCAGAAAAAATGGCAGAGATACATAAACTCTATTCAGTAGATGCAACACTTGCAATCACTGATAACTATAGACAGCCACTTATGGCTATAAGATTTGTAAGCCTTTGGCCAATAACTGTAGCCGAAGTAGGATTGAGTCAAAGGGAAGGTGAGAGTCAGTTAGAATGTTCAGCGACATTTAATTACGATTACTTTTTAATAGAAGAATAATAAAAACGATAAATATGACTAAATATAAATAGTAAAGTGAACAAAAGCTTGCCTGAGAAAATTCAGGCATAAGGAGGAAAGAAATGGCACTATACTTAAGCCCACTAGTAGACGTCAATGAGATTGACCTGTCTACTACAATTCCAGCTGTGGCAACCTCCATAGGTGTATTGGTTTTAAGAAATACATGGAAAGGTCCGGAACTAAAAAGACAACTAGTAAATAATATAGATGAGTTGATTGAGATATTTGGTGAACCAGAAGACGTCTCATATCAAGATATTTTTTCTGGTATAGGATTCTTGAAATATGGTATTAATTTGTATTGCACAAGAGCATTAGCTCCAAGTGCTACATTTGCTGGTCTGTATGGAAATACAGCATCAGCAGGAACATTAACCCAGTATACCTCTGGTAATGCTTATCAATTAAGTGATTTCGCATCAGAAGACTCCGATGAGTTCAATAACGAAAGCACTGTATTTGACGCGGGCAGACCAGACTTTGGAGCCGAAGGTTCTTATATAGCAAAGGACAGAGGTGAATATGGTAACTACGTACAAATAGCTTATATAGGCAGAAATGTCTATAACGGTGTTAGAGCTGGATCAACAGCTATATCATTAGGAATATCATCAACGCTTTATGATGATATTGCTGATATTGATAAACCTTTTAATACTGACACTAGCGGTTTAAAACAATTCTTAGTAATTGTAAGAACAGCACAACAAGAAGACCTAAATCTAAATCCTATTCCTTATCAAGTAGTCGAAAGTCATTTAGTATCAACGGACCCAAGAGCAATTGACGATGGAGGTCAAAACACTTATGCGCCAATCTGGATAAACTTAGTTTCTGAATATATCAGAATGGCTGCATCACAAGCCGCGGGATTTAATAATAAAAATATGAGTGCTATTTACACCGCCAACTACACAAATATGGGTGGAGGAGTAAGAAACCAAGGAGATTCTGTAACTGACGCTGATATTATAGAAGCTTATGAGTTATACTGTGACCCAGAAGTAGTGGATGTTAACATCTTTATTGATGGCGCCAAATCAACAACTGTTCAAACAGAAATCGCGGCTATTTGTGAGAATAGAGCAGATGCAATGGCCTGTCTTGACGTACCATACTCACTAGTAGTATTTAATAAAGGAAATGAAGCAACAGATTGCAGAGATTTTAGACTTGGTCAACATAGTACTTATAACTTAAATCTAAATACAAGTTATGCAGCACTATATGCTCAATGGCTAAATGTATATGATAAATGGAATGCAGTATACCGTTGGGTACCATCTTCAGGATACGCAGCAGGAATCTTTGCGAATACAGACGACGTAACTGATCCTTGGTTCGCACCTGCAGGACTCAACAGAGGTATTCTAAATAACGTTAGAAAGCTAGCTTGGAATCCAACCCTTGGTGAAAGAGACATTCTTTACAAAAACGGTTTGAATCCAATTGTATCATTCGCTGGACAAGGAAAAGTTGTCTGGGGTCAAAAAGATATGCTAGATAAAAATTCTGCTTTTAACAGAATTAATGTTAGAAGATTGTTTATGATTATAGGAAAATCAGTATCAACAGCATTGAAGTACTTCCTATTTGAACCAAATGACTCATTCACAAGGTTACAAATCATCAACATGACTGATCCTTTCCTTAGAGATATTAAGGGTAGAAGAGGAATCTACGACTACTTGATCGTTTGTGATGAAAGAAATAACACACCAGAAAGAATAGATAGAAACGAATTATGGTGTGATATTTATATCAAACCTACAAGAGCAGCAGAATTTATAGTACTTAACTTGATTGCTACTAAAACTGGAGCATCATTCACAGAATTAGTGGCAGCATCATCACCACAATAATAAATAGGGGGGAGAGTACTCCCCCCAAAGTAATAAATAGGAGCAAAATAAAATGCCATCATTAGATAGTTTCAATATTGAAAAATTCAAAGCGAAGTTTGGAGATGGAGCAAAAGGTTCGCTGTTCTATTTTCAGCCTCAGTGGCCAGGGGGTGTACAAACCTCATTGAGTCCAGAGGATGTTGTTTACTTAGTTAAAACAGCAACGATTCCAAATACTGTCCTTGAAGAAGCGACTGTACAATGGCAAGGATTTGATTACAAATATGCAACAAAGCATACATATGCCGATCTAGCAGTAACCTTCTATGTAGACTTACAGGCAAAAGTAAGAATGTTATTTGAAAATTGGTCAAACTTAGTTCATAATCCTTTAACAAATGAATACTCAACAACGAATGAGTATATGATGGACCAAAAACTGCAAATGGTTGGTTACCAAGGCCAGACAATCATGGAATTTACCATGCATCACGCATATCCAAAAGAAGTTGGAACAATTGCTATGGACTATGCTACAAATGACTATATTACATTCGATGTAACTTTTTCATACCTATATCATACAATATCATTCAATGAGTCAGGTGGAGCAGTAAACGTATAAAATAAATAAGTGAGGTAAAAAATGTCAGAACAACAGCATCATCAAGCAAAGTTCCGTAGTATACTTAATGTATATAGTTTCACTTGTGAGCTACCAGGAACAGGTGAAGAAGTAGAATTTAAACCACTAACAACCGGACAACTAAAAAGGCTTTTAACATATGAAAATGAAAAAAATCCAGCTATTCAAGAAAATGCAATAGATGAAATAATTAACTCAGCCATTATAACAAAGGGCATGTCGTCACAAAAAATGTTTCTTGAAGATAGATTTTTCTTCTTAATCCAAGTAAGAAAGAAATCAAAAGGTGAAGTAATTGAATTTACTAATGACTGCGAGGAATGCAAATCTCAAAGCCTTATTAGAATGAGTTTAGATGATTTACCAATTATAAAAAGGAAAGAAGAAGAAGTATATGACTTAGATTTAAACGATGGAATAAAAATCAAATTAAAACACATAACTCGTGGAGAACAAAGACAAATTAATCCTCGAGCTTTCAAAGGGCTATCTGAAACACAAATGCATGCTGAGATGCAATTATACACAAATGCACTTGGTATAGAATCAGTAACAACACCAGATTTTGGTGAAGAAACTGAATTAACTATAGAAGATAGAAAGTTCTTAATAGAAAATATACCAACAAATGAGTATCAAAAAATATTGGATTGGTATGAACAAAACTTTTTTGGAATTAAATTTGAAACCCAATTTAGTTGCATTCACTGTCGCCACACAGAAAAAATTAATATACCAATGGAACAGGCTTTTTTTTTCTAATCAAAATGTTTGAAACATCTATTGATAGGATAATTGATGATCAATACTGGTTATCAAGAAGAGCTAATATTAGTGTATCTGAATCAAATGAAATGGCTGAGTTTGAACGATTGTTTTTTGTTAGTCTACTTCTTAGGGATATTAAAGAAGAAAGAGAATCATATGAAGGATTAAGTAATTAAGAGCTCACTTAGCCAATGGCTAATGGATCAAAAGGTCTCAAGACTCTACTTGAGACCTTTTTTTATTAGAGGACTATATGGTAATGCAAGACACTGGAATACAAGAACTTAATAAATCTGTTAAACAGATAGTAAAATCACTATCTATTGGAGTGAGTCCGGCTGACGCGAAAAGGATTGCAGACATGGAATACGAAACTGCAAAACAAGAAAAAGACAATATTGAAAAGAAAAAATCACAGCAATCCAAAGATGGAAAGTTCTGGTCAGATAACATAAAAACATGGACTCAGCTCGGTAAGTTTATGACAAAAGGAACAAAGGATTGGTTTGCTAAACAAATGAAAGCCACAGGTTTACTAGGCAGTACATTGAGAATGGGTGCTAATATATGGAACAATTTAAATGAACACATAATTAAAAATCTTAGAAATGCTTTTAGTTCTATTACCAGTCATGTTAAAGAAGTACTTGGTCCCGTAGCTGAGGCATTTGAAGCTGTTAAAAATTTATTTTCGGGTGTATTCAAATTCTTTAAAGGTACAATTATGGGAATTGGAGCCAAAGTAAAACCAGAAGATAAATTCAGAAACAAAATGCTTCAAAAAATATTAGATATTAATAAAAAGCAGTGGAGTCACATTATAGGAGGTAAAAAAGGAGCGTTCGTAGATAGTCTTAGTAATAAAGAAAAACCAAAGGGATGGTGGAAATTCTTGCTAATATTAGGTATTATTCTAGCAGCAGCACTCGGCGCTGCAGTAAGAAAATTTATACTTCCATTTGAGATCGCAGGAAAGTTTATAAGTGGGCCATTTATAAAATTTTTTAAATGGCTTGGTAAAATTGGTAGAGTATTTTTGACAATTATCAAAAATACTAAAACAGGCGGAAAAATTTTTGGAGCAATAGGTAAGCTTTTTGGATGGCTCGGAAAGTTATTTGCACCTATTGTTAAAATAGTAAGAACAGTTATAGGATTCTTTAAAACACTAGCGCCTGCAGCAGGTATATTAGCCAAACTAGGTAGAGCGTTTATGGTTGGATTTAAAATCCTTGGTTGGCCTTTAACAATAATCATGGGTATATATGACTTCATAAAAGGTTTCATAGAAACTGAAGGAACTTTATGGGATAAAATAAAGGGAGGATTTATGGCGGCATTAATGGGATTCATAGAACTGCCAGTTAGATTTATCTCTTGGCTAATTGAAAAAGTAGCAGGATTTTTTGGTATAGAAATAACTGGATTGGCAGATGGCATATTAGGTTGGATAAAAAATATGTTTGATAAACTTCTTGACTTGGTGGGGAACCTTCCTTTAATCTCTTTTCTAGTAGGATTCTTTAGTACTGAAGGCACATTCATGGAGAAGTTAAAAGGTGGATTCAATAATATGGTAAAAGGACTAATTACATTATTTGCTAATATATGGAACTTTGTAGTAGACCTTGCTTATAAACTTCTTCCAGACTGGATAGTAAATAAAATTGGTCTCAAAAAAATGGAGGTTCCCGGACAAACAGTAGATACAGGAGGATCAACATCAGACGCAGAGAGCAAGAACAAAGAAGCACAATCAGCTGCTAGGAAAAAAGAAAAAGAAGATATGATAAAGATAATGGATGAACAAAAAAAACTTGCAAAAGCACAACTAGATGCAACAAAAGCCGCTGGTGCTTCAGCTGCTGCTATGGGTGGACAAGGTGGACAAGGTGGACAAGGTGGTGGAGATATACCACAGATACCAGATGAAGTAGACAACTGGGGAGTCACTTCGAAAAATTATGATATGGAGATGAGTTAATGGCGAACAATGATTTATTTGTATTTAAACCAGGTGAGATAGTTAGAAGACCTTATAAGTTATTACCTTATGGATCACCAGAGTGGCAGAATAATGCTACATGGTTTCAAATTAAAGCAAGAAAAATATCCAACCAAAATACTTCTGGCAGAGGCGGCACACTCGCTGCTGGTGAAGAAGGAGCGACATTTATTTTTCTAGCACCAAAATCATTTGCAGAAGATATTGGTCACACATGGGAGGAATATGAATCAATGGCTTCAAGGCTGGCTAATAAAGTAAGAGATGCCGCAAAATTAGGTGCAGACATATCTGCACTAACAAATTCTAATATTGATGTAGCTACCATAGCTACATCATTTTCAGCAACCAATGCCGCAACAGCCGCTTCGGATCTAGCAAGAACAGCATATAATTCAGTTGCTGGAAGTAATATTCCAAAAGTAAAAATTGATACTCCTTTATATTATTCAGGTTCAACAAGAAGACAACTAACCGTTGACGTTGAATTAATAGCTGAGTCAAGAAAAACATTAAAAAATGATGTTTTAGATATAGTACAAGACCTTATGAGATATTCATCACCAGGTATGAGTTCAAGAAGTGCAGTTGATATTGAGTTTCCATATTACTTTGAAGTTAAACTTCTTCCAACAGAAGGAATTAAATACACCACTGCTGCTCTTATAGCGGTTCAACCAACATACGGTGAACCATGGATCAATGGATATCCAACTCATTGTAAATTACAATTAACTTTTAAAGATATTTCTCCATTGTTCCGTAAGACAATCACTCATGGTTCTATTATCCGTGTTATTGGTGGTAGTAATAATGCTCGAGCAGGACAAACACCTACAAATCCAGGACCTTATAGACAAGCAACAAATTCTCAAAAAGCAAAAGCATCGTTTGATGCTGATACAATAAAAAGACAGGAAGAATCCGGTAATAGGCGTTAAAGAAACCATACGCCGGTGGTGACATAGTTAAAATAAGCACCAAGTAATATTCCAACAACAGCAAAAATACCTGTAATAAAAAGAAGTAATAATAATGGTTTAAGTGATTTCCAATTTATAAATTCTTTTGTTGTCATAATAAAAACATCCCATCAAGTCCGAAGTCAATGCTAAAAAGAACACACTTAACTTTTTTAAACTCATTACAAGAATCATTGCACGTACAGTCCACCAAGTCAGTAGACTTAACTTTTTTAAATACTTGTATTTCATGTGGCTCAGCGTGATCACATCCATTTGTATCTTCACATATACTAGCTCTATTACAAATTACTTTTTGGTTCAAAACTCTATCTCCTATAAATAGTATTATATGAAATTTAAAAATTATATAAATGAAGTACTCAGTAAAAAGACTCCATTAACAAATGTCTCCAGTCCTGGTGCCTATCAATTAAGATTCAAAGCCGCTGGTGAAGAGTGGATGTTTTTAGCCAATGATACAACATTCTCAGACGACTGGGATATATACTTCACTAAAGTAAATGTTGATCCTCTTGATCCATGGACTTTAAAGGGTGACATTGGATCAAAAGTATTTGAAGTATTCGCCGGTGTTGCTGAGTCACTTAAAAAATTTATTAAAGAAAATGACCCTGAGTACTTTCACTTCACAGCACAAGGTGAAAGCAGGATCAAGCTCTACAAGAAACTCTCCAAACTAATCGAAAGAAAAACTGGTTACGAACATATAACTACAAAGACTAAAGGCAAATCAGTTATCTTTTACTTTTCTAAATAATAAACAGTTCCTCTGGTAACTCAAACAATTCCCCGCTTATTCCCCACTCATCTTCTTTCATTAAGTCACACTCCTTAAAAGAGTACATCCGAAACCTATGTGTTAATTCGTCATAATCATCTACCAACACTGTATACATTCGTCCAAAACTAAAGTGATCTTCATCATAACTAGTAACAATTCCACTTGAAGGATTAGGTATTTTACCTACCAAATGAGGCTTCAGCATTCTATCAAGTCCTAATATTTGACCACAGCTTTTATCTAATAACTTAACTCTATCTCCATTTTTAAATTTTCTCATAATAAAAAATCCATATCACTAAACATTTGACTCTTTTTTTCTATTTTCAGTCCATCAAAACTAATAATAAACTGTCTGCAATCATAGGCTCTTTCAATTAATGCAATTGAACCATATGTATTAAGTGTCACACATACATCACCATTATCAACTATATTGTCATATATCCATTTACAACTTCTATCTTTCCGGGCCTTAGAAGAATCTAAATCACGAAACGATCCTTGATTTTCATTCCATAATCTCATAATATAGGAACTTACATCAGCACCTAATCTAACAGCCATTTCAACATATGTTGTATACTGGTACCCATTATCAGTGACTTTTACTATATCACCTATCTCAATTTCAATTCTCATATATAAACCTTCCAATAGTTTTTTCTTATTATAACATACTCAGCTAAAAAAGTAAATAATCTTATAAATAGCTTAGACATGAAACAAAAACTGGAAGAATATATAACTGAACTCGCCATGAAGAGTGACACGGACATTGATCTTGGTCATAAGAAAGGTGATTACTTCAATGCTAAAATCACTTTAGGAAGCGGTGATATATGGTATTTCAATGCCGAAAATGATATGGGTGATGGTGATTGGAGTATTGTTTTTTATGCGCCATCAATGAGTCCGGGTATAAGAGGAGACAAAAACAAAGTAGCACTTGAAACATTTGCTGCTGTTGAGAAACTAGTTAAAGATTTTATAGATAAAGAAAAACCAGAACGATTTCACTTCACCGGTCAGGGTACCAGCCGAGTGAAGTTATATAATACTTTAGCTAAAAAGATTCTCAAATCTGGAAAATATGAAAAGGGACCAGATATGAAAATGCTACAAGGTGCTGCTTGGAGTTTTGTTAAGAAATGAAATTTAATAAATGCCTTTAAAAGGGCAGGGATAAAAGTAAAATGAAAATAGAAGAAAGGATTGATATGTACATTGGAGAAGCTAAAAGTAAAAAGGTTAAGTTTCCAAGAATGAACAACTTACAGCTACTCAAAGTTAAACATGTTTTTAAAAATATAATGGAGTTTGGAGATAACACTATTGATAAAAATTCATTTACTATTGATGTAGTCTACTCCAAAGATGTGGAAATAGCTAAGTCATATAAACTTGTAACGACAACACAAAAGGCACCAAAGGGAATGTATGGTTATGAAAATTTAAAAGATGAAGAACGAATGCTTGTTTACCCAACACAACTAGGACTTCATCTTATGGCAGCAATGCAACAGCATAAAGAATTACGAACGGATAAAAGGATTAAGCTATGACCAGAGCAGAATTAGAAGCCAAACGAAAAGCCAGACTGGCAATGATAAAAAATAGAGAACAAAAAGTACGAACTGGATGTGGTGGATGTAAGAAGAAAGCAGAAAAAAAATAAAAAGGAAAAACAAATGAAATTCAAAGACTATGTAAATGAAAAAATGGATGAATCCATTATACCTAAAAAAATTGCACATTGGGTCACCTCAAAAATAACAGATAAGAAAGTATTATTAAAGATGTCTACTGCGTTTGCAAATGCATATAATGAAAAAACAATGACAGGAAAATCCGGTGATATTGAAAAGCACTTAAGAAGTATGATTGACTCAGGTAAAATAAAAAATGGAAAGGAATTTGCAGAGTACGTAATAAAAAAATATAAAAAATGAAACTAAAATATCACTTACTAAATGAAGAAGGTATAGCCACTCAAAAAGATATGACTGGTCACGCCCACCTTGGAGAAGTCAACGAAGATGGTGATGGTAAAACAGTAGAGTGTCTGGGTTGCCAAACTGAACACGTTCATAAAATATTCCAATGGCTAGTACAACCAGCCGATGGTCATACACATAATTTAAAGGATTAACTATGTATCTATTTGATGGAGTAGAAGGCAGCGAAAACATACGAGTTATGTATGATGAGTTGAACAAACAGTATTTTGGTAATTCTCTGCCAAAAATTAAAGTTGAATGGGACGGTAGACTAAAAAAAGCCATAGGTAGGGCTAAGGTAAAGTGGAGAAACTTCGTGGGAGCCAAACCAGAGATTGATATATCCTCGCTAAAAATAACTATGAGTAAATCTTATGATTTAAGTTATCAAGATACACAAGCAGTCATGTTACATGAAATGGTTCACATCCAGTTATACGTGAATGGCAATCTTAGCAAACACCACGGCACTGGTGCTTTCGATGGACAGATAAGACGATTCAGAAAAGAATCCGGTCTGAATGTTCCATTCAAAGAAAGCAGTTTCAAAACATCACCTAATGCACCAGCTAAAGAAGGTTATTTAGCAATACTTCATACATCTGGTGGCACAGGTATTTGTGTTTACTCAACTCCTTTTATCAAAAAGAACTGGAGAGAACTAACCAATTTTCTTGGTAGCTTTATTCCATCTGGTAAGGTTAGACAAATGGAGTTATGGAAAGTAAAACATCCTATAATCAAAAATTCAACAGGTAAAAGATCACTCAGAAAAATTAGTTGGACTATCAAAACCACAGAAGAAATAGAATCAATTAAAAAATCAGGTTTTAAATGGGCAGAGTTCGGAGCCGGAATAAAAAAAGTAGATAGCAAAAGGGCGGGATTATGAAACTAAGACAAGCACTAAACGAGGGCAAGATGGTAGAAAAGGTACTCAAAAAATTAAACGACCATCATGTAGAAGAAGTAAAGAGAGGAAAAGCGTTAAGAATTATTATTCGAAGAATGATTGACTCTATCAACGATACAGCTGATCTTCAAGACATACATAACTCATTGGATTTAAATAATGATCTGGAAAGTGATGTTGCAGGAATGTTATATAACAGAGGTGGAAAACTGGGAACAAAAATATGATGATACAAAGCGAGATTTGAAAATAAAATAATTATGAGACTAACTCAATACCTAACAGAATTTCAGGACACTGAAAGTCAAACCAAAAGCCGAGTAAAGAAAATTGATAAAACTAAAGCACAAGACCTATTGAAGTCAAAGTGTAAAAAAGCAGTAGTTGATTTTCTCACCCATGGTGTACACATTCAAAGGTTTGCAAACGACGCAAGAAATATGGAATATGGTTTTCTTGATGCCTCAAATCTTCCACCTCGACTATCCAGGAATAGCCAGAACTACTATACTCTGATAATCAACGATGATCCATCCTGGAAAGGATATCCAAAAAGACAGATAATAGGTACAAAAAAAAATAGGATTATGGAAACAACTCCTGGTTTGTGGCATATTTTTCCATTCGATGGAGTCAAAGTAGGTATTGTTCCAGGATATGATATATGGGATTCATTCTCAAATTTAAGTAGTGAAGTCGGAATTATGGCAAGAAGATATAATGAGTTCATTTCCATGATGTTAAATTATGGAAATACTAACATTAGTCGGACATTTGATAAAAGACTAGCCGAGTTTAAACAAGCGTGTAAGAACACAGACAAATGGATCGCTGATAATGATGGCATTGAAAATGTTGTCAAAGAAAGATTTCCAAATCTTGATTCCAGTAAAAAGTCACTGAATAACTATAATGGTGATTACTATAAATCAATACTACATTACTATAACCCAAAGGGATTCAACGTCAGTACTCCAGGAAGCATGACAGGGAAAGATGGAAATGAAGTATGGCTCGATGGTCCCGCGGTATATTTAAACTCAATTATCTCATTGGAAACAATACAAAGTATAATGGGATACTCAGCATGAGATTCTATAACATCATAAATGAAAAAATAGACCTTAACTATAGGCTTAAGGCCAGTGAAGTGTATGACTCAAAGGACTCCTATGAAATTGAGTTTAACATTGGTGAAACCGGATACACATTCGAAGCTGAACCGTATTTTCTTGAAGACAGTGAAGGAATGAAAAAGGAACTAGGATTTGATCCCGACTACGATAGCAATGTAGTCATTTGGAGCATTGCCTTCAAACTGGATTCGGACCCCTTCAACCCATTTGGTATAACTGGTGAGCAGGGCATGAAGGCCATGGAAGTCTTCTCCGCTGTGGCAGTGTGTTTAAAAAAATTCATTCTAACCAAGCGTCCCGAGTACTTTTCATTCTCAGCTAAGGAACGATCCAGAGTAAATCTGTATTCCAGGTTTGCTAAAATGATACCAAAGATCACAGGAAAATACACAATGAAAGAATTTACACACAAGTCGAATAAGTACTTTTTATTTGTGAGGAACTAATGCGATTCGGCAACCACAATTTGTAGGCAAGGAGCTTTATGCAAGATTTCACTAGATGGGAAGAATATTACTTAATTGAAAAGCTAGACCTGAATGTACCTGTAAAGGTTACAGTCAATAACAAGATATTGTGGCAAGCTACATGGGAAGTAAATGGAGTGAAGTTTAGGTTTGTAGCTGAAAATGATGATGATTGGGAGGATGAATTTCCAGAGTGGAGTATAACCTTTTGGAACATGTCTACGCCTTCTATTTTTTCCTCTGGTAGTACAGATTTAACAGGTGATATGGGTGCTTCCTCTTTAAAGGTTTTCTCAGGGGTTGCTAGTGCCTTTAAGAAATTCATTCGAGTAAAGAAACCCCAACACTTCTTTTTCTCCGCAGAAGAGCCTAGCCGTGTAAGGCTTTACAATAGGCTCGCCAAGATGATCGCCAGTGAATTTCACTATAAAATGATGAAAGATAATGATGGTTCCAATACGTTTTATGGGTTCACAAAGAAATACTCATCCTGAATACTCACATATTGAAGGGAACCGACAATGCTCCTCCATAAGGGCTTGTCATATATACAAAAACGACAGCAGACAAACCAGCAATTATCAACCAAAATAAATCATTAAATATATTATTCATCTGTTCTCATTCCCTCTTTCATCATCATATTCCACCCATTTCGCCCATTTCATTGCTGTTGTTATATATCCACGTCCAATACTGTAAACGAATATTATCTTTTTTCCTTTATATTGTATCATATGAATTTCTTGATCATCGTTCTCAACCAATATAACATTTGATTTATCTATACGAAGATCATTACTCAGAAAGTCAAATTCTTCCATTGTCATTGGAGAAAGATCAAATCTTTCTTTTAATCTTTGATTCACATGATCAAAACTATATATAATATCTTTTTTTGGCTTCATTTTGCAGCCTCCTCTTTGCAGCCTCCTCCCTTTCTTCTTTTGTTGCTGGCCTATGTCTTAAATCTTCCTTTCAAATATTAATTTTTAAAGTGGACGTGGCGGGAATCGAACCCGCACTAGATCTGCCTCAGGCATTACCCTGTGACTCCCTATCCATTGGAAACGCGCTTCCTTTGCTTGTTACCCACCTCAGATGGATCTAAGGCCGCTATAAGTGCATCCGCAACCATACTGAATAAAGATTTAAGACCATAGGTTTTACCCCATCCGGCCGTTTTCAGATGTGACTCCATTTGTCAACACGCCCAGTTTATTTAATCCCCTTATTTAATGTAGTCGGCCATTTTGATAGTCTTCATGCCATCTGGTAAATAGATAAGCCAGCTGAAAATCCAACCCTCTTTCATGACCTGTTTGCCGGTTAGCTTAA
>Ga0307377_10002501_pt1 | contig 21659 bp, 34 predicted proteins | sample TR3MG_FD_202535 | JGI IMG/M metagenome (GOLD analysis project Ga0307377, IMG submission 202535) | Soil microbial communities from Risofladan, Vaasa, Finland - TR-3 | ecosystem: Environmental > Terrestrial > Soil > Coastal area > Acid sulfate soil | place: Finland: Risofladan, Vaasa | collected...
GTTCTGATATGATCTTTTTAAATATGTATAAGAATGTTTACTGGTCTTCTTATTGGAAATCAGATAATTTTTTTAAGAATATTTGGATTAGAATTCAAGCTTCTTTGAAAGTATTATTCACAGGGTATATAAAAATGGAAGAGTCTTTTATTTTACAGGGTGATGAGCAAATAGATGCTTTTCTCGTCGCGATAAAAGAAGGTAGAGATTATTTAAATGTCGAGAAACAATGATTGGAAGAAAAACTATTGGGATAAACTTACAAAATGGGGGAAAATATGGCATGTTATAAAGGTTATTCTTTCCCTCATTGCAGTAACAGTTATGTTTGGGGTGTTTGTTTATTTTGTTTTGTTTGTAATGGGGTTAGGTCATCTTGTTGAGGTTTTGAGAGATAAGATTTTATTAGATATAATGCATATACTATTCAAATAATGTTCCAGGGTGGCTCAATGGTGAAGCGGCTGGCTGTTAACCAGTGTCTTATGTGGGTTCGAGTCCCACCCCTGGAGCCAAATTGAGAGGTGATATCATTAAAAATAAATGTCTTCATAATAAAAAGGGGTTGAAGTTGAAACCAGGAGATTCGATAAAGCTGCACGGTGAAGGTAATTGTTATGAATGTATTTATGATCCAGAAAATAATGGAAATTGTATAAGGTATTATCCTATAAAGATACAAATTTTAGGAGTTGAAGATAAATAAACGTGCCTTTGGGGCGGGCCATAGGGGATGAATAACCCAGCCCCATCCAAAAATTTATAGGGGTGTAGTTCAGTTGGCAGAACGCAGGGTTTTGGTCCCTGGTCTTGCGGAGGTTCGAGTCCTCCCACCCCTGCCAAAAGGAGAGGACATGGTAAATAGAATATATCTAACCGAATATGAGAAAGACGGTAAGAGTTTTGGAGGCAGAATAGAGGCTTATTCGTGGTGGCACGCAGAGCTTCTTTTAATACAACAAGGACGTGATGAGGAGGTCATTGGGGAACTTGTTGAGGAAATTATTTTTAATTAACACTTGACAAATGGAATTTAATGATTATATTATAGATATGGCCCGGTCGTCTAATGGATAGGACGCCAGCCTTTCACGCTGAAAACCGTGGGTTCAACTCCCCGTCGGGTCACAGGAGATTTAAAATGATTGAAGTTAAAATAAATTTAGTTCCTTACGGAGTTTATGACGCAGCGCACCAGATTGGTTATATAAAGATTTGGAATGATGCTACAGGTACGGCAGAGATAGGTAATTATGGTTATGAAATTAAAAATGACTATGGTGACTTAATAGTTTCTGGTGAATACAAAGACCATAAACGCGGTGCAGGTATATTTATATTATTAAAAGATATTTTAAATGATGCATATAGTGGTGTATGAAGAAAATAGACTTAGGACAATTCAATACTAAGAAAAATGTGTGGTTGAAACCACAAGTAGAGGAATTTATTACAACCTCCCCTTCTACAAACGGACTTGATCCATTCGCCGGCGATGGTGATTTGGTGAAAGTTATGTTCGACCTTGGCTTAAAGAAGGTAAGGGGTTTGGATATAGATTCCAATTTAAACTGGACAATTAACGACGGTCTTGTCGATATACCTTATTATAGAGACACCATTGTTGTTACAAATCCTCCATATTATGCACGAGTTTCAGCGAGCAGGAAGAAATCTTCTTGCTCTAAATATTTTGAGGGCAGCCCGTTCGCTGATTTATATCAGATAGCTATAGCAAAAGTTATGGCCAAATATGATGAGGCTGTTTTTATAATTCCAGAAACATATTTTCTAACTGATGATATGTTTTTCAAAGAGGACTTGTGTAGCATCACTGTTCTTGAGGACAACCCTTTTTACGACACAGATTGTCCGGTATGCGTAGCTTGTTTTTTGAAAGGTAATCCATTAGAATATCCTTCGTATGATATATATAAGAACGATGAATTCTTATTTGATAACATAACGTTGGATAAAATTAAGGATGAATATAAAACGGAAACTAATGCACAGATGTCGTTCAATGATGCAGCCGGCAATATAGGACTCAGAGGGGTGGACAGCACTAATCCGAAAAATAAGATTCGGTTTTGCCTACCTGAAGAATTAAACTACGATCATAAGAAAGTGAAGGGTAGCTCCAGATCGATTACAATTATTAATATTAAGAGTGGGTTTGATAAGGGGGAGGTTATCGAGCGTGCTAATAACTATCTGAATGCACTAAGAGAAGTTACACAAGACGTTATATTTGCACCATTCAAAGGTAATAACAAAGCAGGAGAACGAAGGAGAAGGTTAGATTACGAGTGGGCAAGAAAAATTTTGAATAGGGCCTTGACAAATGAAAAATAATGCTTATATTATAAGTAAGGAAGGAAATATTAACATTTATAATAGGAGAGGAATTATGTTTAGAATAAGTGATTTTCCAGAACAACATGATAAATTAGTTTCATTGTTAAACAAAATGAACAGTTTTCAAATGTTAGGTACTACTGGTGGTGGAGCTTCCACAAGTTTCAAAAAACAAATTGGTTTATCAGAGCTTTTCGATACACCCTCATTTAGAAAAGTGGTTAGACAAAATCTACCATACTTTTTCCAAATTGTACAGAATGAGTGCTCTAAAGGACGTCAGGCTGGTATGGGGGTTGGAACAGAAAGAGAAAAAGTTTTAATAGGTCTGCTTATAAATAGATTTGGTGCGGATGTAAATACTAATACACCGGTTATGCAGGCAGAGTTGGATGTGGTTTTAGGTAAACGTCCTATCTCTGTTAAAACAAAAACAGGCCCTCTTAGTGGTATTAAATTGTCATGGACTGTTGACGCTGAAAGAGTTAAATATTTTAGAAATTCATACACCCCTTCATGTGATATGTTGTTTGCACATATTTTGTGGGATAGTTTGGGCGGCTTGTATTTAATTAGTGTAGAGACCCAGAAAGATGTTTTAAATCAAATGGGAAGAGAAAATTATATGAAATTACCTAAACCAGGTACAAACCCAAGGGGCATTGAGTTCACTAAAGAAGCTATGAATAGGTTAATCTATGATGATAGGACTAGATTTATAGAGATACATTGGAAAAGATATAAAATAAACCAAAGCCCTTATGATAGATGGACTAAGAATTGGAATAAGGTGTTTAAATAATGTCAAAAAAAGCTACTAAAACAAGTAGTTTTGGTATTTCTAAAAGAGAAAGCCATGATTCGTCTGGATTTTATAATAGTAAATTATATTCTAATGTTATTATAGAACCCACCGTGTTTGAGGAAAATGAGGTATCAAAACAAAATTTAAATAAAATATTCTGTAAGAGTAGTGAAAAAATGAATGAGCTTCCAGATAATAGTATTCATTTGGCAGTAACTTCTCCACCATATAATGTTGGCAAAGAATATGATAAAGATTTAAGTTTGGAAGAACATTTATCTCTAATAGGTAGGGTTTTAAGTGAGACTTATAAGAAGTTAATGTTGGGTGGTAGAATTTGTATAAATGTAGCGAATCTTGGAAGAAAACCTTATATTCCTATTAACTCTTATATAACCCAAACCATGTTAGATATCGGGTTTTTAATGCGTGCTGAAATTATTTGGAATAAAGCGGCAAGTGCTGGTACATCCTGTGCATGGGGAAGTTGGTTATCTGCTTCCAACCCAGCTTTAAGGGATGTTCACGAATATATTTTAGTTTTTTCTAAAGGAAAATTTTTAAGAGAAAAAAATGATAGAGAAGATACTATTGAAAAAAATGAATTTTTGGAGTATACAAAAAGTATATGGACATTTCCTACCGAATCTGCTAGAAGAGTTGGACACCCTGCGCCATTTCCAATTGAACTTCCTTATAGGTGTATCCAGTTATACACATTTAAGGGTGATGTTGTGTTAGACCCTTTTATGGGGAGCGGTACAACAGCATTGGCAGCAATTCGTACGGCCAGAAATTTTATCGGTTATGATAATAATAAAGATTATGTTAAAAATGCAAAGAAAAGGATCAAGTTTGAAACTGATCAAACAAAAATATTTTAAAAGGAGAAGGAAACACATGAATACAAATGAAATTATTAAAGATGCTTTGGACAAACGAGATGTTAGTAATGCAATCGAAACACAGCTTGCCGCATTAAAGTTTGTAGAAACCGGAACCCCTCTTCCACAGTGGTTGGCAGAAAAGATTATAAAGCGCTGTGAAAAGTATGGTTTTAGGTATGGAGAGGTTGTTGGCGCAGTTGCAACCAGTGCTATTACAGCAGCTGAGTATGCCAAAAGCGCAACAAGACAGAGTGTTGCTGAGAAGACACAGCTTTCTAACTTTACCAAAAACGGGCTTGCAGTTGAAAAACTTCCAAGTACAGGTCAGAATGCTGTAAGACTTCTTGACACTGGTGAGATAGTTTTTGGTAGTCTTTCGACAAGAGCTGTTGCTACTAAAGCTATGGATGCCAAGTATGGCAACGATTTTCTATTTCAGAAATTTACCCAGGAATACGGCGGAGCCCAGGATAATCAGGGACGTGATGTCCTTACGATGCTTAAGGCTGCCAACAAATATGTAGCTGCAAATAAGAATAAATTCAGATTTGTAGCAATTCTTGATGGTGATTTCTATCAGGCAAATTGGGAAAAGTTTAATCAGTACATCAATAATAAAGTTTTGGTAGAAACTAGTGATAGTTATATCAACAGTTGGAAAACCAAAGCAGCTAAAAAGAGAACTGCTGTTAGAAGAAGCACAGCTAAAACAGCTTCTGTTTAATTAAAGCCCCGTAAGGGGCATTGCGGGCGTAACTCAATGGTAGAGTGGGAGCTTTCCAAGCTCTTGGTTCCGAGTTCAAGTCTCGGCGTCCGCTCAAAGCGGGTATAACTCAATGGCAGAGTGCAACCTTGCCAAGGTTGAAATCCGAGTTCGAATCTCGGTACTCGCTCCAATAAAATGGAAAGGAAAAGGATGATGAATAAACATTCAACATACAAAGATAAAATGAATTATATTGACATCGTGCTTTGGCCACAGTTAGAAGGGGCTTTTAAAAGAGGGGATGGAAAATATGTGGGGACTTTCCACAGCCATTCAGACAAAGTTCTAAGCCGCACTATTCAAGAAGACATCAGACACATTAGAGAATTACATGCTGATGTTAGGTTGAGAGAAGCTGAAGAAGCTGCTGATAATGGAGATTACCAAACAGCATTGGATAAAATAGTTAGTGCTATTGGGTATTTAGTTATCCTCCATATGCGGAGTAATGATAAAATAATTTTTGAAGATTAAACATGGGGATGTAGCTCAGCTGGGATGAGCGCTGCTTTTGCACGGCAGAGGTCGGAGGTTCAAATCCTCTCATCTCCACATGAAAAAGTTAGACTTACATAAGACTAGACACGAAGATGTTAAGAGAAAAACTATCCGGTTCATAGAATCTAATTGGGGATCGGGTGAGGAGATAGAAATAATAACTGGCAACAGTTACAAGATGAAGAAGTTGGTTATAGAAGTTCTTAGTGAGTATGATTTAACGTATAGGTCGCCGGCTTTTGATATAAGCGGTGGTTGTTTAAGGATTAATATGGAATAAAAAGGAGATTAAAAATGGCAGAAATCAAAGGCATTACTCAAAATGAGTGTAATTTTCAAGGAAGAATTGCTGAAGACCCAACATTCTTTCCGGTAGACGGAGGTGAAGGGGCCTTCTTCAAAGTTGTAACTTATGTTCCACAAATAGGTGCTAATGGACAATGGACGGACCACAGAAAATTGGTTCCCATTATAAACACAAATCCCACCAAGACAGCTAACACAATTAAGAAATGGGTGAAAGCTGGTAAAGAGGTGCTCGTTAGAGCTTACCTCGATGTATGGGAGCAAGATGGTCAAGAACAAACCGGACTTATAATGACCATGCTTAAGCTTGGTGGTGGAACCTACGTCGAATAATATAAAATGAAAGAAAAGAAAACACTGTATGATTACTTTATGATATACCTTGTAGCTTGTGGTATTGGTATGAATTTTTTATTTTTTCTATTAATAATAGAATTAATAAACTAACTTGTTTAATTATATGGGGGCGAACTGGCTTCGACAGGGTGGATGAAGTCGAAACCTCAGCGCGTAGAACTCACAAACTACGTTAAAATTGTGAAAAAATATAAATAGCAAATCTTTAATTGAATTTGCGGCTGACATGTTAGATTCATGTCCGCTTCGCAATCCCGAATCTACTAGCTTAGCGGCTGGATAAGATGATGGAGCTCAGGTGGAGCTTAGCAACAGGATCTGCCTATCTTAGGACCGTTTGATGTAAAAGTATTCTAAACCTTTAAGCTCATAAGGGTTAATTTAGTTACGTATCGCTGTCAACGTTTCGAAAAGAAACATTCTGGACGCGGGTTCGATTCCCGCCGCCTCCACCAAACAAAAAGGAATTTATCATGGGTGTATATAATGATATGGCAAATGATGCAGGATATGGCTATGGCTCACAAGAAAATGAGCAAATGGCGCAAATGTTTGAACAAGAAGAATATATAGCATATCAAAGATGGGTAGAAGAAAAACAGTATGAAGAGGAATACTTCAGACAAATGGAAATTTTATTCAGAAAGTTTAAATAAGGAAAAGGAAATGATAGATATTTTAAAGAATCAAATGTGGTGGATTTTACAAATCACCGGTAGTATTGGTGTTTATTTTGCTTTAGTTCCAGGTAAGAAGTATGGCTTATGTTGGAAATCTTATTTAACGTATGTATTTTTTGCAACAACCGTATGTGGATGGATGTTTTTAAAATCATACGAGACTGCTCCATCGTTTTTTCAACCATGGTTTTTAGGAACTGCCATGTTAGCATTAATTGGATTTTTAGCGAGCGTATTTTATTTTGGAGAGACAATAAAAATAATTCACTATGTTGGCGCTGTCTTAGGACTGACCGGTTGTGCTTTGTTAATATTATAGTTAATATTATAAGAAGTCCCTTAGTGAAGTTCGGCCCATCACGCTACCCTGTCAAGGTAGAGATCGCGGGTTCAAATCCCGTAGGGACTGCAAAAGGAGTTAAAATGTGGCAAACAGTAGTTAATGATGTAATAATAGACTGTCGAGGAGATTCATGTAAGTGGATTTACCACAATGAACTATTTAGAAAGGAAGCGTTGGAAAGAGATTTTCCACCACTACCATTAGACTACGAAGGCTACTGTACACATACAGTTGGTATAGAAAGTGTTGATAAATTTCATTGTTGTATGTGTGGTTATACTATTACAAGGAGGTAAGTATGTTCATATACATTAAAGACATCTTTTAAGGTTTTTAAATAACTTAGGAGGTGTGTGTATGTGTTATAGGTTACCAGATAGGTTTAGAAATTTTTTTCTTTCGAAAGAAAGAGCAGTTTTCAGATTCGATCCGGTTCCAGGAACTGGAAAAAAGAATTGGCATTTCGGTCATTTTTATAAGACAGCTTGTTGTACTCAAGAACGTAGGTTGCATGGAGATCCTGACCACAGAGAATATAGTCGTGGAGGAAGATTCCCAACAAACTTACCGAATGCCTGGGATGATTATCCCAAATCAAGAAATTATGGTACAAAGAGTTGGAAGAGAGTTAAAAAGAAAAAACAATGGATGAAGAAAGGGGATAACACTATGTTTCCAACATTTACCCCATTAGGTGCTGAAAGCAGTGCTGATAATATAGTAGAAGGGGACAGCTCACAAAAAAAGAAACTCAACTATGATATGTCAGAGACTAAAGTAAATAGTGATGATTATACAAGACCTGGAAAGAATGCTTCTCAAACAGATGATGACGATCTTAGGCCCGATCCAGTAGAGGAAGGTTATGAGGTTACCGAGGATCAAAAAAGTCCTGAAAGAAAATTTGGAAAGCCTGGTATAAGGTTATTCGAAGGTAAAGAAGAAGAATTTATTGAGATTCTTGATGATGATGAAATGCCGCCAGAGGACGATACCCCTGTTGTAGAGGACGATGCTAAGAAGCATGGCCCGAAACTTAAGTGGCAATATAGTGGCGGACGTGAGGGTAAAACTGGTCCAGAATAAAGAAGCCTAACACCGAACAAAAGGAAAAGGAAATGATTGACCCAGCAAGAATTACAAATTATAATATGAATGATTATGAATTACAGGAGATGGTTATATTTTGGGTATGTGTTGCGGGAAAAACAGCATTAACAATTGCTAGATGTTTGGACAGTCTTCTTGATGAAATTGGTGCCAAGAAGAAACATCCGTTTACTGTTATAGCGGACATTTCTACAGAAGAGTTGTCGGCCAAGTTAAAAGAAAATGGTATAGGTTGTTATACTTTAAAATCTAGAGCTATAAAAGAATTAGCTACAAGCACTTTAGATTTAAGGAAATGTTCCGTTGATGATCTTGAAACTATATATGGAATCGGGATGAAAACATCCCGATGTTTTATTATGCACAGCAGACCAGACGTTCAATGTGCTGGATTAGACACCCATGTTTTAAAATTTTTAAGAGAAAAAGGGCATGAAGTTCCTAAATCAACACCAGGAACCAAAAGGAAATATCTTGAACTAGAAAAATTATTTCTAGATTATGTAAAGAAATCAAGTAAAACTGCAGCTGAATTTGATTTAGAAATTTGGCGAAAATATAGTAAAAATGAATAGTCTATTTAAATGATGGCAGGATGTAGGCTTAGAAGCAGCCATCAAATAATGAGTGCGGACGTTACAGAGGCAGAGCCTCTATAGATGCAGCTCCGAATACCATTTGAGCTCACGGCTGGGTGCAAGGTATTTGGCGATGCTTAGTCAGGACTGTAAACCCTTGCTCGTAGTGACCAGCCAGCGAGTACCTTTGGCGTAATAGCACACTACCATCAAAAATAGACTTGACAAACGTAAAATAATGCTTATCTTATGGAGAGGACGATGGAGGATAATGTTAAAAAAGAGCTAGATTGTATATTAACTATGGTTAATAACTGGAAACAGTATTATATGCGACTTATAACTGGCGAAAATGATGAATGTTTATTAGAAGATTTCTTAGAGGAATTGGACGTCTTACATGTGTATCCATTTATATATAGGATGCTTCAAGTGGAGCATATAACTGCAAGTGAAAGAAATGTGTTTATGGTGAAATGTTATGAACATGTTGGGGAATTGAGGGACGCCATTGAAAAAGCAAGACTTGAATAATTATAAAGCATTCAGTAAACAATTTAAAGAGTGCCAAGATAACGGCAATTTAATGAGAATAGATACATCTATGTACGGCAAATTTCCTTCCGCCGTATTAGTTTGTATTAAATATAAATCTATATGTCATTCTGGAGTGTGTAAACACGAAAGAATAAAAAAAGATTAAAAAGTTACTTGACAAATGGAATTTAATGATTATATTATAGAGTAAGAACAAAGGAAAAGGAGACAAAAGATGGATGAATTGATTTTTAAAGGTTTTTACGAGAAACTTCCTGTAAAATCTAGAAAAGGTAGAGGGGGAACATATCCTTATGTTTCTGCTGACGACATCACCGATCGCATGAACAATTTGTTCATGGGCAATTGGTCAACCATGGTGGTTTATCAAGAGGTCATAGGTGATGAGATTATCATACGAGTTAGGGTAGAAGTTCGAGATGCTGATAATGTTGTTTATTGTCATGAGGGTTTTGGTGGGCACAAAATGAATCCAACCGATGAGCCTGGAAATGGTTTTAAATCGGCGTATTCCAAGGCTTTGGTTAACGCTTGTAGAAGATGGGGTGTTGGTCTATTCTTAACAGAAGATGAAGAACACGGTGTTGTTGAACACAAACAGGCCCCTGCTGTTGCATCTAAGCCGGCAACTGAACCAACTACACCGGTTGCAGCAGTAGCAAGTGTTGGTAATCAGTTTGTTATACCACCTATGAAGTCTAAGATGGTTTCAGAAACTGCAACTATAGTTCAGGAAAAACCTAAAGCAGAAATGCCTAAAATTCCTGGACCTGGAATGAATATTCCTATACCACCACGTAACATTCCGCCGGAGATCGCTGCTTCTATTAAGAAGACAGTGTCCTCTATGCCAAAAATTCCAACACAAGCGTCCTCTATCGTGTCTCAGCAAACAGAACCCACAACAGTTGTGGTTCCTGCAGGAGAGAATACAATAAGTGATGTACAGTTGTTGGCGATTGATAGTTTAGTTGAAACCAAAGGATTTAAATATGATGATTTAGCTGAACATGTTCTTGGAGAAATCAGGAATGTGAACACTTTAACACATGATGAAGCTATTGCTGTTATTCAATACGGAAATAAATTGTACAGAGAAAACAAACAAAGATAATTAGGAGATCTGAATATGGCAAAAGAAGGCGATTATAAAGTTTTTAAAGAGTATCTAGAAGAAGCTGATTTTCATGTACTAATTCTTGAAATTCCTAAGGATGAAGTTGAAGATAAATTAGCTTACTTAGCTAGAGATAAAGGACAAATTAGTAAAAGTTTTTTTGAAGATTATGTTATTGCCACAGTTGTTGCTAACATAAATCAGCTTTTATATCATTTAAACCAACAACTTGATACGCCTTATGATTTACTTAAGGTCCGAGAAGAATTGATGGGTGTTATAATAAAAGTTAACCCAGCTATGGACCCTTCAAAATTAATTTTAAATAAAAATTCTGTTATAAAACTTAAAAAAGAGAATTTAGAATCTGATGAAAGGCTTTTAACTGATAATAAATATTGGGAAATATCATATTATGATGATATAAATAAAGGACAAAACGAGTCCGAGGAAGAAGCACCGAGGAAGTCTGTTATTAAAAAAACAGGCAAGCTAAAAAATATCGATGACTTAGAACACAAGACCGTTCAAAGATGGTGGAAACGTATCGGTCAGTATGTTAGCGTTAAACAATTTAGAGCAGAAGATGCTGAAAGTATCCTTAGACATAGATATTTTCATAATAGAACTAGTTTTGGTACGTTCATAGTGTCAGTATGTATTTTGGATTTCGAAGAGTTGTTTTCTATGTTAGATAGCATGGGAACTTCTGCACGAGTTGCTCCACCGATACTTATACATGAGCTTTACCAGTTATGCCATTCTGTTAATGAGTTTCTTACTTTTGAAAATGCTCAGAATTTAGCTGATGAATCTGATGCAGAAGGCGAAGAGGTTAAAAGCAAAACGACAGGTAGAAGAATGTCAGGTACTGGAGCTATGGGTCAGTACATGAAAAAGAAAGAAAAAAAGAAGTTTAAAGATGTTCCTAAAGAGGATTTATTAAAACTTTCTGATAACATGAAGGTCTTTCTTGTAGGTCAGGATGAGGCTATAGACAACATGACTGAAGCTATACAGAGAGCTAGTGTTGGTTTAAAAGACCCAATAAAACCTATCGGTTCCTTTTTATTTTCAGGACAGACCGGTGTTGGTAAAACTTTAGCAAGTAAAGTCTTAGCTGATGAACTGATTAGAGATAGGGACAATTTGGTTACTGTGGACTGTTCCGAGTATTCTTCGGACCATGAGTATTCTAAACTTATTGGTGCCCCATCAGGATATATTGGTCATGAAGCTGGCGGGTATCTTACTAATGCTGTAATGAAAAATCCTTTCAGCGTGGTTGTGTTTGATGAGGTAGAAAAAGCAAGTCATAAAGTACATGAGTTATTATTGCAGATATTAGAAGAAGGACGTCTTACAGATGGAAAAGGAAATACGGTTCCATTTAGTGAGACGGTTATTATTATGACTTCTAATGTCGGTGTTAAAGAAGTTGGTTCTATTAGCAGCACAATAGGTTTTGGTGATGTTAATGTTGTTACTGATGATAAAAGAGGTTCTGCAATTAATAAGGCTATAAAGAAAAAGTTTAAGCCTGAATTTATAAACAGAATCGACTCAATAGTTCACTTTAAATCTTTGAGCAAAGAAAACTATATGAGAATCATTGACATAGAACTGTATAAACTCAATGATAATTTACGGAATAATGATACAGATTACAAAGAACTAGAAATTAAATTTGACAAAGAAATTAAAGATTTGATTTATGAAAAAGGAATTAATGAAGAGTATGGTGCTAGACCATTGAAAAGAGAGATTGAAAAACTAATCTCTACACCACTTGCTCAGAAACTACTTAAAGACAATGTTGATTTTAATTCTATTGTCGAGGTTGGAGAAAGCAAAGGTGACGCTATTTTTAGAATTGAAAAGAAAGTAGATAGTGTTCCTTTTTATATGTCAAATGAATATAAAGAAAGAGAAGCTGAGGTAGGGGAACAAAATGTCTAAAACTATGCACGAATTAGAAGCCGAATTGGGCGCTGTTTTCGGAGCCCTCAGGCTTGATTATAAAAAAGTTTCTGTCTTAGAAGGCATCTCTACGCAGTTTATAATAGATACTTTTGGGGTTATTGTGTGTGGTATAAATAGACTTGACTATGCTGTAGTTGACCAAGCTTTAGAAAAAGATTACAAAGGTTGGCGTTTAATATATATCACTACATTTGATAATCTTAATGAGAAAAGATACGATATTATATGGGCATTAATGCGAAGCGGTTATTTAACATGGTTAAGACAAAACGTTACTGATTCACAATTCAAAAGACTGATGTTTGATGGAAATTTTGCAAACAAAATATTGGAAAAGAGATTAGAAATTTGGGGGGATAATCCTAAGTTTAGATACCTTGTTCAAAGTGATGCGTTTGCGAAAGGACAAGGTAGAATAAGTGAGTTCTTGGCTAAAGAACCAGGATATTTTGATTATATGCCAGAAGAGTAGAAGGAGGTGGATACCAGTGGTAGAGAACATTCAAAAAACGAATGGTCGGTTGAACCCTGCCCCTGAACGAGAGGTGGCTGTTAAAAGTGGTAAACCTTTTAAATGCACCAACTCGAAGTGTGGGGTAATTCAACGTGTAGAAAATGTTGAATTTGGCACAGTATATAAGTGTCAGGTATGTGGTAGTGATTTAACGGAATAAGAATTAGGGAGTATTAAAATGGCACGAAGGAAACCAAGTAGACAACCAGTATCAAGAAGAACCTATGTTGATAGAGATGAGACTTGTGATGAGGATGCGCCATCTGCGTTCAGCAAGTTGAATCCGTGGCTTAAATTTGCGTTATTGCTTTTAACTATTGCAGCACTTATCGGTGGTGGAATTTGGCAATTGAACACAACTTATGCTAGTAAAGAATCATTAAAGGACGAAGTATCTCACGCTGCAGAGGCAAGGCAATTGCTAGCCGAAGAGTCTGTTAAAACTTTTAAGTTATTTAGAGATCAAATGGTTAAAGATCAAAAGTCTACTGCTTTAAAAATACAATTGGAACGTTATCAAGAACTGCTTAATAATTCTTATAATGAGGCAATAGCTATAACTAACCAGTTGTCAAAAGATCCTAACAACCAGTATTTAAAACAGAGACTTGAGAATGAACGAAATAATCAGACTATGTATAGAAACAAAATAAGTGACTTATTGAGACAATAATCAGGAGACTGTTATGGTCGATGAAATCAATAATAATAATGAAGTGGATTTAACACATTTATTAGACGCTACGTATCCATTATTACAAAAATTTAGAGAGAATTGTCCTGGTACATTTAAGCATTCACAGGCGTTGGTTTCTATGATGGAAGGTATTAGTATTGCTCTGGATTTAGATGTTAATTCTATGAAAGTGATTGCTCAATACCACGACATAGGTAAAATGAATAACCCTAAATATTTTACAGAGAATCAGCTTGATGATGACAGCCCACACGATAAACTTGATCCTTACATGAGTTTTCAAATTATTTCTAGACACGTGGCGGACGGGGCCAATATATTATTGAACGATAAGGATTTTCCTAGGAAACTTATAGAGATAATGAGCCAACACCATGGAACTTCAATCGTCAAATATTTCTTTGACAAATCAAACACAGATATTGAAGATGTTTATAGGTACAAGTGCACGAAGCCTAAGTGCGTCGAAGCAGCAGCACTTATGTTGGCAGATCATATAGAAGCTAAGTCCAGGTCTTTAATCCAGGCCGGCAAATTTGATTCTACAAATATCGTTGATGATACTGTCAATGAATTATTGGATGATGGTCAGTTGGATGAGGTTTATATGAAGCTAGGTGATTTGAAAAAAATAAAAGAGGCTCTTACTAAAGAACTTGAAGGTAGTTATCAAAAGAGAGTTGATTATGATGAAGCAAAAACGCAAAAGAAATCTAAAAGTAAAAAAGAAAACTCAGAAGCAGACAAATAACTGTGCAGAATGTGATGGTGAGTGTGCAGAAACTGGGGTGTGTAAATATGAAACTAAAATCAAGACCAAAAGTATCAAAAAAGCGGTCTCCAAGAGGAAGCAAAAAGCCAGAAAAAGGCGGAAAGTTTAAACCAAAAGAGATTAATATAGCTGCTCTGAAATCTAACATTAGGCAGACCACCCCTGGATATGGGTGTTGTTATTGCCGAGGGGGGTTAGTTAATACTGGAAGAGGGCTTAGGAAAAGGGTGTTTAGAAAAGAAAGTTTATACATAAGCAGATAGGTGATATTATGATGACATTAATTGCAAAAAAGATTAAGCTTGAAGAGGAAATAGAGAGGGGCATAGTAAAATTAATTGAAAAGCATGGGGAAATCCCAGAGCACTATCGTGAAAGTATAAAAGAGTTTTACGAAACACAAGCCATCTGGGATGATTATTTAACGGAAATGATGGAAGATTGGAAAAATGAATTGGAGGATTAAAAAATGAAAAAATTTATTGCAACAATGTGCTTATTGGCGGTTTTTGTTTTAAGTACAAGTTCTGGTGTTTATTTAATTAATACAGATACTGAATTTGTAGATACTAAAGTTGGGCCTGTACCAGTCGAACAACTTTTTGGTCACTTGGTCCACGGCGATAATTTTTATAAAGATTTTACAAAATAGGAGTGCGTCATGTTGAAAAAGATAAGAAGTTTTTTCAATAAAGAAAAAGATAATAACAAAATATTAGAAGTTGAGTTGTGGGGCTTGGGAACTGAAGGTATAAACTGTGATGAATACCAAGCTTGGGAAATAATAAAAGAAATATACAATGATATATTATATGAAGATGAAAACTGGCACTTTTTCTATGAAAACTATTATAATATTATAAGATGCTCAGCCAAATTTTATCCTAAAGTTATAAGAAGATTACAGGATCTGGGCATTTACTATAAAGAGAATGGTGAGTGGATAGATGGACAGCGGTCAACTAGAAAATATCAAAAAGTATTTCAAGGGTTGTTTCATTATTTTACACTGATGGCTTTACAGGAATATGATTCGGATGAGATAAGCGGAATATACGATAGAGTTTCACATTGTTTTTTAAACCACCAGTTTTTTATTTTAGAAGATTTTAGATTAAAACATGGTCGTCAATGGGAAGCTTATATTATGAATCATGCTACAATTTGTAGAGCGGACCACAGCTCTTATTTAAATGCTAAAGGGTATGACCCAAGTCAAAGTCTAAAAATAGATACGTCAGAAGTATCTTTACTTAATCAAATTGAGGAAGGATCTTTTAAACGTAAAGCAGACTATAAGGAAGAGGATTAATAATGATAAATATAACAACCACTTTAATAACAGGTGTATTTGTTATTGGTGTTGGTTTGCTTTTTTATGCATATTTTAAAGTAAAAAAATATAAGGATAAAAATGGGCAACTGAAAAGAAATTTTCAAAAAATGCTATCACAAAAGAAATCATCAGAGGTTAGAGTTGGAAAGATTGGTGAGAATTTAGCACCGTTTCTTTCTGATTGGCCTTATGATCCTAATAATTTTAGATTTTTAGGGAATCCGGTTGATGGTATTCAGTTCACACCAGACGAAATAATTTTTATAGAAATTAAAACCGGTAAAAGTAAGCTAACTAAAAGCCAAAGAAATGCTCGTAAATTAGTTAATGCTGGTAAAGTTAGTTTCGCCATGTTTAGAATCAATGAGGACGGTGCAACTTTAATAAAGGATGATGAAAATTAACTAACCACTATGTAAATACAAACACGGGTTTATGGGAGGCTCCTAATTGGATGATAAAAAAAAGAAAAACCTGAATGACGCTAAGAATATTCGTGAGATAGAGTTGGAAATGAGGCGCATGTCAGCTCCAAAGGATTTTCGTATGAAAAAATACCCGATAGCTATTGATGTTGTAGACAGAACATACGGTATTGTTTGTGGCTGTGGCTCATCAGAGTTTGATGAGGATAAAAAGTTTGAAAAATTAACTTGTTCTGAATGTGGGCAGCTTCTTGCTATACGTACTGCTGAAATTGGCTGGTTGGCATCAGATTTATAAAGGAGTGTGGTAATGGCTAAAGAAGATAAAATTAGTAAGGAAACTTACGATGAATATTTAAAAAATAGAGATTTAATTGTTGATTTATATAATGTTTTGATTAAAATATTTTCTGCTAACCTTGTGGACGCAGAGAGTCCTGAAGAAATTAAATTTGTTAAACACTTAATTGATTATGTTTGCCAAACTGTGTCTAATTGTGTGGAGATAGGTATGGCTAGAGGAATGTTACCTGTTTCTAAAATAGATGTTTGGTATGGTATGAACGGTGATTATAAAAAGGAATTTATGTACAGACTTTCTGCTATAGGTGGAGAGCCTTATGTAGCTCTTAACTTACAAAGAGTTTCAGAGTTATTAGAACATGCTGTCAATGATTGGGCAGATGAGAGTTTTGGTAAGTCTGTTAAATTTAGTGGTGAATCGCAACCTACATGGATCATTGATGATGAGGAGGACTAAACATGTCTAACAAGCGGACAGCACAAAAAATTCCCACTATATTACCCATATTGTCGGTGTCTGATACTGTTCTTTTTCCAAGAATGGTTTTTCCAATTACAGTTGAGAATGGTGATACCGAGCAATTAGTTGATGCTATAAAGAGCATGGCCTTGGAAGATAGAATAGTTGGGCTTGTGCAAGCTAAAGATGCTAATAATTTATATGATATTGGAACTGTGGTGTTAGTTGTAGATGCAATAACCCTACCTGATGATAGTGTGAAGCTTACTTTACAGGGGCTACAAAGATTTAAGATAAATTCATTTATAAATGATAAAAACTATTTGAAGGGTAGGATAAGTATTATTAAAGAAAGTGGTAATAAAACGGCTAAGACGAAAGCCTTAGTTAAACCAGCAATAGATTTGTTTGAAAAAATATCAACTACAGATTACACAATCCCTAGAGAATTTGTACAAATTATAAAAACAATAAAAAATCCTAGTCAGGTTGCTGATATGATAGCATCTTCTGTTGATATTACTAATGAAGAAAGACAAAGATTTTTGGAATTAACCAGTGTTAAAAAACGTTTGGAAGAACTTATTAAAATACTTACCATTAAAACTGAACAGTTGGGAGCTTCTAACGATATATCTAAAAAGATTTCCAGAAAAGCCCGTGAGGCTATGAATGAGAATCAAAAACAATATTATTTAAGACAACAACTTAAGGCTATTAAAGAAGAGCTTGGTGATGACGACGATGATATTAGTGATGAGGCGGCGGAATATAAAGATAAAATTGATGCAGCCAATCTACCTGAGGCAGTTCATAAAGAAGCCACAAGAGAATTAAAAAGATTGAGAAGATTGCATCCATCATCTGCTGAGCGTTCTGTTGTAACCACTTACTTAGATTGGTTAGTAGAAATGCCTTGGGAAAAATATACTGAAGACAAATTAAATGTCAAACAAGCCTCCAAGATATTGGATGGCGATCATTACGGCCTTGAAAAACCGAAGAAGCGAGTGTTAGAATATTTAGCTGTGAGGAAGCTAAAACCAGATTCACAGGGCCCTGTTTTATGCTTTGTAGGCCCTCCTGGAACGGGTAAAACATCTTTGGGTAGATCTATCGCCAGTGCATTAGGGCGAGAGTTTATCAGGATTTCATTAGGCGGCGTAAGGGATGAGGCGGAGATTCGAGGACACCGCAGAACTTATGTCGGAGCCCTTCCTGGAAGGATTATTCAAGGTATAAAACGGGCAGGAACGAGCAACCCTGTGTTCATGTTAGACGAGGTGGATAAGCTTGGTAATGATTTTAGAGGAGACCCTTCGTCAGCTTTATTAGAAGTGCTTGATCCAGAACAAAACTTTTCTTTTTCAGATCATTATCTTGATGTTCCTTTTGATTTGTCAAAAGTTATGTTTATAACCACAGCTAATGTTCTTGATACTATTCCTCCAGCATTGAGGGATAGGATGGAGGTTATAAAATTTTCTGGATACACGGAGTTTGAGAAATTAAATATTGCTAAACAGTTTTTGATATCTAAACAACGTAATGCACATGGTTTGAAAAGTACACAAATCTCTTTCACAGAACCTGCTTTAAAGAAAATAATTAATGACTACACTTATGAGGCTGGAGTAAGAAATTTAGAAAGAGAAATTGCAAACGTGTGTCGCGGGGTTGCTACAGAAATAGTTTCCGAGAAGATAAAAGTTTCAAGAGTTGGCCCGAGAAATTTAAAAAGATATCTTGGCAAGGAAAAGGCATCTCCAGAAAATAAAGTTAGAGATTTGCTTGTAGGAATGGCACCTATGCTTTACGTCAGTGCGCATGGTGGTGGGTTGAGTTTTATTGAATCAGCCCTCTTCAAAGGCACAACTGATGATGAAATATTTTTAACAGGACAGTTAGGGGAAGTTATGCAGGAGTCTGCTGTTATAGCACTTAATTATATACGGACTCTTAAGAACACAGAAATAAAGATACCAGATTTCAGCGAAGAAGTTATTCATTTACATATACCAGAAGGAGCTCAACCTAAAGATGGTCCTTCAGCAGGTATTGCTTTATTCAGCACCTTCTATTCTTTACTTACTGGAAAGAGAATGAAAAAAGGAGTTGCGATGAGCGGTGAGATAACATTGAAGGGCGAGGTATTACCTGTAGGTGGAGTCAAAGAGAAGGTTTTAGCTGCTCACAGGTCTGGTATGACTACTATTATACTACCTAAATGGAATAAAAACGATTTAGATGATGTACCCGATGAGATTAAAAAGAAAATCGAATTCCATTTTATTGGTAAAGCATTGGAGGTTTTAAAAATATGTTTTAATTAGGAGGTCCCCGAATGATAGAATTTTCTACAGTATTACCACTTGTTATAGTTGCGGCCATTGTGGCCGGAGCCTTTTTCTTTTTAAAGAAAAAGAAAAATGATGATAGTTCTGCAGGAGATATCTCAGATTTTACACCCGATCCATCTCCTGTTGATGGCAATCCAGTCGTAGGGGAGGTAAACATGAGTAAATTTGCTTTAATAGTGGGGATTAATAAGTATTCCACTCCAGGTATGGATTTAGCAGGTTGTGTAAATGATGCTAACAACGTAAGGGATTTTTTGATAGATTGTGCTGGTTTTAGTCCAAGTAATATAAACATGTTGACAGATGCTAATGCTACTCAGAAAAATATATTAGCTGGATTAAGGTGGTTAATCTCAAAAGGTGCGGAAGGTACTGAGCTTTTTTATTACCATTCTGGACATGGAACTCAAGTATTTGATGCTTCAGGCGACGAGTCTGACCAGCTTGATGAAGTTCTTGTCCCACACGACCATGATTGGAATAATCCTTTGTTAGATGATTACTTAGCTCAGATTTTCGCTAGCCTACCATCAGGAGCGTTTCTATCTATGATTTGTGACACATGTCATAGCGGTAGTATGACGAAGGATGTTGTTAGAAATATCACTATGCCTAAAGAAATGGCTAAAAAGATGGAAGGTAAAGCTTGTACAATAAATAAATTCGGTATGAGAAATGATGGGGCGGGGCGACATATTCTTTTATCAGGATGTAGAGATGATCAAACTTCATCAGAAGCAGTTATTAGTGGTGTAAGACAAGGCGCGCTTACATGTAATTTTCTCAAAGTCGCTAAAGGTCCAGCAAAAAGCTGGAGAGAAACACATGCTGATGTTATAACAGCTTTGAAGAACGCTGGCTGGAGCCAAGTACCGGTACTGTCTGGAGCTGAAAATTTAAAAGACAGAGTAGTTCTAGGACAACCAGCCGGAAAAACTTGTTAGAAACCACCGGTCCTTAAGGACCGTTTAGCAGATTGGAGTTCTATTCCGTTGAGATACGGGGAGGAGCCTGACCGAATGGTTGGGCTTTTCTTTTTGCAACACTACTATTACAATCCGCAACACTTCATAACTTATTAATACTATTATACATATTACTTACACTAAATCCCCCCCATTACAATTCACAACGTTTTTATATAACCCACTTCTAATCATATCAATAACTTATCATCCTTGGCACGTTGTTTGCATACATAATAGTTAGGGTGTAAAACCCTAATAAAACTATAAAAGGGGAAAAACTATTATGAAACTCTTTAAAAAATTCAAAAAATTTTTTGAGAAAAATCAAACAGCAATCACATTTGCAGAAGCCGGAGAACTTGATTATGCCATCGAAGTTGTAGAAGAACGTGAAAGAAAAAGTAGAACCACCCTCCTAGTTGTTGGTAGAAAGGGTAATTTTTCTGAAGAGATTGTTAATTATGCGTTGGACATGTCAAAAAGAATGTCATATAATATTTTAGCTCTAAATACAGCGGCTTTATCCTGTGAAACATTTCAGCTCCTTCCACAACGTAAACATGCTTGTGAGGAGTTTAAACAGATAGCTGAAACTAATGCTAATTCATTCGAGATGGCTGCATCTGAAAAAGGGATATCCTTTACCCATGTCGTGATGTTTGATGCGCCTGAGGAGGCTATTATGACTCTCTGTGGTGAAAATAAAGAGATTGCCTTTGTAGTTTCTGAAACAATTGAAGATAGGGATGTTGAAAGAATGGAGCAAGGTGAGAGACTTAGTAAAAAGTTATTTGTTTACTCTATGGTCTAATTTTCAGGGGTTAAAAGGGGTGCCGGTTCATTAAGCAGCGCGCGCGTTAAAATTTTTATCTAACCTCATAAGATATAGGGGAAACCCTTACTATTTTAATTGGAGGTTAGACATGAAAATAGGAGAAAAAGGATTAGATGTTATAAAACATTTTGAACAGCTTTATTTAGAGGCTTATCTTTGTCCGGCAAATGTTTGGACTATTGGATGGGGTAGCACAAAAAATGTTCATGCTGGAATGAAAATAACTGAAGAGGAGGCTGTGGCACGTCTTAAAGAGGATCTCAAAGACGCTGAAGGTGCTGTTAACCGTTATGTAAAAGTTAACATCAATCAAAATCAATACGATTCTATTGTCTCTTGGACATTCAATCTTGGGTCAGGGAATTTAAATTCATCCACAATGTTAAAAAGAATTAATGGAAATGAGTGGGATGATGTTCCAAATCAAATTAAACGTTGGAACAAAGCTGGTGGTAAGGTTCTCAAAGGATTAGTTCGGAGAAGAAATGCTGAAGCGTTACTTTGGCAGAGTAAAGACTGGACATTTTTCGATGACTATGATAATGCTCCGTCCTATAAGGAGACTGAAGATGATGTATTAAATTACGACGATATTGATCCTCCTTTCTAAAAAGTCTAGGGGGTTATTTCGAAGGCTAGTTCA
>Ga0307377_10002503_pt1 | contig 21648 bp, 12 predicted proteins | sample TR3MG_FD_202535 | JGI IMG/M metagenome (GOLD analysis project Ga0307377, IMG submission 202535) | Soil microbial communities from Risofladan, Vaasa, Finland - TR-3 | ecosystem: Environmental > Terrestrial > Soil > Coastal area > Acid sulfate soil | place: Finland: Risofladan, Vaasa | collected...
TGTTCCTCTTTGCAATGTATCGGTTTTCTTTGGCTGAATGTGGAATGCAAATTTGATTTCATCATTGTAAGGTAATGCATAGCGTTCAACAGGGCTGTCATTTATAGTTTTGCATTTTATGTAATCTCCCATAGTTGTTGTATAACTGCCTGGACGCAAACACATATTTATTTTGTCAACTCTTCTGTCATTATCAAATGCAGAAAGGCGAACAAAAAGTTCTACTCCGTCTGCATTTAAAACGGGGTTTTCAATTGCTCCTATTTCGTTTTCGTTTTTGGATTCGTTGACTATGTTGCGAAATAGTTTTTCATTGAAAACTGATATTGCATTTAACGTAATGTAGTTAGCACTTGTTTTGATGGAATAGATTCCTTCGTTTATGACTTTGCGAACATTATCGTTTGTGGATGTGTTCATTTCAATTACTACTTCGGAATTGAGCACAAGAAATTTTTCACGTGTGTAGCTACCTGCTTTGCTTGCTTCTACTACCTGATACCCCATTCCTGTTTCGGGTTGGTTGAGAAGGTCATTTTCCTGTGATGCACTTAGTTTGAAATACATGGCAAATTATTTACAGTTCAAAGATAAAACCTTTTAACCAATTCACACAACCAATTGTTCAGGAAAGAACCTGCATAGGCTTCTTTTCAGTTCTTTCTTGGTTAGGACAATTTCAGCTTTAGGCGGTACATTCAATTACTCCACTTAGCACGAGAGGAGTACTCCATCCACACGAAGAAATGCAGCGAGACAAAATGTGCCGCCTTCTTTATTACCTTTTATCAGAAAGCCTACTTAAGCTGTTTGTAGTTTAAACTGAAACCTGTCGTAATCTGACGGCAGGTTTTTTTAAAATGATTAGTCGAAGAATATTTGGTCATTAATTGTGCTTGCAATAAATCCAACTATTCCGTAAATAGTTTCATTTGGTCAATATCTGTTTCAAAGTCAATCTTTTCAAGAGAAATACTTATCTCTTTCTCTTTATACTCAATTAAAATACTATTGTAGTCGCCGGGCTTTAATAAGTATCTGAAATTGTTTGAAAGTGAATTGTAATTATTTATATAAAATAATTGAAATTTATCTACTTCAGTAAGTGATTTTAAGTTTTTGATTTTTCCTTTTTGGAAGAATTTAACTGTTGGTTTTATTTTGACTTTAAAATCCTTATAACCATCCTCATCAGGAAACAGATTTTGTTTATGTTTAGTTAATTGAAATAATGAATTTTCCTTTGTTGCAATTAAGAACACACCATGTTCAAAGCCTCCTCTTTTTTGCCTTTTATTATCAGCAATTTTTTCGATTTCTGCAAGTGATATACCAAAAGTTTTGCATGCACCAATAATTACTTCAAATAGGTCAGCTAATTCTTCGATTGTATTATCGTTGTTTTTACTCCAATAGAACTCGAAAGCTTCTTCAATGGCCTTTTCCTTCAATAATTTAAGCAATTCATTTGGTAGAACTTTTATACTAATTGCACTTTCAAATTGGCTTTCAATTTTAACTGGGATCTTATCCCTAACCAATTTATAGAATTCTCTGGGATTATATGACAATTCCAACGGATTTAGGCATCTTACTATAACCCCATTTGATTTTAACACATAATATGGATGGGAAAGAATACTACCTTCAATATCAACAACACAACCATTCAATTTCGCAAAATCGCCTATCTCTTCAATAAACTCCTTTTCCCTTAGGAGGTCAACATTTAAACATAGTTTTATTCTGTTCTTCTTATGCTGAGTAATATCTGAGTTTTTATAATTTTCAAAATCATCTTTTGACTTAATTGTTACTTTCTTCTCTGAGAAGATAACATCAGTATAGTCAGTTGTTGAATCAACTATTTCATCAATAGAATAAAACCAAGGAAGTATTTCTGGATATCCTTTTTTATTATTGATAAAAAACATTATTGTAGCTGGTTTTTCAAGGTTATCTACCAATGATTGTGTGAATAACCCTATCTCAAAAATTTGCTGATCTGATATTGATTGCTTCCAATCATAATTTACCCCAGCATCTTTTGAATACCAGTTGCCATTTTTCTCTACATCAACATATTTAAATTTACATCGTAATTTCTTTGTAATTTTTTTCTTTTGAAGTTCAACTTCAAAAGAATCATGTGGATAAAAATAAAGCCCTTCAACAATGCCCCATGTAGCATCAATTCGAACTCGTTCCAAATTTGGTTTTGCATAAGCTAAAACCCCGGATACTGATACAATAAACTCATGAATTAAAAAACTAAATTGGCCACAGTTTAATCCTGTTTTTTTAAACCTTTGAGATTCCTCAATTAAAAACTTAATAGCATCTTCTACTGAAAAAATTGCATCTGTTCTTGGAAGGAGTAACTCCTGATTGTCAATAACATCGGTCCTTATTACTATTGGGGAAAGGAGTAGTTTTCTTAAATCCGACCTTAAAGTAAGATCAACCTCCCCAGAAGTTAGTTTTTCTATGATTTCTTCATTTTCAAGTATATACACTTGCCAGAAGGGGAGTTTAAGTTCTCGAAATTTTTTTACACAAGAGATCTTTGGCCAATTTTTCCTTACAGTACCTATTGTTTCAAAAACTTCATATTCTATTGGTTCTTTATGAGCTATAAAACTCTTATCCCATTTTAACGTATTCCATTCACTTCCAGGGCGGGTCCCTTTTATAAAATTACACTCTTCATCAATTTGCAGTATCCAAAACACAGCACCATCCCAAAGCCATTCAATGTGAAATCTATTATCAATTTTACTAAACCAAAAAGCGATGAACTGTAAGCTTTTGTTTAATGTATCAGTATTCAAACAGGTATAAATAGAATAGTCAAACTCCAATAACTCGCCCAATGAAACTTTAATTTTCTCAACATAAATCTTCTTTTCTGGAATTATCTCCTTTTCAATTAACCAATTTACCTTCTTGTAAGTTTCTCTTCTTTCGTTTGATAAATGACCTTGTATAACAGGCTTGCAATATTTCTGCATAATAAGCGCCATTCTATTATTAGAATTGCTCTTTTTTGAGAAATCCTCGAAAATATTAATAATTGCAGTTCTAATATTTTCGACCTTTGGTTTACATATCTCACTTAAATATTGCCCTCGCTCCTCAAATCTTTCATTAACAGCACTTGATCTTATTATTATTAAGTTAATGTCTTTTCCCCAAAAGTATTCTTCAATAATAGAATAGATTGGAACTTCTTCGACTCTCGAATTAACTGCATTTAACCATAATAAATAGAAATCACTTGTAAGAACTATAAATTCAGGAGTAAGTAACTTATATTTAAATAAGTTATGTGCTTTAGTACCTGATTTTTCAATAGTGGATTTATTACAATCAGTACTAAATAATATATAGTCATTCGGTTTTGACATCAGAAATATTCTAATCCCCTTTCTTGGAATCTGATTTTTGAGCTACACCAAAAAGAGTTTTAGCAACATCCGAAAATTTACCAATAGCATAGTCAGAAAAATAGCCAGTTAAAAAGCCAACCCCAAAAATAGTACCAAGTTTACTTAAAGCTTCGGGATTAAAAACATTAATAAGATTGGATGAAATCAAAACAACCATTGCAAATGAAAATCCACCGGAAAGATGTGGGGTAAATAATCTCCATAATCGGCGATCTTCATTCCAGATATTCTTAGCGACCGAATGATACAACCATTTGAGTGAAAAAAGGACTCCACCAAAAGTTCCTCCGAGCCAAGCAAATGTATATTTCCTTACGATAACGTTTGTGAAGAATGCATATTCTTTACAAACAATGAATAAGAAGAGTATGCAAGGAACAACTAAAAAAATTAGCCCCAAATATATTGCTTCAATTATGATTGTCTTTTGTGCGTCGGGAGGATAACGAGTTTTCCAATCTCCTACCTTTCTTCCATCTGTTGGATCAACAGGAGCAAAACCGGAATCGTTATCTGAATTAGTATTCATGACAAACCTTTATTTTTTCAAATTCGGCTATTGTCCCAATAATTGTATCATATTCCGGGAATGCTCTCCAGTTATATCGATCTGGAATCCCTTTATAATGAGCAATTACCTGTCTAAAAATTTGACTTGGAAAATCCTCTTTTAATGTAATGAAATGTTTGTCGTTTGGAGTTCGATAATAAAGGTAGTCTAATCTCTTAGTATTGAACTTTGAGATATCAGAAATGTCTTGAATTTCAATCCAGTTAAAATCAAGCTTTAAAAAAGACTGGATACCATCAATCAGATTATATTCACATGGCACCAAGTGTAAATGAGCATAATCTACACCACAACCAGTTTTTGAACATTTATTTGCCGGACCATGTTCAAAAATGATAGTATTACCAAAATGTGTTCTTTGAAATGATTTTATGTCATTCATCAGATGTTCTAACTCGGAATACTTTCTTTCATTTAGCAGGCTGAAATTTAAAATCTCTTCCTTAGGAGCAATCAATACCCATCCCTCAATCAATGAGCCCAGAGATGGAACCACAGTAAAATGTTCTGATTCACAAAGAATTGTGTCATACATTTCTTTGGTAAAAAATTTCTTTTCCATCATCATTTGAATTTTAAAAACCTATTAAAATAGTGCCCAAATCTTATTCAATACAAATATAAACAATCCTCAGAATAAAGTCCTACATTAAAAAGGTGTCTTTTTAATTAAGAAAATATAATCATTTACCTTAAATGTGAAAAAGAGATGGAAAATCCGGTGATATTGGCACCCTATTCCGGTATTAGGTGCTCAGTTTGACCGGATTTCCCACTGAAGTTAGCCTCTACAATAAAGAACAAACAGATTAATTGATCCCAAGTCCCTTATATGCAGCAGTAATAGGATCTTTGTAAAAAACAGGGTCAACTGCTTCAATAATATCGGATGCAACGTCAAGAAAATGGCGTTTGTTTTCAATTGGTATAATAGCTTTTTTTGCGCCATTATCTAAACCCACTTGCAGAGGTTCGGACAAAGATGAAAGGGGCTTAATATTCCCCTGAACTGTCAAATCTCCTAATATAATTAAGCCAGGAAGGACTGATTGCTTTTTAATTACTGAAAGCAATGCAACAAATAAAGGAATACCTGAAGGTGCATCAATAACACTTCCAAGCAAATCAATAGCTTCAACATTAAAATCGTTGTTTTGAATTTCGGAGCTGATGCCGACCTGAGATTTAATGCTTTTCAAGTAATCAAAAGCCCGAATGAATGAATCTTTCATTTGTTTGCCCATAGCACCCGAAATTTTTAGCTTGCCTGTACCCGCTGACATGTTGACTTCCATTCTATAAATTGAGGCTTTTGATTGTTCTCCAATGACAACAGAATAAACACAACCTGGTGCCAGGGGATCGGAAGAAATCATCCCTTTTCCACCAGCTTCCGGAACACCAACATAGATTTCTTCCAGGGTTTCTTTGTCAATCATGGAAAAACTTGTCTTTGAATATTCGTAAGGAGCAAGCTTTTTTAATTGCTCTTTAACCCGCCTTCTGCCCTCAATTGCAAATTCCAAGTAATATTTTAATTCTTCTTTAGTAAATTCACCATCAGGATGGATTAACTTAATAAGACCGCTTAATGTTTTTCTGACAGCTTTAGTATCTCTTGTGCTAAGATGAGATCCTAATAAGTAATGGTGATCTAAACATTCAGTAAAGTTGCGATTGCGTAATTCCTTGATTGCTTCGGCAAAGTAATCGACAACAAAACCATAGCGATTGGTTAGAAAATCATTACTGACCTTTTCAATTTCCCAGCCGGGAAGGTAGAAGTGAATTCTATCAAGGAATGCCATATCCTCGCGAATCACATCTGGCATTGGAGAAAACAAATGAGAGGTTTGAACCATTACATCAATTGGCTGGTTCGTATTTCCAAAGAATGCTATGGATGCTTTACCGGACAGAGCTTCTTTACCTCTTGCAAAAACACCGGATTCGCAGTAAGTTTTGAGTGAAGTGATAACTTCTTTAGGCATATTTTCAAGATCAGCAACTTCATCAAATGCAACAGCATCCCACGTTCCAACGAGACCAATCTGACTACGACCTATATTGTAAAAAAGATTTGCAACTGTTGTAGGGCCTGTGAGCAAAATACAGTAAGGAGATATATCTTGAAAAGCATAAGATTTACCAGTACCACGCGGGCCTAATTCTACGAAATTATAATTGTTCTCAATTAAGGGAAGAAATCTTGATAAATAAAGGAGTTTAGAACGTTTAGAAAATTTTTCTGGTTCCAACCCAATAGTTAATATTAATAAATCGATCCATTCATCCGTTGAAAAATTCTTTCGCCCTTCAATGTATTCGTTAATATCAAAAGAAGCTATCTGGATTGGTTTAATTTCCCTTATTCTGAAGGGACTAATTGTTCCTTTGCCCTCTTGTTCATACAGGTACTCTAATTCAATTTCAGCCCATATTCCACCTTGAAGGAGTCTGTCGTATTTATTTATATCCCTTTCAGAAATATGCACATTTTTATAACCAAAATTTACTAATGATGCCCAGTATTTATCCTCGCTTGCAATCAATCGTACAGATACTTTATCAATGAATGAATGTTTGCCATTCTTTTTAACTTTTGCCTGGGCTTTCATGTTCTCATCCGGCCTGACATAGTTTTCAGACAACTTATTATTTACTAGTTTCAGGCCTGATTCAATAATGCTGCTATCATCAGAAGCGCAGTATTTGCCAAGCAAATATTCCAATACGTACACAGGGACATTTGCACCAACTTTTACTTTTCTGACCAAATCTTTCCGGACAACCTTGCCGGAAAAGACTTCATTTATTTTATGATCTAACGATGACATTTATTTAATGTTTTAAAACGTTAATTTCACAGGGATTTGTTCCAATCTTTTTAATTCCAATTCTGTTGCAGAATCAAGCAATATAACATCCAAGAAAGATAAATCTTTACATTCAGAAAGAACAACAGTAATAACATTAGGTATACTATTATGTAATTCGATTTCTTTTGTTGTTTCATAAAATCCATAATCAGCAGCTTCTGCCTTACCCACTACATTAGTACCAGAAACAATATTAATACGAACATTTTTTTTCAACGGTACTGAATCATCGAAAGATAATTCGGATGAAACAAATTCTGCTTTAATTGTGAAAATTCGATTAGAAATGAAGGATTTTGAAAAACTCAAAGTGTAATTGTCGAAACCGGCTGAGGGTTTTCTGGAAGCTAGAGATTTTAATCTGATAACGGGAATTATCATTTCCTGCAAACTTAAGCCCCCATGAAAAAAATTGTTTTCGCCACCAGGAGTTGTAAATAGACCAACACCATCAGGAAATACAAAATCAATATCGGAATTATAACCAAATTCTTTTGATGCAATTCTAACAGAATTTGATGGATTATGGCCACCTTTACCAATCCAGCACCGTTTATGCTTTTCTAAACCTTTGCCATTTGGGAAGTCAATTTTTATGTCTTTCCCTATTTCAGCTCCGAGAAGGTAGCCGTGGTCTGAAACAATAATAATTTCAGAAAAACCATTTGAGCTTAGATTTGTAACCGACCTTTTGATGGATTTCAACAGGTCATCCATTGTTTGTTTGGCAAGAATTTCATTTCCATCTTCATTGATTTTATCAATTTCCTGTGATGTGATGATTACAAAATCGGATTTCTTTAGTTTTTCAGTGACACTTCTTTTCAGTTGAACGGTATCTGCTAATTTCAAAACCTCAATGTCTAACCCAAGCCTGGTGGATAGATAATTAAAACGGTCATTACGTGATTTTATAGCTTTATTGGCTGCTTGTAACAGCAATTTATCTTCCGTGTCGCTGATATAAATACTATCTCCGGAGGCCAAAAGTAATGACAGCATTCCGATATCTGTTATTGATGGAATTGAAGAGAGCGCCGGGGAAATTTCAGAAGAAAAAACTTTTTTATCAAGAAGGGAAAGAAATTCAACTGCCATTTCATACCTAAATGCATCAACTAGAATGTAGGCTGTTTTTATTTTGCAGCTGATATTCGGATAAACGACATCTTTAAAAATTTCAGATTGCTTTTGCAACTTAGATGAGAGATATGTGCCTTTTTCATTTAATAACCCAATGTAGGCAGTTGCTTGCTTCGTGAGATATGAAGAATATGCATTGCGACAACTATTGATAAAAAGTTCCAAGCTATTTGAATAGGAGGGCTGAACATCTAAGTCAAAATATTTATTTTCGAGTAATCTATAATAGTGGTCTGTTACAAACCAGCCGTGTGATTCATTACTGCCTATATAATAACTTAGAACTTGTTCGAAGGAAAGATTACCCTTATTTAAAATTTCATTTGATTCAGCTAGTGAAATTTTCAAATCGAGGCCAAAGTTTAGTACTGAATAAACAAGCCGTATTTCGGGGTTGGATTTATTCCAGAATTTTGTTTTGCGAATCTCAAGAGTGTGTTTGGCTAAATTGATGTTTGCAGAAGCATCTAAATTGCAGAGATGAGAAATGAACTTGTCTTCGATAAACAAAAAAGTATCAATATTTTCGAGTTTATCAATGGGGATAGAAAACTCATTTAAGTTGTATTTTGAAGCAACTGAAGAAGAAAAAGACAGATAGCAATCCCAAAGGTCGTGACGCAAACGCCATTGCTGAGCAATATTATTAATGTTCTGCACCTGTACCGCTTCTTCAATCAGCAAAGAAGAGAAACGACCAAGTTCGGATTTATCAAAATGGCTGAAAAAATCGTACAATAGAATATAATCAACGATAAATGCCCTTAGTTCTTTGAAATCCCTTTTGTTTTCTATTGAAAAACCAGTAAATAAAGTGATTAATCCTTTCATTTCTTTCAGAGCCTTTTTCTCCATTAATAATTTATCGAAGGCTTCATCAGAAATAAAGGATAAAATAATGGATTGAGGATCATCAGTATTGAAAACCAGCGATAATGTTCCTGTGCTTATTGGTTCATGCTTATCAACCAGTTTTTCGACTTCTTCCAACGATAAAACACCTTTTTCAATCTTGGAGACAATTTCATTTAGGTAATCAGCAGATACTCTTTTTTTGAGTGCTTCGCGAATTAAAACAGATGGATTTGTGTTTTTTCTTAATGAACCTTCGGGACAAAGAACGGAACCTGCTTTTTCAATTTCAATAAGCGGATGTGTAATTTTATCCTGTGATTTATTAATGTATACAATAAGCTCTGGCTTTTCAAGATTATTAAAATACGGTTCAATAATGCTGCGAAGATGGGAAAAGCTGTTCTTAAATTTAATTATCGGAACTTTTATCCTTTTCTTATCATCAATGATTGATGTATAGAAGTTGTGCGGATCGTACCAGACAACAATACCGCGTGTTTTTATTTCTTCTGCAAGAAGGTCGAAGATGTGATTTTTTATTTCTGATTTGCTGCTCATAATGGTTATTCTAAAATCACCTTTTTGCCTTCTTTAAGCAATTCGTCAATGTGAGACATAAATTTATCCAATTGTTCTTTAAAATCGTCGAAATCTGTAACTGATCTATTGAAATAATCATTTAGCCTGACTATCTCAATTTTTTTGTCGCTTTTCGATATAAAGTCCTGGATTTTTTTGAATATATTCTTCTCAATACCCGCTAAAGAAAGAATGTCTGATTCAATTCTTTCAAAGGAGGATTTACAAATAGTACATTGAACAGTATTTTTCAAAGCAAGGTTATTGCAGATTTTGTCAAGAATAGGTTTTTTAAGTTCTTCCTGAAAATCTGATGGAAGGTTAGCCCAGTCTGAATCTGCCTGTAATTTGAGCAGCAAATCCTTATATGGTGAATTTCGATTTGTGTGAACATTTGAATACAGTTCACTGAATTTTGAAAATATGTTTTTGTATAGTGATTTAAGCTGGGTTATCCTATTAAAGAAATCTTCGCTTGCGAGACATTCTTTTAACTCTTCAATGTATTGTAAAACAGCATCATCTTGTTTAACATTTAAAGCAATAATGTCAGCTGTGTCTTTCAGAAGTTTCACAGAATTGAGTACGATGTTAAGATTGTCACCTGTTACTACCATTTCGATTTTTGATATTTTGTCTAATGTATGCTTTAATTCTTTTCCTTCTTCGGCAAGGTACTTAACACAATCATCCGAATTATTATCTGGTATTTGCTTAAAAGTACTTAATAAGTTTAAAACAACATCAAGACATGGTAGACCGTGAGTTTTTAAAATTGCCTGAAGGTTATAAAGTCTTTCCTTTTCGGATTCAGCAAGTTTCTTTAATGCTTTGTCAAGTGCAGATTCTTCTGCGTCAATCTCTTCCCCTGTAATAGCTTCATAATTGATACAAGCATCTTTTATTTGCTGAAGTGTGAGAGTTTGTTCACGTGGAAAAAACCCTGCATTCTTAAATGAATTGTTATTTATTATGGCTTCTCTGCCCAAATGATTGGTAAAATCGCGTAATCTTTTACTCTGATAGCTTATTTCAATTTTTCCTGAACGAAATAATGCGGCAAGAACCAAACGAAGTACATCGCGCGGCCAACCATAAATATTGCCACTGAAATGCTCATCTATTGTTTTGCCATAAATCTTTTCACCATAAGCGTGCTTTTCTGTAATATATCCTAAAACATTCAGAAGAATTTCAGCATTTTCGTTTATTACATATTTCCCGCTCTGGTTTACTACAATACCGATTCCACCAGAACCATCATAAAGCACTGATGGCAAACCTGAAAGATTAGCAGCAGTTAAAAGTTGTTCCGCTTCTTTCCCCGTTAGTTGTATAGCACCCAAACCGTATTTTGGAAAAATTGAAAGGAAGTTAACATCCAATATTTTTTTGATTGAATCCTGAATATTAGAACCAGAAGCGGCAATGTCTTTTTCAACACCTCGGAAAATGGATTTACCCATGTAAAGCGCATCGGCCATTAAATCGCGTAGGTTTTTCCAGAGATTGTCTTTTTTTGTTTTTTCATCACTATAGCATTTGTGCTCGTCGGCTGGGAGCAAACCTTCGGCTGCAAGTCTTTTATGGTCTTCAATCATTTTATCTGACTTGCACACTTCATCAATTTCCTTATGAATATCCTCATTCAGAGCTAAAACAGCATAAATAATATTCTTGTTTTTTCCCTCCCGAGATTCCCTTTTCTTTTCCTCTCGCTTTTCGTCGAGTTGAGAGTTATCATCCAGACTGAAAAATTCAAAACTGATGTCCCCTTCTTGGATTGTAAGGATTTCATCCAAACGCATGGCAAGTTTGAATGTTCTGCCACCGTATTTGTAAAGGTTGATCTTGGAATCCGACAGGATTTCTTTTATCATGTCCCTACGAAACCTGTTTCGATCAAGCTGTTTTGGAGAGATGCCATTTCTCTTTATATCCCAGTTCTTTTCCTGGGCTGTCAATAATTTATAACCTTCAGATGTTTGTTTTATATACTGAGCTTGTTCAAGTTTATCCAGCGCTTCTGTTACAAGAGGCAAAACAGATTCAGAATGAATATCAGGATACAGAAGAGCAGCGATGTTAACTGCTGATATCGGTAAATCTCGAACAAACTCGAGTAAGCAAACCGCTTTGCCTGCTTTCAGTGCCCATTCATCACCGGGAAATCTCTTAGCAATATCTTCTATGTCTTTTTTCTTTTCACTGCTTAGGTTGGTATCAATTAAATCATAAACTTTATCAATAGTAACAAGCATACCGAGATCGCATTCACAAAGGTTGACTTTTGGATTGATAAGCATTTGCTGTGCTTGTTTAATAATGGTACGGTTGCTTCCGCCGCTGAATTTATGAGCCCCAGGGAGTAGCCTGATACCGGACATTATATCAATGGATAATTCAATATATTGTGGCAGGTATGGATACAGATTTATAAAATCATCTTTAGTTACCTTTGAATCACGCTTGGTTTTTTCGAGCTTACAACATTGATTTAAACGAGATTCTTTTTCTGTGAATAGTTTGCTTATTACAGGCAGGGCAGATGTTTTTTTTGATAAAACCCTTTTACTTGTAATTTCGGCAATATCCGTGGGTTCAATATTTACTTCATTTGGGAAACGGTCTTTTAATCGAGCAAGTTCTATTCTTTTATCATCGAGGGAGCTTACAATTTCATTCAATTTTTCCTGAGATGTAACCACAAGCCATGCCGGGGATGAAGTTTGCTTTGAGTTGACCCTGTTTTTTCCTTCAATACCTAAAGCTTGCACTATTGCCTGAAGATCGAGCATTTTATCAACGCTACGGGAAACAAATTGACCAACTTCGTCAATTACAAAAACAGCGCTATAACCTGATTTACGTCGATTCATTAGCTCAAAGACTGATGCTGCAAGTTCGTTGGGAGTAATGTCGGCACGGCCTACAGTATTTCCTGATGAATCATTAGTCTGAATGGATCTAACCCATGAATCGGGCTGATTGAAAGTTTTGGGATTCATTAAATGTAGGATGCGACTTGCCTCACTTAAACCACTACCACGTTTTCGCCCTTTTGACCATGTGTAAGAATATTCCTTTTCGTAAATAGAAATGAAATCGTTTAGCTTTTTATCTTCTTCCATATCCATTTCGAGACGAGCTAAATCGAAATCTTCAGCATAATCGAGTTCACGTAAAAGAACTTTATACATTATTTTGGTTATATGATCGCTTGCCTGTCTTACGCTCCTATCCATTGAAACATCAAAAATGATGGATTTCATAGGTATGGCAGTTTTTATATAGTCCAGATTATCGGCAATATTTTTATCGTTTGCCTGTTCATTGAACAATTCCCGTGAATCTTTACCCAGAACCACTTTCCCTTCGAGAATATAACCCAGGATTTTTGCAAAGCTTGATTTTCCAGAACCAAAAAAACCCGAAACCCAGATACCAATACCTTCATGAGGTGATGATTTGGCATCAATGATAGTTTTGGTAATATCCCGATAATAACCTTTTATTACATCTGTTACAACATATTCCTGAATTTCATCATGAACGGTTTGTTCATCAACCTGGGTTACCTTGATTACTTCTTCAATCTTGCGATCAATTTTGTTCTCGAAAATCTCTTTAATTTTCATATTTTGATATTAAAAGATTAGCAAATATTACTGGAATAAAGTTTTTGAAACGGATGACCATTCAAAATCGCCATCTTTTAGTTTCTTATAAAACTTCTCCGGTTCTTTCCATGATGGAATCAGTTTAAAAAGAGGAGCCATATTAAGTATTACACCATCATCAATATCGGGCTTAAAACCGGAATCAATTACTTCCTGCACTTCTTTTTTGAATTGTTCAACTTCAATAATTAATTCATTAATTATTGAAAGTTCGTTATCAATTTTTCTCTTTCCTGCTGGATCAGAGGTCGAATTCCTTTTTTCAATTAATTCATCAGATTTTGTCCTTTCGAGCTTAAGTTTGGAGTTAACGTATTTCTGAATTATGGTATAAAGGGCCTCGTTTGTAAATTTCTGATTATAAATATACTATTAATTTGGACTTCATAACGTTCACATAATCAGCCTGTTAAAACTCTAAAAAATGCGATTTTTGAATCATTTTATGCATATAACGAATTGGATATCAATGTATTGAAAATTATTTTACCAAAATGATTTTTATGCCGCTCTTTGTTTTTGCAGATTGTCAAATAAAACTGGATTGAATTGTTGAAGTTTGATGTAAGCATTTTCATCTCTAAAAATTGATCCGGTAAATTCAATGATGTCTACACCGGTATAGTTACAAAACATTTCAAGGATAACCCAGAATAATTTTTGCAGTTCGCTGGCGATGCTATCTTGCATGGCATCCTCTAAAGCCGAGGCAAAAACGCCGTCAAACGAACCGTAATTTGAGATTCGTTGGTGAAACGACAATATGGTATATTGCACCAAACAGATAGTGGCATCAGCAATTTGTGCATCGAAGCTGGTTGATTTGCTTTTCCCCAGATTGAGGTACTGTTTGTTTTCGCGAAAAAAATTTTCGATTGACCAACGTATCTGATATACGTCCATTAGTTTTTGAAATCCCATTGTCAGATCGGTAGTAATCAATAATTTCCAACTGTTACATTTTCCCATTTTCACGAAAAACAAATTTATGCGAATATCACCGTAAGTAACGGGCACTTTGATATATTTTGATTTGTGAGACCGGGCACTTATGGCTTTGCGTTCAAATTTTATCAGTAACTCCTGTGCATTATAAAACTGATTATTTGATGTTAGTTTGTATTTGGTTGCTCCCATCCTTGCCATTGTTAACAAGTTGATATTGTGTTTTTTATGAAGGCTTGTTACCAATTTTATTAGCTCAAGGTTGCAAAACCAACTGTCGGTAAGCACGTAATCGGCCTGAAAACCCCGTTTAAGGGCACGTTTGAGCATGTTCATCAGACTTGTAGTCTTCTTTATATCAGCCTCTTCTGCTCTTTCTGCGCCAAGAGTTTGGGCATCGCGGTGCTTTTTAAATTGTTCATCCATTTGCTTTTTTGTGAGGCCATATTCAGGATATCTTTTTCTGGTTTCTTTCAGCTCCTGGCGTAACTCTATTGCCTTGTTTTCTAACTCTGCATACTTCGACTCTGCTTCTTTGATCTTTTGTTTTGTGCGCTTTACTTTACCCGTGGCTTGTTCTATTTGTTTGGTTGCTGCTTTGGTTTGTTTGCCTTTGTTCTCCTTTTTGGTCGCTTGTAGTATTTGTTGTGCTTCTCTGAATCTCTGTTCTAACTTTTTAAAAACCTGACGTTGTGATTTCAAACGGTTGTTTGCAGTTTCTAAGCTTTGTTTTACAGAATCTATTTGCCCTCCTTTTTCACGATGTATCGAAAAATCTAGCGGATAGAAGCTTAGTCCGTCCCAGTATCCCATAACCAATATCTTATATCCCAAAATAAAAGACCCACTCACGTGGTCATGTACACGGCTGACCAGTTCGGTTTTGTGGCTGGTTTTGGGCAAAGGGCTATCGTCATAAATAAATGCCCGAATATTGTTTGGTAAATTCGGATTAAGTTTTCCGGCAAGATTCCTGAAACGCAATACTACCAAGTAAAGCAATGAACGCCAGTTTATTTTCGGGTTGTTTTTTAAATCGTAGAAAACACTGTTGCCGCAATCAATCCCCTGGGCTTGTGTCAAACCGGATTTTACCAATAATGGCACACTCTTGAGATGAAAAAACGGCATGAGCAAAAAAAGTATCAAAATATCTGAAACATCTACCCCGCATCGCTTAATGCTGTCAAAGAACTTTCCAATTCTTGCAATTTTCATTGTTGACAAAGTGTGAAAAATGGTATCAACATTTTTCTCCTCATCATCACTTATGGTGCTAATTTTATTAATACCTTTGTTTTGTTGCATGACCATTGATTTTTTGTTTTGTAATTTGTTTGTTAATCACCACAAAATTAAACAATTACAATGGTTCATGCAACACTTTTTTGAATTTTTTACATATTTACCTACCTTGATTATCAAGATGTTACGAAGTCCAAATTAATAGTAAATATATAAGCCATAATTCTTCTTTCTCGACTGTAACAGCCAATAGATTGGACGTTTCTTGTACATGGGAATATGCCACTTTGTGGAGAAATCTTTTTCCAGGAATTTACGAAGTACATCAAGCGGTTTATCTGATGGGTTTTGGTTGATGATGGTTATAACTTCATTGACTGATTTTTCGTTAATTACTCTTACAAGCACATCATAAATCAGTTTTGGAAAATCATCAGCATGGCCCTCATCTAAAGCGCAAATGCCATCATCATCAGGGATAATAACATCAGTTTGAAATCTGCCCATGACTATGCCAATGGCATAAGAAACCCAGCGAATAGCCAATTCATAACGTTCTTCTGAGCGTTCGAGTTTGTTGGATACGATGTAGCTGTATACTGTATCGGGATGAAAGCCTGAAGCTAAACAAATTTCTTCAAAAGTAAGGAACCGAACTTGTTTCCCGCGAACTTTTGATGTACTTTCATCCACCTCATTTTCTTCATCATTAACATCTTCGGCATCTTCTTCAAAAATCAATGTGCTAGTTTTTAAAACCGAAGAGGGAATATGCTTATTTAAAAAGAATGATTCAATAGTATTTAAATTTTTATCTTCTCCACCTTGCACAAGTTTTAAATTTCCGGGTAAAGAACCAAATTCAGATTCGATTTGTTGAATTTCAGCAGGCTGTAAATTAAAAAGGTTATAAAAAACCTTAGAAATATAAGTATAATGCAATGCAAGTTCTTTTTCTCTTTCCAATATTTCATTGATACCATCGTCCCAACCTGCAGGACAAGTAAATTCCCAGCTAATTTCGTCAAGTAAAACATTTTGCTTTTGAAGAGTTATTGCGGATTTTACTTTTTCAATAATATCACTAACAATGGATTCTTTGTTTTCAATAGATGGTATTGGTAAACGACCAATATCACCCGGTGAATAATTAACTGTTGGGCATATAATTTTAGCCAAAAATGTAACTAATTTCGAATTAAAATAACCTAGGAAAAAATAATTTGATATGGATTTAGAAAAGACAGAAGAACCTGCAATATCAAATATAAAACCAGGAGGCATATATCTAGCTGAAAAATCACTTATTGTCATAAATGAATATGTTGCACCTTCCCTATAATAGAAATCAACATTCTTTATAATTCTTGACCAAGATCTATAAAGAAATGCAGCCCATTCTTTAAGTTCCTTACCATCATTTTTCCAATTTATGACATATTCCTGATTACCATACCACCTTCGAACTTCGCCACCTTTCATGTAGGGGTACCATTTAAGCTCACTTTTTAAAGATTCAATATTGTTATTACATGAAAAAAATATGTTTGTATTTTCTATTTCCCACCAAAATCTTAAAAATCTCTTTGTATCACTCGTCTGTAAACCAGCACAAGGGTCAGCATATTTACTTAATTCTTCATTATCAAATAATCCTCTGATACCTTCGCTAATCCAATATATAAAAGGCCATGTAGGAATTTCTTTGTGTTTTTGTTGCTTCAGCACATGATAAGCACTTTGCAAACCATAGCGGTAACTTCTTAAAAGAGTGGCATAGTATTTCTCTTTTTCATCATAATAGTAGTTAACAACTCTAAAATAGATTCCAGCAGCATTTTCAATGGGTATTTTTTTATGAAAGGAATACATTGCACACTGTTGAGCATACGGATTGCTTAATTCCATAAATGTTGGACCAAGATGTACAAGTGATTCGATGGTATAGTTTTCAATAATACTTTTCCTTAAAGTTTCAAAAGAGGAAGTAAACATAAATGAATGAACTGAAATCATTCCAATAAATCCATTCTCATTTGACAACTCCAGGCATCGGGAAATAAAACAAGAATATAAGTCGCCAGATGATTTACCGTACAATGCTTTTAGGTCATTGTTTAATTGTTTAGACCAATTTCGTCTACCAGAAAAAGGGGGATTAGCTACAACTACATCGTGTTTGCGAATTAATGCATCAATGAGGTTCAAGCCCTTGACAGATTCACCAGCAAGAAATCCACCTAATTGGTCTTTGTTTATTTCGCTGAATTTTATTAATGAAGTACGAAGTTCTTTGCGAACATCATCCCATATAATTTTCTTTTCAATAAAGAGGTCGAGCTCTTTTTGTACTGCAACAGGATTATCGTTGAATAAATTGAGTTGGTAAGTTCTTTTTAAAGAAAATTTTTCTTTTTCCACAAAGGAATCTACCACTTCTTCAATTTTAAGTAAAGAGCCGAGGTAATAGGCCTTGTTTAGTAATGGAAGAATTTGTTGCAGAAGTTTTTTAGTAATAGCGTGATCGACAGAAAGGTCTTCTATAAAGGAGTTTATAGCTGCTTCGGTAAAAGGAGGAATATCAGTACAGGTAAGATTATATTTTAAAAGATTAACATTTTTATTCTTTGACTTTGCTTTTAAGTACAATGATAAGGCGGAGAGTTGAATGGCTCGTAGATCAATGTCTATACCGAAAAGGTTATTTTCAATTATACTACGTGGTATATCTTCAGTTGTAGAAACAGAAGCCTTCTCAGGCCAACCTTGCTTGCCAGCATTGCTAATTTCTTCCAAGTACATTTCATAAAATAAATCGAAGCCATACATGCCAAAGTGCATGGTTCCACAGGCAGGATCGAGTAAGGTAATTTCTGAAACTGGTTTTAACGGAATTTGATTTTCATCCTGATCATTTGGAACGAAATAAGCCATCTTAGATAGCAAAGAGGAATCGGGATGCATTCTTTCCCAAAGTCGGCCAAGCGTATTTTCAACTATCCATTTTACGATCCATTTAGGGGTGAAAATCTGTGTTGCAGCAGGAATATCGCGTAAATCGAGTTTCTTTTTTTGTTGGTATATTTTATCAAAAACCAGTGCCTTTTCATCTTCAATAAAATACTGATACACCCATCCGATTACTTCGTCTTCTTTCCAAATTTCAGCAAGCGTTTCGGAATTTATTGTTTCAAAAAGACTTTTTAGACTGAGTTCCTTTGGAAAAATGATGGAATAAATTGAAGATGGATCAAAAAGAAGTTTAATTTCTTCGTCAGCACTAAGGGAAGCAAATAAATAGAAAAGGAAATTTTTGTAAGTGAAATATATTCTGCCTTGTTTCCAAAGTCGTTCCTGTTCAGGATGGTCAGGTAACCAAAACTTAAAGTTATTGGAATCGTAACCACGCGAAAATGACTGTCGGATGATTTTGCGGTCTTCCATCATTTTCAGTGCAATAAATCTGTTCAAATATGTAAAGGCATATTCTTTTATTAGGAGGTTAACCACCTGTACACCTACCAACCCGCTGGGAATATGGTTTGAAATAAATTTTTCGAGTTGCTGGCGAACTATGAGATCAGATGAACTTGAAGTGAGATTGGGCAAAAGAGAAATATCTTCGAAGACCCCAGTCTGTAAAAGACCATAAGTGCCTTCAAGTTGTTCGAGGCAATCCTTTTTTAAAATCTGTTTACATTGAGTTATGAACCCAGAACTTTTTATAATATCCTGAACGTTTGGCATATTCTAACGGTTATAAATATTAATATGATAGCTGCCCGGAGGCATATCGAACTGATCCATAAAGAATAGAGCATTTTCTTTCACAGAACCGGGGTAAAAAAGAATGCAAGGAATTTCGGTGCGACCTTTCATGTGGTCAAGAAGAACTGAAATTTTGTAGTAATTTGGAGCAAAGACACCAGCCCGGATAAGAAACACAATTGAATCATGTGGATTGATTTCATTCAGTTTGGTTTCTAGTAACTGGGTGATTGGCGTAAAATCGGGATCAGAGAGAATGTTATTTACTGTTTCCTGAGCACGAAGAAAACCAAATTCTGCCTCCTCTTTAATAATAGACTCAATTCCACCTTCATGATTAATAGATTCATAAAATAAATCAGCAAGCGAAATGATATGCACTTGTTTAGCCGCATTTGACAAACGTGTTGCAAGGAATTTTATTTCTTTACGAACTTCAAATTCAAGCTGGGGATCGTAACGAAAAATAGCAAAAGGCAGATCGTGATAAGGACTAATTGTTACAACCTCCTTTGACAAATCAATTTCTAATTGTTCAAGTTGTTCTTTTAATGATGGCATCGGTTACTTCTTCAAAAGTTTTTTCTTTAAATTCTAATTTGTAAATATTCCCAATTTCTTCGTACCAGAAATATTTTTGTAAATGAGCTTCAAAAAGCAAATGTTTTTTTTCAACATCATTCAGTAAAAATAAATTCCAATAATCATGTTTAATCAGTTTTTCACCTACAAAGCCTTCATGGCTAATGAAGAAAGCAACATAATAAAAAACAGGCAATTGGACTAAGGATGGAGCTATACTTCTTTTTACTTTGCCCTGAAGAATACCAAATCCGGTAAGTGCATTTAATAACCCGCTTGCCACACCGTTTAATACATTATCTGTCCATTTGACATTAATGAGCCCTTGTATAATTGAATTACGAATAAAATCTTTTGTACCATTGTAAGTTACTTCAAGAATGCCTTCTGAAAAACGAGGCATGATGTAGTTATTCATAAAAAAAGGGATGAATGGCTCATTCATGGATGTATAAAAATAAAGAAATTGCTTCAATATTTCAGAAGGAATACCTGCTTTCTCAAGCCGCTGCAAATATTTCCAATGTCCTTTAGGGTAAGAATTGACATAACGAGGATAAAAAATGAAATCGAGAAAGTCTTTCCGTCGCCTGTAACTTTTTTTACCAAGCACATTTTCCAGAACGAGTTTTTTACGCAATTCTAGAGAAGGGACATCATCATTCCAATTTCTTAGCAATTCTAGAGAATCTTCAATTGCCGCACCAGCGCGTTTTAGGTTTGATGTGAACTTTAAATTATGTTGTTCATTTATCATTTCGAAATTTAGTAAAATAGATCAACAAGAACTATTGGTAAATGAGTATTTAAAGTTGTCCGCTCACTACAGGAGTTTGTTTATGAAGTTTGTCAAACCTTTTACACCAACCAGATTGTCAACACTCAAGTATTATTCCATATTTTTTTCTCAATTCACTATTGTCCTTAAGTTCAACTTTTAATACTCTCTCAAAATATTTGAAAGATAAACAGATCGTATTGTAACAATATTGAAGTGATTCATCTATCATATTCAAATTCTCTGTTGCATTCTTCAATTCATACTCAAAGGAATAGTTCGAATAATGAACGAATGACGAAAACTCTTTCCATAAATAATAAGCTCTATCTCTGAATATATCGACATTACGTGAATGGGAAAAGCTTTTAACCATATTCGTAAACCTTTTAAACCTTATAAACTTGAAAGTAAGAGTGTTTTTAAAATATCTTTTATTTTTCTCTTTAGCAATAAATTGATTCTTAAGGTCCTGTAACTGAGAGAGGGTCAAGTAAAATGGATACTTCCCCTTGAAATGCTCATAATTCGAGTCTGTTAAATCTTGCAGCGATTTGAAGCAATGTCCATATGAATCGGCATTAATTCTGGTTATTTCAGTTTCTCTATCTTTATGCGTTTCAAGATAAAGAAGATGTAAGAAATCATCTAGCGTGAGTTTATCATAAATCCCATATAAAATATTTTTTCAAGGGTGGAATAGGTTGAATATCAATCAAATTCACCCTTTTTTGTCATAATATTTAAGTATACACTGAATAATATTTGTAATAAAACTTGCAATAAACTAATAAATAGTATATAATTGCATGTGTAAATAATAAGTATACACTGATTATGGCAACTATACAAAGTAAAAAATCAAGAGGTTACAAGTACTGGTATATAGTAGAATCCAGAAGGGTGAATGGTAAACCAAGACCAGTTGTACTGGCTTATCTCGGCAAAGCAGATGACCTGTTGAAACGATTGCAGGGACTTTGCGAATTAAAACTTAAGTCATATTCTCATGGTGCTGTCTGCGCATTGATAGATGTTGCTGCCAAGCTTGATATTGTTAATATTTTAAATAAGTATGTTAAGTCTTCTCGCCATTATGTGGCAGAAAAACCGGTTAGAAATAATTTGACTACCGGTATTACCTTTTTGCTGGGATCCATCGGGCGTGTATGTA
>Ga0307377_10002505_pt1 | contig 21640 bp, 22 predicted proteins | sample TR3MG_FD_202535 | JGI IMG/M metagenome (GOLD analysis project Ga0307377, IMG submission 202535) | Soil microbial communities from Risofladan, Vaasa, Finland - TR-3 | ecosystem: Environmental > Terrestrial > Soil > Coastal area > Acid sulfate soil | place: Finland: Risofladan, Vaasa | collected...
CCCTCTGAAGCGGCAGCACCAACGGACACAGGAATGGCGGGTTGGTTTGACGCCATCGTGACAGGGATAGACAGCGCCATGACCTTCTGGCCTAGCTTCTCGTCTCCCGTGGAGTCGTAAAGCGCAGCAGGCCAAGCGCCAGTAGCTATCGCCTTGGTGCCTTGTGCGACCTTTCCAATCTCGTTGGTGCCCGCAGGAAGCTGGTCGGTAATCTTCTTGATGCCAGCTGTGTCCTTGATGGCATCCAGGACCGCATCGATGGTCGCGAGCTTCGCGTCGGCTGCTGCCAGGGTGGTTTGTGTCGCCAGGTCTCGTGCATCAAAAGCAGTCTTAAAAGCCGCCAGGGTAGTTTGGGTGGCGAAGTCCACCGCAGCCAGCGTGCTGGTGTCGGCGTCGATGGTCGCAAGCAAAGCTTCTATCTGGCCCGTGTCCACCAGGATGGAAGCCAACGTCGTTTGGGTGGCGAAGTCCACCGCAGCCAGCGTGCTGGTGTCGGCATCTATCGTGGTGAGAATCGCGTTGCCGGATGTCTGGAGAGCCGCCGTTGCTGCTCCAGTGGGAAGCGGAAGCGCGACCAGGTCACCGTTAGCATCGACTCGGAAGTACCTGGCGTTGATGCCGTCCTTGCCCATGATGAGGATGCCCTCAGCACTGCCAATGGCTGTCCCATCTGTCCGAGTGATGAGGTTGCCTTCCTCGTCCACAAGGAAGACGCCAGGCTGGTTGGCTACGACTACTCCACCGGAACTCATGTCAGCACCGCCGTGACATCAGCAACCTGGTTTCCTGAGTATGCAAACGTCTCTGTCAATGTTTCGCCCACTATAAGAGTCCCTGCGCCATCGTACTGCTTGGTTGTAGTTGTGGCTACCTTGCTACCTGTGTAGGTGAACAGTGTTTCTCTGATCTTCTGGGTCTTCCCAGCAGTAGTCCAGACGATGATGCTGGTGACCTTGTTACCTGCGTAGGTGAACTCCTCGAAGGAAGTCTCAGCAATGTCATGGACGAGCTGGTCCTCGTTGCGGTGCGTGACCGAGTTGTACCCGCCCGCGAACGTCTGTGGCTCGAACTGCTTGCTCGTGGAGTTGTAGGCGAGACCTTGCCCGTCAGCGATGCCATTGATGTCTGCATCGTCAAATCCAGCAGGTGGATTCTTGATCTGCAGAACCTGTCGAACGGCACCACCGACGAAGAAACGCAGCGCGTTGGTGACACGTCGAAGCGCCCCCTCGTCTGTAGGGTCTCCGCCACTGTCGCCACCAGGTCCACGGTCGTCGAGGTCCAGCTCCTCGTCTTCTCGTGATCCTGGGAACCTATCCGGGGTTCTGCCCATTGGCAGTCGGCTCCTTCACTCCGTTTGTTGTTTTGGATTTCCTGCGTCGTTTCTTGGGTGCAGACTTTGATGAAGCTGTCACTTCCTCAACGGCAATACCCTCTTTTTCGTCCACGTTGGATGAGGGCTCACTTTCAGCTTGGGCATCAATGGCAGCTTTGGCAGCCTTTGCGGCTTTGGCGTCGGCACGTCGTTGCTGGATGTCATCTGCAGCACTCATCGCCTCCTCCCGGCCAACGTTTCGTTCAGGTGTTCCTGTCTCTTCTGCCTCAACCAGCAGCGTTATACGGCTGCGCTCCATGTCGATGGACTTCTTAGCCGTATTGACCATATCAGTAGCCATGCTTGCTCGACCGTTGCAGATCAACTCTTCCTTGGCTGCCTTCATGAGCAGGTTCTCCAAGGACTTGACGCTTCGGATGAGGTAGGACTTGGCGTACTGCGCACCTTCTTGGTCACGCGGCAATGGCCTCTTCGTGCCCTCGGGGACAGCGCCGGACTCAACCATCTCCAGGTCTTTGTCGATAAATTCGTGAAGACTGGAGAGATTTGTGATGGCACCCTTCAGTGCAGCCTGAGCACCCCTGCATTCATTGAATTCGCGCACGGAGCGCTCCTTCAGATCATCGAACTTATTGCCCCACTGCGTGTCCCACAGAATTTTAAGATTTGATTTCTCTTTGCTCATTTTCAAGTCACCTTTATGTAAAAAGACCGAGAGGATGTTAGTCCCCTCGGCCCTTATACACTAGCTACTATGGGTCGGGGTGGGCTCTCGATTACCAGCAGATCGCAGTGATTTGATCTGGCTTAGTGCCTGTTCCCTTGATGGAGAACTCAAACCTGAGCTGCCCGAGAGCGGCAGAAGTTCCTGGGTAGACATCGTGGTTGGCAGCTGCGTCGGCACCGTTGCGAAGGAGTACTCCGTTCAGGTACACGTCAACGTCCGTGAGGAACACAGCAGCGCTGTAGTCACAGAGTTGTGCGTCCAAGTTCGTGCCACCACCAGACCCACCAACATCAGTGTCTGGTGCGGCGTTGGCAGTCGCTAATGCAACCGTCTTGACTCGCGTTGTCGCTGAGGCACCAGCTGCCGTGATAGCGGCCAACAGTGAGACTTCACCGAACAGTGTCTCGAAGGCATCCCACTCGGCGGAGCTGTCAGACAACACAAGAGGAGTGTCGTAGGTCGAGCCTGCCTCGAACCCGTCGCCGAACGCGAGGAGGGACGTAGCGTCGATGTTCAGGTCACCGCCCGAGTCGATGGTGTTGGCCGTGACGCCGACATTGATCGTCGTGCCAGCCGCGCCTGTATCAAACGACGAGCCGTTGAGGAAGTCGTTGAGGACCGCATCGTTGTTGAAGATGTCGGTTGCCGTCCCGATGTTGACTTCAGTCGTGCCACCAGCAGAGCCCTCGATGAGACAAAAGAACTCAGCCTCGAGGTTGTCCCGCCAACACTGCTCAATGCCGGGAGCCTCGAGGTCGAAGTACGTGTTGGTAGTGATGTCTACAGGGGTGACTCCCTGCGCATCAAACGCAGTCTGAAGGTCAACCGTGGTTCCAGTTGCAGAATCAATGATGCGACCTGTAAGGAAGTCCTGCTCATTTAGGTCTTCCAGACGAACACGTTCGACAGAGAAAAAGTGGAGGTCTTTACCGGCGATATCCGCAAATGGGACAGCTTCCAAGTCGTTTCCAGCACCATCAATTCTGACGAAGGAGATTTGGATTTCCTGCGTAGTGGAGTTGATGGTGTGCCCATCAGTGACGATCTCAGACTGCATGAGGCCATAGACACGGTTACCACCAGAGAAGATGGAATCGTGCGTGACATCATCTATGATGGACATGAGGTTGATAGGACTCACGGCGCTGCTGCCCGCAACCTCGGCCAGAGAGTGCGTACCAAAGGTTCCTGGGTGGAATGCGACAACGGTTCCGAGAGTCGAAACCAACCCCACCGCTGCTGTAGTCTGGGTAGGAATTTCGCCCGCGCCGATGACAACGAAGTTGTTGCCGTCAGCACCTCCGGAGAGCGTTGCTCCACCAAACGAACCAGTGGTCATGGTCTCAGTCGAAGCGATTGAGTCACCAGCCACACCAGCGATCTTTGCTGTGACATCCATTGTGTCACCGGCACCAGCAGCCGCCGTGACCGACGTGTTGAGTGCAGTCGCTGCAGCGTAGAGAGAACCGGAACCGGCACCAAGGGTGATGGCGGCAATCAGGTTGTCGATAGAGTCTGATGCAGTGGCTCCAATGAGCACCTCGTCTGCCAGTGGAGTGAGCGCTGTCTTGTAGGTGTACGTCTGACCGCCAAGCGTGACAGTCTCGTTGTTGACTGCGTTGCCAGTGAGCGTGAGGATTCCGGTGGATGCTACCGATGCGGTCGGAGTGACGACATCGAGGCTGATAACGTCGCGGAGAACACGTTTCTTCTCAACAGCATGAAGCGCTGTGTTGAGGTTGTTGACGCCTCGCTGGATGCCATTCTCCAGGACGGATGGTACGAGTAGATCGGTATACCAATCACCAGCCTGCACGTCCATGAGGTTGGAAAGTTGCGAACGGACGTTGTTTAGGTCCGTCTCGATGTTTCCCGGATTGGTCTCAAAGTTCGCAATTGATGGTGCGATTGTGTCGTCATAGACATCAGAATTTGCAATCTGAACGTCCTGGCGGATGAATGTTCTTCCCATAGTATTCCCCTGCTAGAGTGACTGATCCTAACCGCCGTACAGGGGCTAGTGCTCGGCAGAGTATGACACAAGGAAGCCGTGTCCAGCAATGAGTTCTCAGGACGAGAAGTGAGAACTAGGGAGCTGAGATCTTGAAGCAGTCCTCGACCTTGTAGGCTTTGAGGCGCTGCATGGAGTGTTTCAGGAGCCACCGATGGCTGAAGATCGCAAAATCAATGACATGCAGGTGATCCTTGTTTTCGCCCGTGCGTAGCCCACGCCCAACGCGCTGCAGCAGTCGAATCTTGGACTTGCCGCCCGCTGCGAGAATCAACACCTCGATATTGGGAATGTCGATTCCTTCATCGAGAATGGTAGTGGCGATGATGCATTTTATACGTCCAGCTACGAAATCCTCCAAGACTGCTTCTCGCTTGTCCAGATCATCACTGCCCGTGATGTAGGCCATTTTGAAGTTACAGCGGTGCTCCTTGATGAGCTTCTGGATGGCCTTGCCGTGCTTGATCTTCTCGACCATCACAACCACCTGCTTGCCGTCGTTCGCGTGCGCCACCGCTCGGTTGGCTACCGTGTTGTTTAACTGCTCGTTTTCAGTAACACCCAGCTTGTTGACTGTGGCCCAGGTGAGCTGGTCAGCCAATTTGGGCTCTTTGATGCGGATCATCTCGAGCTTGGGCTCCACAGAGATGCCCCGCTCCACCAGAAGCCTGTTGGAGACTTCGTAGCGGATTGGACCCGTCATGGCGATGAGGCGCATATCAGATCCATCATCCCTGTCCAGAGGCGTCCCAGACATGGCGAAGCGAAAGTACGCCTGGACCTTCGTCAGGATTTCGTAGTGGGTGTCTGATGACGTGTGGTGGCACTCGTCGCTCCAGACCAGCTGCCAGCGTGCGAGCCCTTCCTGGACCTCAGGTTCAGCCAGACGGTTCTTGAGGCTTGTTGGTGTGGCAACCGTGATCCACTTGCCAACAGTGCACTTGCTGTCGCCGATCATGCCGATGTCCGTGATGTCGATACCCAGTCGCTCGGCAAAGCGCTTGCGTGTCTGTGTAACTAGCTGAATTCGCTCAACCAGGAACAGCGTCGGGAGTGCCAGGTGCTTGGTAACTGCTGCTGCCACCTCTGTTTTTCCGCCATTGGTGGCAATTTTCAGGATGCCGCGCCCATGCTTGACCAGGGCCTCTGCCCCGCCCATCTGGTAGTCGTACTTCCCCTTGCCGAACTCGATGCCAATGAGGTCGAAGCCGTGCTCGCCGTGGGGAGGTCTCACGCGCTCGTCCTGCACAACCACCCTGCCTTTAGGGTTGGCCTTCTTGAGCGCCTCCAGGACCATGTCGAGCAGCCCAATTGGGAAGGAGGAAGACTTGTCGATGAAGAAATGCCTCCGCCCGTCCCAGCGCCGCTGCTTGAAAGCAGGAGCGAACATGAAGCCCTCGATATAGTGGGATGTAGCCTTTTTGACTACCTTCAGCGGATAGATGCCGCCGATGTAGCAGAAGTTCCCCGAGAGCGTGATGTAGCAATCGACTGGAGCTGATCCCTGCGCTACCACCAGTCGTGGGTTCCTTTGCCCCGCTTGTAGATCTCTGGGGTTGGATCTTCTGCCTCTGTGACCATCGGAGCACGCACGATCTTGGAGCCCTCGAATTTGATGCCGTAGGCTGGCGACCGATGAGTCGATTGGCGCTCGTCAACCTCATAGCCTTTGGTGAGCTGCTTGGTGACTGCGCTCTCGAAGGAGTCCATGACCACAGAGCTGTTGGCCGAAGCCTTGCCCATCCAAGTGTGTCCCTCGATCCACTTGCTCTCGTCCTTCTTGTAGAAGCGCCAGCTTCGGTAGACCTGCATCAGATCAGACTTCGAGTTCCACAGGATGTCCACCCAGTAGCTCGCGTCTCCTCTCGGTGCCCAGCTTTGCCTGAGTGCGATTCGGTCAACTACACCTACACCTTCGTCGCCAGGCGTGATCCCCCGCTCCCGCGCAGCCGAGAGGCTTGTGATCTTGTCTAGGTCGATGCCCATCGTGTGTCCACCCTACGGTGACTGCTCTTGACATGTCAAGACTAGGCTGCGAGTCGAGCTTCTGCCCGCTGGACTGCCTTAGTAACTGTCGAGTGGTGTCTGTCACCGAGGAATCGCCCAATGTCGCCCTGGGAATAGCCTTTGGCATAGAGCCTGCGGCACAGCTCATCCCGAGCCAGGCACACAGCTCGTCCGCCTTTGCGTGGGGACTTGATCCTGCGTGCTGCGATGCCAAAGTCGCTGGCAACCACCTTGAGGAGGTCGTCAGGAACTACATGAGGCTTTGCGTTGCCGTCTTCGTCAAGAACAAGGACTGAGGAATCTGCCATTGGTACACTGCTCCGATTTGCTTCATTCGAGACCAGACCGTTCGGTTGAGGGTGAGGTAGCGTGGCTCGCTCATGTCTCGACGAAAAATACCGGCTCGCTGTGAGCCAGGCATGTCTGGGTAACTGAAGTATAGCAATAGCAGATCTGCGTCGTCAAAAGTGTCGAAAATGTATTTAATCCGATGAGCTAGCACACCCATACAGTTGGCGTTTCGTGGGCATCCGTCATCACGAATGCACCGTAAAGGAAACAGTTGTGGAGCACCCTCAATGAGAAACTCACACTCTGGGTACACGTCCCGGAGCTTCATGAAGACCACACAGCGACCAGAGTTTCGCCCAACCACCTTCAGAATAAGCGCCTGCTCACGAGAAAGCGGTGTGGCGGGACTTGTCGCGGTATCAGTCACTGAGCTGGTCCTTGATGATGAAGCCCGCTAGCACTGCTGTGGACACGCCTGCGACCGTCCAGCCCATCCAGGAGCCCCAGTGTGGCTTGTTCTCCGCCAGGTGCCTCTTCTTGTTCTCATCCTTCCACAGACCGAAGAGACGGTCATTTTCGACCTTCATGGCATCGCCAGTTTGTTTCTGTAGTTGTGTGATGATCTTGAGGTCCGTGATCTGCAGTTCGAGCAACTCAATCTTCTCGTCCTTGAGGTCGGTCTCCATCTCACACTCAACCATGCTGGCCTCGAACTCCAGCAGGAGTGTGAACTCGTCGAAGTTGAGGCACTGGTGCCTGTATCCGTCGATGATTTTGGTCTGCCCCTTGGGGACCTTGAACAGTTCGTAGTCTTGTGGGTTTGGATCAGCGTTGGCTGTTGAGGTAACGATCAACATCGTCCCAATCACGCAGAGCTTTAATAGTCTCATGGGTTCTCACTTTTTTCTCATCGAGCACCTTCAGGGCAACGTCGATGGCAGTCACTTTGTCCTCCGCCTCACGGATTGTGACCCATTTAGCAGCCTGTGCTTTCTCGCGCTCCGTCACAAGGTCTGAGACCTTCTTGCGCTCGAGTTCCTGCTTGGCCACGTCCTTCTCGTGCTTCAGCTTGGCCAACTCTCGGCCCTGCTTCCACGCGCGAAAATAGGCAAAGCCCATGGCAAGCATGGCGATGGCTGCGATGAGAAGACCTGAAATCCAGCTCCAAGACTTGCTGCGCTTTGGCTGCTTCTCACCCTGAGACTTCACCCAACTCTCGAGTTGCGTCATCATGGCCTTCTCGAGCTTTGGCTTTGTTGTCGAAGTCTCAGTCACAGAGATTTGAGCCTAGCTGATTGTTGGACACACGGGAAGTATCTCGTCGCCCTCGTTCTGGCTGCCACCGATGAGGTCGTCCTGCCTGCCAATGGCATTGAGGACGTTGCGGAAATTTGCAGTAGGTCGGAGGTCATACATGGCTGGCCTGGTTCTGCTTAGGCTGTCTGCCTTGGTGAACCTGCCCTTGATGATTGCCTGCATCGTGCCCACCAGAATCTCGTTCTTGCTGGAGAGCACGGTGCCGATTTGTGACACGCAGTAGAAAGACCCCAGGGAATAGGGCGTCACAACCAGATAGACGCGGTCGATGGAGGGACCAGAGTCTGTTTGTACCGCAGTCACTGTGACTGGTTTGCCAGCCGATGACAGGAGGTCAATTTGCCAATTGGTGGGATCGCGCAAGTCTTCGCTGTTGCGAACATTTACACCAAAAAGCACCTCGATGAGGTCCACACCAAAGAGGTTCACTGCCGTTATGCCAGCTTCTCGTGTGGGAATCTCATCACAGCTTCCCCAATCGCACGATCCCCACGCGCCTGATCCCCAACCAGCCATCAGTCTAAGAAATCCTCTCGGTTGCCGCCGATGGCGTCGTCTTCACGCATGAACACTTGCATGAGGAAGCGATAATTTGATTTGTGTGTCTTGTTGAAGATTCGCGGCATGATGCGTAGCGCCTTGTCCATCTTGGTGTTCCTGCCAACGTACATCTTATCCAGCAGGTCTGGGTTCATCGTGTTGCCTGAGCTGGCGAGTAGTCCCGCAGCGGCTGCCACGCAGTATGTTGATCCAAGCGTTGGTCGGGTCACGACGAGGGCAACAATTGAAGTGTAGCCGTCAGTACCAGAGAGCACCTCCAGCACGTTCACAGGCTTGCCACCGTTGCACGAAGAGACAATGTAGCTGCCGACGTTCTTGAGTGCGTCGTCGTTGACCATCATCTCCGAGAAAGTGAGTAGTAGTGTGTCCTCTGCGAGAACTTCGAGCTGGATAAGTTCGACAACTGAAGCAGCAGCAGCAGCAGCATCCAGAGGTGTACCACCCCAAGGAGTTCTTCCGCGTGGACCACTTCCCCAGCTCATAATTCGTCAGTGTATCCCAGGACCCACAGGTAGAGGAGGCAAGAGGCATTGGAGACGTAGTAAAGGAAATCCTGGGCGCTATTCGTCCAAATTTCTTGTCCCCATACGTCCTGGTCACCCGTGCCATCGGCTTTTCCGTAAAAACTGAAGTTTCCTGCATCCGGGCAGGTTATGCGCCACTGGTTCCCTGCCGCTAATGGGATGAACTGTTGCGCTAACCTAAACCGGAACGATGTCGGCGGAAGGGCTGAGGAGGCATCTACGGTAGTGTTTGCTATCGCGTTCCCTCCATTTAGAACGAACCAGTCTGGTTCGTTGTAATTGAAGTTGAGAATATCTCGTTCTCTGCCCTTGCCACGCTGGATGAATGCCAGGAAGTTCGATGCGGCATTATTCTTCACTGCACCAATGCGCCTGAATACGTCGTAAGTCCCTGTAAGTGTCGGAGCAACGAAGCTGGCACTGTAAGTGATGGCTGGAGAAGCTACGCCGGTAGTGTCCGCAATCACGTAGATGGCGTACCAGGTGCTAGCCGCCTCCGCCCCTGTATCTAAGCCACCGGCCCCTGGGGGGTTCCCCATGCCACAGTCAAGATCAGCAGGAACAACTATGTTGAACGTATCGGTACTATCTCGACACGTTCCCTTCTCAATATCGAGTAAGTCAACATCATTGAATAGAATTCTAAAGCCGTCGATATGGCCAGGTGCAAAATCATAGTATGTCGCGTCTGCCTGTGCCTTGGTAACTATGTCACCAGGATCTACTGCGGCTGGTGCTTGTTGGTGTCCTTGTTTAGCCATAATTACCTTCTTCTAGAAACTAAGCATTTAACCTTGAGTTTGAGTACCAACTGTCGTGGAAGTCGGATGGGGTGAACGAGTACTCCGGTGCCTGCGCTCCTCGATTGTCGTAGGTCCGATACCAAGCGCTGAGGATTCTGTCCTGGTACGCACCTCCGAGTGCGGAGCCATCGGCGCGAGCCGCGAGTGTGTAATCAACCGGCTCTACCGAGATATTGGCATCGGAGGTACCTGTGCGGTTGTGCCAGTTGAATATCATCGACATGGATGTAGTGTCGCTCTCGGTCTGTGATCCGAGAGGTCTCGGTGAGAAGCTTCCTTGACTGTTTGCTCCGTTGTGATTGGTCAACGATGCAGCGTTACGGAAGACCATCGCCACGCCGAACTTAGCGTCACTATTATTCGCATTGGCCGTCATCGTTGCACTAGTTTCTCCGCCCGCAGCAACCTTATAGAACGAGCCAGCAGCATTGTTAGCCCACTGCTGCTTAAATATATCGGTAAAACCAGAGGCACTAGGAACTCCAAATACACCTCCCGAGTGTCCGATGCAGCAGACGATGATGTCTCCAGCGACAACACCGGTGAGTCCACCGACGACAATGTTGTTGGTCCCGCCGGTGTGCTGAGCGAACTGTGCATCGACGAGTGTGATTGCTAGTGGAGGTGCAGGGCCAGGGGACGCTCCTACGATTGCTGGCATACAACCAAACATTATTTCTTATGGTCCTGCGAAATGTTAGCCAGGATAGAGAGAGCGTTGCCTAAGCCAATGAACCCCGCACCGTCAGTGAGAAGTACGACACCAGAAACCAGGCAGTCCGCACCAGCAGTAACGGATAGTACGGGATCTCCGCCTGGGAATAGCCAGGCAGTTCCCCAAGCTGCGGTAAATGCTGCGACCTGGTTGACTGCAATGTTGATGATTTGACCGGAGACCACGTTAGCGGGGTTCTGTACGGTGGTGTTCTCATCCACTTGGAGGAAGTATAGATTGGAGATGGATCCATCGATTGCGACACTGTTGGCAACGGATACCAAGTTACCTGGGCTGACCGCTTGAGCCTTGGTGTAGACGTTTGCAGTATTCAGGAAGTCTGGGGCAGCCGCTAGAAGTGCTTCGTTCACCAGGGTGGTATTCACTGTTATGCCAGGACTGAGCCCTCCGGTGGTAGTCAGTCCACTGGTTGCTATGCCGACGACTATCTCGTCGCCTGAAGCTACCTTGGCTACGCCAATGGTCTCCAAGTCTCGTGCGAACGTTGTGTTTGTCGTATCGAGTACTGCTGTTAGCTTGGTGACCCCAGCCACTTTGACGTTGACGGTTATAGTTCCTGCCGTGACCGTATCGTTTAGTGAAACACTTACTCCGATAGCAGATCCTTGGTAGGTGGCGTGGCCTGTCGTGTACTCAACTTCTGCTGCGTTTCCCTGAGCTACTACAGCTTCGACATTGCGCTCGTAGGTAGATGCACTGTCCGCACGGAGGTTGGTGCGGGTCTTTCGCCAGAGTACGAAGCGGGCACCAATCTTGATTCCTGATGCAGCAGCAGCGAAGAACTGCAACGAGGTTAGGTTGATGACCGTGTTGTCCCACCGACCAGTTGCAATGTTACTGTAGCGGACTGTCCCATTGTGCAAAGCACTCAGTGAAGTGAACGATCTAGTCCCCCCAGTCTCAGCCTGCACGGTGAGCTTGCCAGCCTCAATATGACTACCAGACTGAGCATTTATCTGCCAGAATGCTTGATTGGCATTTACTACGGACTGTCCGCCAAGCGATGTAGAGCCATCGAACGTCCCATCTACTGCCGGGTCAATTGCGTTGGGGCGCAGTGTTACTGATGTAGCTGAGATAGGAAGGTACCAAGAGACTTCGTACTCGTGGTCAACATCGCCATCTAGTGCTCTTTGGAAAGCACCATCACCTGCTGCGCCGAAGCTCACCGAAGTCTGATCGGCAGTAACCTCGATGATGTCCATGAACTCAAGGCCACCAACTACGTCGGCTTGGACTGCGCCGATTTCGTGAACGATTATCTGAGTGAAGTTATCTCCGTTAATGTCGTAGTTGACATCGGAGGTTGTGTGAATCCTAAGCTCAACCTCGGTATCCGTAACTGGGGTGAATAGGTGCGTGGCGCCAGGTGTGTCTGACACCGTTGCAGTGCGATTGTTGGAAAGGGCGTAAGCGTCATTTCCGACGTACTCACCTTCTGTGAGGTCGTACCACCTATACTGGAAGTATGACGCCGTTGTCGAGGTAACGACACTCCCATAGAGGTGGTAAGTGCGTCCAGCCTTAAGCCCAGTTACACGACCAATATTGGTAACGAGGTCTACATTAAGGTCGCCTCGCTGCGATCCAATCGTGTCAAATGGGACGCGCTGAGGGAGAACGAGCGCAGTGGTGTAGTCAGCGCCGAGTAGGGCCGTAACATAGTCGCCCTGCGCCGCAGCAATAGGGCCAGCGCCGCCACCTAGAAGGTCTGTTAACGTTGCCTTCTTCTTGGTGAAAAAGTTTTGGCTGTCCTCTATAACGATTACATCAGCAGCAACCGGAGTGGCCTTTGCAGTGAGGGCGTTGATCTCACCAGCTACGTTGTCATGGATTGCATTCGGGTCTAAGTGGGTGAGGTCTGTTATGTTTGCTTCAGTGTGTGTGTGCCCTGCTGCAACAGCACCAACAATCTGGAGTTGCTCATTACCTGGTGAATTTATTTTGTTTACCGTGATGTTTGCGCCCGCAATAATTTTGTCCTCAAGGACTGCGGGTGTCGTGTCTGTTGCTGAGACTTTGGCCAACTCATCAGTCGAAGCGGTTCCAAGCTGTGCATCGACTGCACGCATGAATTGGTCTTGTGCTTCGTGCCAGCCTTTTGCGTTGCCGCTTTCGTCGTACTCGAGTTCCTCATTGAATGATGGAATCCTCGATCCTGTGGCGGGTAGTGGTACTGCCAGTATCTCTGTGTCGTAACTGACGCCGTTGACAAGGCATTTGACTCTGTAGGAGCCCTCCACGTCTGGCGTGAATGATGGAGTCGCCGTGAGCGGCCCAGTGAACGCGGCAGATGAACCAATGGGAAGGTCGTCGAATGTCCAAATATACGAAGCACCAGAGTTCGCCGCCTCAGTGTCGCTGAGGTTGACAGCTTCAGCGAGGACGAGATCGTTGCGCCCAGCGCCAGGAGTTCCTGCGCCTGGTGTCGCCTGCGTACTTTGTATGATTGGGAGTGCCATGAGTTATCCAATTATTTCGATGAGCCTGATGTTCACGACGGGTCCAGCAGATCCTGCGTATTGCGTTGCGGTCGGGTCTTCTGATGTTGCGTTCCAAGAAACGAAATCATTGACGGCACCGTTTTGGTCAAATCCTCGCATTCGGTAAATGGCAGAGCTGCCGCCTGACCCGTGCGGGGTGGATACCAACTCTATCTCTAATACAGTCCCCAGATCGCCGGTTAAGAAAAGCTCCTCGCTCCTATCACCGGCAGACTGTTGAGGGGTAGTGAGCAACGACACCTCGAACTGAGCTACATCAGTGTTATTGATGTAAACATAGTCAAGGGAAAAGTCCCTGGTGAGGTCTGCGTCTTTAGCGGCCATTAGTGGTTCCTAGGTAGTCTCTCCGGCGTAACGCCGTCCCATGGAGAAACGATAGAGCCGCCAGAGAACCAATTAGGTGCTCCGCCTACAGAGTCGCCTAGCAGTTGCATGAAGTGAGAGTTGTTCCCGTAGTACATATCAGGAATGGTTCCGTAGTACCCCTTCTCTCCGAGTGTGTTGTTGTAAATGTCCATCGGCGCGACGACCATCTTATCGTCTTGCTGCACAATGTTGAGTGACGGGTGGCCGAGGTTCGCGTATCCAGAAGTTCCAACATACAGAGCCCTAGCAATACCGCTCACACGTCCTTGATAGAGAGTACTCGTGTAGTAATTGTTATCCATTACGCTGCCACTCGTTACAATACTCTCAGTCGCACGCATTGAGTGGATGCGGCCTCCATCATCTAGGTTTGGGTGTGGGTTATCCAAATGCTCACAGGACAACCAGAACCCAATGTTTTGCTCGTTTTGGACAAGGAGGCGATGGCTTTTGTTATCGTTAGACCACATCCCGAAGACCGCATACGTGATGCCTGTCGTTGGCATCATGGACGTAAAGCTCTCTTGTGGGAACCAATCTACCCTATCGGATGCGGTGGGTGGTGTCGTGCTGGCACCAGTGCCAGTACCGTCTGCGCCGGATTCAGATGCTCCGAAAAATCCAGCCTGTGATACCAGGAAAAAAGACTCACCCGCAGAAAAGTGGTTCTCACCAAAACAAACCTCAAACCCGAGAGCCGCAGGTCCTCGCATGATTATCCAAGAATCGTTCGAGCCAACCCTAACAGCGTCTTGCCATGTAGGCCATACGTCAACATTGGAACCGTCGTTGTGATTCATTCCTGCCGATGTCGAGTACCCACCTCGCACAGTCCAGCCCATAGCCAGTAAGACTGTCTTAATGTCGAACTTCCACTGCCCTCTCATGTTGGTGATGTCCTGCGCGTATGCGCGCCTTGCAGAGGCGAAGTTCCAGCCAGCTTTTGTGTATGCGAGTGCCATGGTGTTTCTTTCTTACGTGTAGCTCAGGTCGGTGGCGGAATCGTTAAACCATCCGTAGACGCAATCGCCTACGCAAACGAAGGCTCGTGGGGGAACTGCGGCGAGGCCAAACGGCCTAGCTATCGCCTCAATGCTAGGAGCAGGTTGCCCCGCGCCAGCCGTTGGTGTGAAGTCGTTGCTATTAGCTGTAGCGTCTAGGAAGTCGGTAACGAGGGGCAGGTAGCAAACCAGGCCCGCCTCGTTTCCAACCAGTTCTTGATTGTAGTTGGCTAGAATTTCCGCAGGAGTCCTGATGATGTTCCAGAGCCGGTACTCACAAGCATAGCCGTAGAAGTCTGTAATGGCGCTAGTCGTGCCACCGATGTATGCGGTGCCCGTGACGAGGTCGTTGAACGATCCAGCATCTTGCACAAGGTCTGCACCCGCCTGCACCCCATTGACGAACAGCTTCGTTGTTCCGGTGGCCTTATCACGAGTTGCAGCCAGGTGGGTCCACGTGCTGACGGGTACCGATGCGGGACGGTCTTGGAAGCGGGTGGTGCCGCCACCAGTCGTGCCGTACTGAAACTCTACCTGGGTGCCAGGTGCGACAACGCCGAGACCGTAGTTGACCGAGGAACCGTTGTTCCTCTTAACGACAGGCTGGCGGTTTCCAGGCCCGGCCCATCCCAGTGGGTGAACCCAAAGCTCTATGGAGATGTCGCCGCTGATACGCATACCGGATGCCGGAGAAGCAACCAGCGCCATGCTGTTCGGTGATGTTGTGTCATTGGGGAAAGACGCCGCAGTAGCTGGGGATGCCGCTGCGGGTACGGTGTCCAGGTCAAGCAGGTGTTTGCCTGCTACGTTACGGTTGCACCAGTACCAGTCAAACATGGTGCCGTGAACTCTTGGTGTAGCGGCTGGCTCTGCAACGTCGTACCCGAACAACGTTGGTGGGTAGAGCATAGGATTCGGGCGGTCGTCCTCCTGCGAGTCAATAACCTCTACCGTGCTGAACATCGGCATCATCGGCAGCATCGTTATCGACGTGAATCCGGTAGCGTCGTCCCTATCAACGTTGGCAACCATCTCCGCATTTGTGATTGCGTCGGCCATCGTCTCCCAACGGAAGCAGCTCAGTCCGCTGGCCACCGTAGACTTGAACAAGTACATGAGCGCAGGAGCGGTCCACGTAGCAGGTGGGAGACGCGGAACCTCGAATCCTAGCGCCGCAACAGGAATGCCCGTGCTTTGCTTCGATGCGATGATGCGCGTGCATTGGCCATCGGTGGACGAGATGCAGGTGAGGATCATCTGCGTTGGAGTTACGCCCTCTGCGCCCATCCAGCCGGTTCCATCGACACCAAAGTTTTTGCTCGTGTCACTGGGCGTCGGAAGGTTGATTGTATCTCCGTCTGTACTACCTCCGTTGGCTGTGCCGAAGCCACCAGCGTTAGCAATGATAGTGATGTTCTCTCGATTCGGATCCTGTGACAGTAGATCGTTGATGTAGAGAAGGACTTGGAATGTTGCCCCGATGCCTGTCTGTTGGAGAACAATCCAAGATACAGGGGTTCCGCCTGTGGTTCGGAAGATGATGTCTCCGCTATCAATCCAGCGGTCGGTGCCGTCCATGCTCGCGTTCACGCCATCGCTTGAGCCAATGACGGTCCAAGGGACGGCAAAGAAGTTGACCATCGCGTTCTTGATAGCCCACAAGGTGTCACGCGGCGTGGTCCCAGTGACGATAACGTTCACGAACTGCGTGCCGCCCGCAGTCGAGCCGCCTTGCCACGTCTTCTGTAGTGCTGGAGCTGCCATGGTTCTACAGAATCAATCCCGGCATGTTGTCGGCGCTTAGCGTAGTCGTGAGCCCTGAGTCAATGCAGTCCACGATAGGGGAGCGCTCAGTGTTGTCGGACCGTCCGGCGACGAGGGCTGCCCATTTAGCTCTGGCATCGACCTCGCCTTCAGCGCGGTTCGTACCGGTCCCGGCAACAGCCGTCATAGTGTTCAGGCTATCGATGAAATAGAATATCCAAGTGTTCATGGTTTTGTCCTTAGGCCACTGTGTTGATCACGCGAATCTCAGCAGTGCCAAGGTCGATGAAGTCGTCAACAAGATCGGGTGTGTCAACCCAAATGAGTACCTCGTAAATTTTTGCGCTGAGGTCAATCTCGCCTGCGCCTGCTCCCTCAGTGAGGTTTGCTTCAGCCATGGCAAATGCGGAGGTCGTGAAGTCGAGCGTGGCAATGGCTTCACTGTCCGTGACGCTCCACAACTGCACCTTGGTCAAGGCTGCCCCGCCGCCATTGGCAGCCACTGCACGAAACACCAGGCTCCTCGTGGTGCCTGTGAGTGCGTGGTCGAGTGGGTTGAACTGAAACGGTCCCTGTGTCTTTGGTGTCGCTGTGCTTTGACTGTCGCTGTTGCCGCACCTGATGGTGTCGATGAGCTTCTCACCAGGAACTCCGTGTGCACCGCTGATGGCACCATCCATCTGGCGCATGAAGTCCGTGAGTGCCTCATGCCAGCCCAGCATGTTCCCTGCTGCGTCGTATTCGGTCTTCTCACCAAAGCTGGGAATCCTCGAGCCCGTATTGGGCAGCGGGACAGCATAGACCTCTGTGGAGCTGGCCGATCCATTGACTGTGCACCTAATTCGGTATGACCCGGTCACGTCTGGCGTGAAATCAGGTGCAGCAGTCAATGGGTTGTTCAGAACGGCACTAGACCCAATGGGTGTATCCTCCAGCACGTACACGTAAGACGCACCAACGTTCGCGGCTTCCGTGTCAGTGATGTTGACCACGCCTCCAGCAATCTGGAGGTCGTTGCGACCTTGACCAGCTGTACCGACGCCTCCGCCGCCTGGTTGGTCACTCTGTAGGATGGGTAGTGCCATGGGTGTCTACTCGGTGTCTGTTGCCACTGCCGTGAGCATTGGCGAGGATCGCTTCTCACCCAGGTGCGCCTCGATGTACTTGGTAAGCTTCTCTTTGGCGAGGTCGGCCATGCCGTGTTCCTCTGCGAGACTGAGACCGAAGCCGAGTGCCACTTCGAGCTTGTCTGGACCCTTCATCAGTTCGCCCTTCTCGGCGTTGTATTGGTGAGCCTTCTCGCTAGCGTAGTTGACAGCTTTACCTCCCCATGACGCGAGCATCTCTTCGGTCTTGGCAGGGATTTCGATCTTTGTCTTCTTGGTGAAGTATGAAGTTGCTTTCCCGATGAGTGCGGTCATGAGTACCATCAGCAGCGTTGCCATCAGTTCAATCACGTGAGTCATGACTCGACTGAGTGCAGGGCTAGCTGATTCTGCTACCACGGGTTCTAGTGCTGAGACTTTTTCTGGTTCAGCTGACGGAGCTGGGGCAGGTTCGGCTGCTGGCTCTGCCACTGGAGCTGGTGCATCAGGTGTCGTCGCCGTAGGTGTTGCCGCAGGCGCGGGTGTTTCCACAGCTGGTTCAGCAGCGGGTGGTGCTTCTTGCGCGAATGCGCTTTGGCCTGAGAAAGAGACCAGGATTGTGATCAGAGTTATTTTGGCTAGGTGTTTCATTATTCTGTTCCTTGAGCAGTTAGTAAGTCCGTGCGCAAGCGAATCAATCGATCTCGCTGAGCGTCAAACTTAGTGTTGAAGCGCTGTCTGTTGTACTCGATTGCATTGATTCTCTCGTCGAGTTGCGCAACAGACTCAACAAAGACCGTGCGCTCGCTGCTCTCAGTGATGATGTACTGATCAGTTCCACGACCATCCTTGTACGACGGGTGTCCTGGTTGCAGCTGTTCTACCGTGGTTTCTTTTTTGGGCATGGTTTTCCTATCCGTCTATGTTGAGTCCGATGTCTGTGAAGGCTGTTGGGTCGAGGGCTATGTTATTAGCTACATCTCGTCGTGCTTCAGATGCTATGCCGTTGTACGACTGCGATGTTGCACCCTCAATTAGGTTGCCAACACAGTAGGCTGGGGTACCGGCAGCGACTTTGGCACCATCAACCACCCAAGCGCCGCTGCAAAACATCATGTTGCCTGAGATCATAGTTTGGGCCTCAGCGCTGAGATCGATAAAGCGAGTGCCAGAACCTGAGCCTGAGGTGATTGAGATATGGTTGCCACAGACCGTGGAACGGAAACCACCTGAGGCGAAAATACCAAAGACTAATATGTTGGTTCCTGCTGAAAGCTCAACAACATTGTTGTTGATGGTCTTCAGTGCGAGGTCGTAGCAAGTGATGCCATCTGCCTCATCTACATTAGATATGATGACGTTTCCGCAAATTGACCAACCACGAGAATCTGTAGTGTCACCACGCAGAGCCAAACCCGTGTCGGCATTGGTCACGATGTTGTTGGATACAACGAACCTTCCAAATTTTGTGGTGCCGTTTTGCGGAACATCGATGTCGATGCCTGTGAGACATGACTGACTCAGGTAGTTGACCTGGCTTGGTGCAATGATGTTCCCAGTAACAACCACGTTCGATAGTGCGGAGTTTCCGGCAGTGTTCTGTTCAAGGTAGATTCCGTAGACCTGCGTGTCCTCCAACTCCATGCGGTTGTTGCAGATGTTCATGCCGTTGCCACACTCCTGCACCACAATGGCCCCGGTTTTATTCGCGGAGGACACAGTGAGGAGTCCGTCAATGGTGTTGTGGCTGATGTCCACGATGTTAGTGGAGAATGAGGACAGACCCTTGCAGAGAATTCCTGCGTGCTGCGCCGAACAAGAAGCGTTACCTACGGCACGAATCGTGTTCCCGTTGATGGTTACGCCAAAACTTGGCAGAGCTGTTCTGATGCCGATGCTTCTACCGGTCCCTGTCGTCCCATTGATGGTCATGGTGTCAATGATGTTGTCGCAGATCTGCATAGTTTGCAGAGTCGAGCCTTCACACCAAATACCGACTGATCTAGAAGCGTCGGCAGCAACACTTGAAATGGTGTTCCCAGAAATATGACCGTTGGCTATGCTGGTTACGAAAATTCCGTAAGCAAAATCAGGACCATTGAAGACCCCGATGCTGTTGATTACGTTGTTCTTGATCTCCGTGACAACAAAGCCAGACTCACAGATGATTCCTGAGACTTCATTGTCTGTGGCATCGGACATGCCATTGATTCTATTGCCAGTGATTATGGCAGTGTCTGCGTTACAGACGATGCCTTGCCGACCGGAACCAGAGCTGTTCTCTATCAGGTTGTCGGTGATTTTGTGGTTTGGGTAAAGCTCAAGGCCAACAATCGCTATGCTCCTACCGCAGTTGTAGAATTGATTGTTTGACCAAGTACCATCCTCAACCGCATCAGCGTGGATGCCTACGCCAGCGGTCGCTACAGGTGCACCTGTCTCTTCAATCTCATTGTGCGATACGTCGATGCCGATGATGGCGTCTGCGTTGACGACAGCGACTGAGGCGAAACTGATACCAATCTGCCCAGCAGCATACGTGATCTTGTTTCGACTAACGTGCACGTTGCGCGTGCTCACTGCGATGTTTGGACCAGGCTCGAAGTGGACCAGTCCATCGCTGCAATCCGATGAGCAATCGAGTATGCGAACCTTTTGACAACCTGGCCCGACGAAGATTCCAGTAGATGTACTGTCGCCATTGGTGAAAGTACAGCCCATGACGATGAGGGGACCGTGCGTCTCAGCACCACCTACCTGCTCGATGCCATATTGGTTGTCTGCTCCTAGATCAAAATCGCAGGATCGAAGTGTGACGTTTGTGCTTGTGACTGAGAAACGCGCCCCTCGACTATTCGCACCAGCTGCACCGAGCATGCTGCAGCGCTCAAACACAATGTCGTGGTAGGTGCCATCAATACCAAGAGTTGACGTAGTTCCGAAGGTGAACTCCGTGTCGCATACGTAGCCAGAGACTACGCCACTGCCTGTGGCTAGCATGCTGGTGATGAGGCAACGCTGGATATTGATCTTTCCTCCGTTGGTGATTTCTAGGCCACTCAGACTTGTGCCTGTGGCGAGGATGTCCACGCCCTCAATCGACAGGCGAAGACCTGCCCCTGTGTAGGTGATTGCTGGTACAGCTCCGCCTGCGTCGATGACTGAAGACCCCTTATCCCCGATGAGGTGTACGTTCTTACTGAACGTGACGGTTGTTGCACCAATGCTGTATAAGCCTGCCTTGACGTAAATGATGCCACCACCAGCTGGCAGCGAATCATGCGCAGCCTGTAGTGCCGCTTGTGCACTACCGCTCTGCACCGAGTTGAAATCGCCCCAAGTGGCTACACCATCTCCGACAGACACAGTGTTGGACCTAGCGCCCAGGAGTCCGCCTGCACGCGAGAAGTAGCGTGGCTCTGCTACGAAACTGTTCGGAGGTGCTAGGTCACCAACGTCAGATCCTGCTTGGCCACCAAACTTCAGCTCACGCAGCTGTCCAGCCAGAAAGTCAACGTACCGCTTCAGGTTCTCGACCTGCAGGTCTGATCGATCTTCACCTGTTCCTGTGGGGTCAAGTCCAATCAGTGCGCCACGTTCTTCGTTGGCTTGGTAAAATCTTGAACGCCCATCCTCAGTACCAGAAGTCGGAAGCGCTGCAGTGATGCGCTCAACCAAGAAGTCTGCGCCTGCTATGATGATCGTGCGTTCACCTTTTAGGTGGTTCGCCGTGAGAGCTGTGCAGGTAAGCACACCATTGCTCTGGTCGTTGACAGAGACCACAACGTCTTCCTGATTGCCGCCTCCTGGGTCGAGTCGCAGCGTGAAGCTCTGCGGCATAGCTCGCGTATTGAGTAGCGTGATCGCAGTGGCTCCAATGCTGGCATCCGCAGAAACGACAGAGCGCAGAGGTGACGTAGTGCCTCCAGAAATCAACCCACCAGCGACTGTGAGAACTGCCACCGGAATCTTCGTTGAGCTTGGGTCGGATGTACTATCGAATGCTGTTGTCGAGATCGGAGTAACGATCTGCCAGTCCGGTGTTATCCTTGTTGCAACGGTTTGACTGAACTCGCGACCAGGCTCAACACCAGCACCATTGTTGTAGGTTGTGTCCCAAAATGCGCGTGCGTCTGAGTCCGACTCGGTCTCTGTGAACTCCACCTCGATGAAGTACGTTGCGTCACCGACTAGCGTTGCTGATCGCGTTGCATCTTCGTCATCCTCGTTGTTGATGATCTTGCCGTCGCGGTCGTAGCCGATTCCGTTGTGGATGGAGAACAGACCTGGAAATGATCCTTGGTTCGCAATCTCCGTGAGGAAACCTTCAGCGATTACCGAAGAACGATCCTGGTACACCAGCTTGCGGTGCAACTCAGCAGTCCCTCGACTAAGCACTGATGTTGCTTGTTTGAAGTCTGGGATATCCACCCGACCGTTTGGCAGTATGTTGGCGTTCTTTGGCATTTCAGTTACCTCTACGTGTTTTCCAGGAATTCAATCTCGACGCCAGCGGCACGCACGAGTTCAAAGAGGGCAGTTAGGCAGATCGTTGCGTCTGGTGGCATCAGCATGGCGTAGTCCGTACCCAGCTCACTTGAGATGGA
>Ga0307377_10002506_pt1 | contig 21634 bp, 20 predicted proteins | sample TR3MG_FD_202535 | JGI IMG/M metagenome (GOLD analysis project Ga0307377, IMG submission 202535) | Soil microbial communities from Risofladan, Vaasa, Finland - TR-3 | ecosystem: Environmental > Terrestrial > Soil > Coastal area > Acid sulfate soil | place: Finland: Risofladan, Vaasa | collected...
CGGACGAGCTTCTCGCCGGCGGGGCCGATAGCGGCGACACGGACCTCTTCGCTCCGGATGGCTTCTTTGACCATGCGCTCGGTGTCGAGCGCGCCCTTGCCGGCGAGCTCGGGGGCCGGGACGACTTGGATGTCGCCGTCGTCGATGCAGAGGTAGCTGAGCGTCTCCGCGCGGCCGGTGAGGACGAGGGCGTCGTAGCCGGCCTGTCGGAGTTCGGGGCCGAAGTTCCCGCCCATGTTGCTGTCGCCGTAGATGCCGGTGAGAGGGGCGAGCGAGATGAAATGGGTCTTGGCCGCGCCGGGGAGGTAGAGCCCGGTGAGGGGGCCGGGGGCGATGACCAGGATGTTTTCGGGCCCGAGAGGGTCCTTGATGTGGCGCAGGTTGTCGTAGAGGATCTTGACGCCGAAGCCGCGCCCGCCGATGTACTTCAGGGCGAACTTCTCGCCGAACGGCACCACGCGGGTCTCGCCGCTGGTCAGATCGATCCAGAGGATCTTGAAGTGATATCCGCCCTGGAGATGGGGCTTACTCGCTTTGCTCGCGGCCGATTTGCGCGTAGCGGAGCTTCTTGCGCTCGCCTTTCTCGACATACTCGACCTCTTTCATGTGGGCATAGCGGAGAACGGAGCCGACGCGATTGGCCTCACCGAGCTCGTGCTCGGGGACGTATTGAAGGGCGCCCGTGGGGCACTGCTGGACGCACTGCGGATGCCCTCCGCACAGGTCGCATTTGAAGGGAGTGGGAATGTCGTCGTGGACGAAAATGGCGCCGAAGGGACAGGAGATGACGCACTGGCGGCAGGAGACACACTTCTCGGCGTCGATCCGGACGACGCCATTGTCGACGCTGATGGCGTCTGTGGGGCAGTTCTCCCGACACTTGGGGTGGGCGCATTGCCGGCAGACGACGGGCATGCGGATGACGGGGTGAGGGTAGAGGGCGATGACTCGGATCGCCGCCTTCTTTGGGTTGCTGACACCGAAGTGCTGGAGGGCGCAGACGGACTCGCAGAGGCGACACCCTGAGCAGCGCTCGGGCACGACGCTGAGTCTCTTTGGCACGGCTGCCTCCTGCTACAGACAAGTTCTCAGCCGGAGTTCGCCTCCCGATCGAAGGGCGCCCCCACACCCTGGCCCAGCATACTGGTTCTGCCTTTGCACAGGGATTTCCTCGCTGAGGGAGGCGAGCGTCGCGACTGCAGGTAACGTAGCGTGCTTGTGGAACGCCATGCCAATGCCGAGGGGATGTGCCTCCGGCAGGCGGAGGAGGTATCTGGATGGATGTCTGGTTGGCGAGTTCATTGGTGAGGCACTATCCTGCATCACGCCCGCGGAGGCGGAAGACGCTGGGATTGCACGCGGCGAGGGGGGAGCAGCTTTCGTTTCAGTGCGCTTTTCGCACCGAGGACGAGGTGCAGCAGGTGACGGCCGCGGCGGAGGCGGACGGGCTCGATGTGCGCCTGCGGCGGGTGGGATACGTGCCCGTGCCGCACTTCAATGTGGAGACGCCCTTGGAGGAGCGGGATGGTGTGGGCCACGTGCCGGGGTATGTGCCCGATCCGCTCTTTCCGGAGGCGACCGTAGCCGCCGGCCCGCGGGAGACGAACGCTTTCTGGATTACGGTTCGCGTGCCGCGGGAGGCGCGCCCGGGGAGCCATCGGGTGCGAATCACCCTCACGGCGGAGGGGGAAGAGCCGGAGACGCTGACGGCACGGGTGCGGGTGCATCGAGGGACGATCGAACCCCGGCGGGACTTCCCGGTGACGCATTGGTTCTACGCCGATGCGCTCTGTGACTGGCACAAGGTGGAGCCATTCGAGGCGGATTTCTGGCCGCTCGCTGAGAGGTATCTCGCCAACGTGGCGGCCCACAATCTGGATGTGTCGCACACGCCCCTCTTCACGCCGCCGACGGATGGGGTGAAGCGGCCGAACCAGCTTCTGGACGTGCGGCGCGAGGGCGAGCGCTATGTCTTCGACTGGTCGCTGGTGCGGAAGTGGGTGCAGACGGCGCAGGCGCAGGGGCTGGGGTATGTCGAGTGGCCGCACTTGTTCACGCAGTGGGGTGCGAAGTGCGCCATCCGGATCTACGAGGGCCACGGGGGCAGCGAGAAGCTGCTATGGGACCCGGAGACGCCGGGCGTTTCGCCGACCTACCGGGATTTCCTGAGGCAGTTCCTGCCTGAGTTCAAGCGGTTCCTGGATGCTGAAGGGCTGATGGAGAAGAGCTTCTTCCATCTCTCGGATGAGCCGAGCGGTGAGGAGGCTCTGCGAAACTACCGGGCGGCGCGAGCGATGCTGCGGGAGCTGGCGCCGTGGATGAAGGTGATGGATGCGCTGTCCGACATCGCCTTCGCGAGGGAGGGGCTGACGGACATTCCCATCCCGTTGATCACGGTGGCTCCGGAGTTCGTGCGAGAGGGGTATCACGCGTGGTGCTACTATTGGGGCGGGCCGCGCGGGCGATACACGCAGCGTCTGCTGGACACGCCGTTGATCAAGACGAGGATGCTCGGGTGGCTGTGCTACCGGAATAGGTCTCGGGGCTTCCTTCAGTGGGCCTACAACTACTGGTACAAGAGCCAGACGCGTGAGCTGATCGACCCCTATCAGATCACGGATGGGCTGAGGTGGCCCGATTGGTCTCACGGGGATGCCTTCATGGTCTATCCGGGGCACGAGGGGCCGGTGGACTCCTTGCGGTGGGAGGTGTTCGCGGAGAGCCTCCAGGACTACGCGCTGCTCCAGAGCGCCGGCGTCGATCCGGACGATACGATGCTGGCGGAGATCGAGGACTACGCCGAGTTCCCGCGGGAGGAGTCGTGGCTGCGCGGGCGGAGACAGGAATTGCTGCAGCTTCTCGATCGGCGATAGCCCGCCAATCGGCTGAGGTCCGGGGAAGGAGCGGCGGATTTCGGACAAGGTGGGAGGATGCAGACGGGCTAAGAAGCGTTTGAACGCGGAATGACGCACCGGAGGCGCGGGAAGCCGAGCCGGAGGCGAGACGAAGCGAGGGGGGGCACCGGCCGAGCGCCTTCGAGAAGGGGGTGAGAGAATGAGTGAGGTGAAGGAGCTTCTCGTATGTCTCACCGGAGCGAGCGGGATGATATACGCCGACCGGCTGCTCCGGAAGGCGCTGTCCCGTGTGGAGCGAGTGGGATTGGTGCTCACGCCGCAGGGGGCGGAGATGGCGGCGTACGAGCTTGGCTGGGCGATGGATTTCGACAAGCTCGAGCTCACCGGCCCGCCGGACGAGGTGCTCGAGCAGGCGCGGCTCTACCACCCCGAGGACCTGTCCCCGCTCTACGCGACGGGATCGCCGGCGCCCGACGCGATGGTCGTGATTCCGTGCACGTCGGGCGCAGTTGCTCGGATGGCGGCCGGGCTCGGCGATACGTTGATGACGCGGGGGGCGGCCGTCTGCCTGAAGAGCCGAAAGCCGCTGGTGCTCGTGGTGCGAGATACGTCGCTGAGCCTGATAGATCTCCGCAACCTGACGGCGCTGGCGGAAGCGGGCGCGACGATCATCCCCGCCTCCCCGACGTTCTACCCGCCGAAGAAGACGATCGAGGAGCTGGCAGACCGGTTCGTGGAGGAGGTGCTCGAGCACCTGGGTCTGGGGGAGGATGACTCTGGGAGCTAGAAGTTACACTACCTGAGGAGCACACATGCCCTATCCCCAGCTGAAGCCCGAGCCGGATTTTGGCCGGCTCGAGGCCGTGTTCGAGCGGCGCATCCCGGACCGGGTGCCGTTCATCGAGCTGTTTCTCGACGAAGAGATCATGGTGGCGATCCGCGAGGCGCCGTTCTCGGACGACCCGGCCGAACGGTGGGGCGAGATGGCGGAGCGGCCGAGCTGGTGAAGACGATCAAGTTTGAGCGTGCCGCCATCGGGCTCCCTTTTGCCCTCCTCTCCGCCTTTGCCGCTGTTTCCGGGTGGCCGCGCGGCTGGGTGCTGCTCTGGGTTGTGGTGGCGGCCGTGGCGGCAGGAGCGGCCGCCGAGGCCTCTCACGTATTGAGGAAGCGGCTGAACGGCTGGGTCCACTGGGTGGCGGGGCTATGCCTCGGGCTTGCCCCGGTCGGGGTCTGGGCGGCGGCGCGAGGCGGCGTGGGGATGGCGCCGGTGCTGCTGGGAGGGGCGCTCCTGTTCTGGACTGCCGGTTTCGATCTGATGGCGGCCTGCGCTGACATCGCCAGTGACCGAGAGCAGGGGGTGTTTACCGTGCCGGCCCGGTGGGGCGCGCGGAAGGCTGCGCTCATGTCGTCGGGCAGCCATCTGGTCGCGTTCTGGCTTCTGGCGATCTTCGGGGAGGTGGCGGGGCTCGGCTGGCTGTACCTGTCCGGGGTCATCCTGCTGGTCCCGGTGGTGTATGTGATGCATCGATTGGGCGCCCCGGAGACTAAGAGCGTCTATCAAAACCGCTTGCCTTCCGCAATCAGAACCACCTACGTATCACCGGAGGCCGGGGCCGGCGGTTCTGATAGCGGTTCTAAGGGTCAACGAAAGATCGCGTGGCTTCCCGCGGCCGCCGTGCTCGGCGTCGTGCTGCTGCTCTTTGCGGCGGCCGATGTCATCGTGGTTGGGAGCAGGATGCGGTTCTGAAGGAGACGCCACCGGGCTGGGGGGCGTGCTCTCCGTCGGGCGGGCAGGCGCGAGCCAGTCTGGGTCACATGCTGAGGAGCGGGAGGGAAGATATGGTGCCGCGGGATACGTTCGCGCTGATCGTGGGCAGCGCATCTGATCTGCTGCGTGCGAACGCACAGTACCTGAAGCGATTGGGCCCGGTGCCGACTCCCTTCGGGCTGTCAGCTCCGCTCTATCGCGCTCGAATGCAGGATGCCCACTTCCTCGTGCTGCCCCGACACGGCGATGTGGGCGAAGAGGTGGGAGCGCCCTGGGTCAACTATCGGGCCAACGTGTATGCGCTGAAGGAACATGGCGTCTGGAGGATTCTGGCGTGGGCGGGGTGTGCGGCGGTGAACCTGTCGCTTTCGGTGGGGGAATACGTCCTTCCGCACGATGTCGTGGACGACACGCGGGGCCGGGAGGCGAGCTTCTTCAAGGGGACCGACCTGGGGTTCATGCGACACCATCCGGTGTTCTGCGACGAGCTGAGGGCGGCGGCGGAGAGCACGCTTCGGATGCAGGGAATCCCGTATCAGGCGCAGGGCACGTACGTCTGCACACAGGGGCCGCGGACGGAGACGCCTGCGGAGGTGAAGCGTCTGCGGTCGTGGGGCGCCGATCTCGTGGGGATGACGATGGCGCCGGAGGCGTTCCTGGCGCGGGAGCTGGAGATGTGCTATGTGGCCCTGTGCTGTGTGACCGATTACGCGGAGGGGATCAGGAAGCGGGAAGCGAGGGCAGGCGACCCGCTGGGCGGGGTTTTGGAGAGGGCTGAGAAGGAGGCGTTGGGGCAGGCGCGGGCGGGGCTGCTGACCATTGCCGCTTCGCTGTCACGTGGGGTGTTGGACGACCGAACGTGCCTCTGCTCCCGCGCCATGGAGCAATATCGAAAGGCGGGCCGGATCGGAGAGGACTGGCATACGTGGATCGGCAAACCGTGAGTCGGACCGGAGATGACTGGGATTTCGCCCACCTGGGGATGAAGGAGACCCAGGGCTCGACGCATTTCTTCCACCACTGGACGGCGAAGTTCATCCCGCAGATTCCGCGGCGGGTGATCGAGAGATATACGGAGCGGGGAGACGTGGTGCTCGATCCGTTCATGGGGTGTGGGACGACGCTGGTGGAGGCGGCGCGTCTGGGGCGCGACGCCTGGGGAACGGATATCAACCCGCTGGCGGTGATGATCGCGAGGGCGAAGACGGCGCCGATCGATCACGCATCGCTCTCGGAGTTCATCGGGTGGCTGAGGGAGGCGGAGCGCAACCCGGACCGACACGGGGCCCGCTCCGCCGCGCTCTTCGAGGGAAGCGAAGAGTGGTTCCGCGAAGATGTTGCACGGGCGATCCGGGCGATTCGCACGAGGGCGCGCCGCCTGGAAGAGGAGACGCGCAACTTCGTGCTGATCGGGCTGTCGGATCTGCTGAAGGGGATGAGCAATGCCCGCATGGATCGGACGATCCCGTCGCTGCCGAAGGGCCCGCGGTACAAGGACAAGAAGCACTACTGGCGGCTGGTGGACAACGAGAGGCGGAAGATCGACCCGTTCGCGCGGGTGCGCGCCCAGCTTCAGCGGATGCAGAGAGCGTTGAAGGAGCTTCACGGTGAGGCGACGGGACGGGCGGAGCCGAGGCTGCACGACGCCCGGGACCTGGCTGCTCTCGGACGGAGGGCGCAGCTCGCGGTGACGTCGCCCCCCTACTGGAGCGCGCAGAACTACCAGAAGATGCACCTGCTCTCGTTCAAGGTGCTGGGGCTGAAGGAGCCGGGGCGGGCCGAGATCGGGCGCCGGGCGCAGGACTACCTGCCCGACATGGAGGCGGTGATCCGGCAGCTTACAGAGGTGCTGGAGGGGCACTTCGCGTTGGTGATCGGGGAGTCGAAGGACGGAATCCACGAGGCGGTGAGGGACATGTGCGTGGATCACGGGATGCGGTTGACGGCCACGCACGAGCGGCGGGTGATCAATCACGCGTTCTTTGCGAAGGCGGTGAAGCGGGAGTTCGTGTACGTGTTCCGCTACCCGGCGTGATCCGTGCGCGCACCTGACCGCACCCGCATCATCTCCTCGAACCGCTTCTGGGCGAGGTTGGGGTTGAGTCTCTCGACGGCTTTGGCGAACCACGGGGTGGCGGCGCCGGGCTGCCCGAGGGCGATGTCGCAGAGGCCGCGGAAGTAGGCGGGAAGGAAGTCCTTGGTGAAGTGCTCGGCGGCGATGGCGAGCAGCTCTCGCGCTTCTTCGTGTCGGCCGGCGTCGAAGAGCGCGGCGCCGGCGAGGAGCGCGATGTCGGGCTCCCCGCGGACATTCTCCGGCAGGCGCATGAACTGCTCGGCGGCGGCCTCGGGCTTGCGCACTTCGAGGTAGGCCATCCCGAGCGATGCGGCCGTGTCCTCGGGGTCTGCTCCGGCTCTCTCCACCTCCTGGAGGGCGGCGATGGCCTTGTCCCACTCCCGAACCGAGAAGGCTTCTTCGGCCTTGAGGCGCCAGACGGCGGTTTGGCCGCGGAGCCGGGTGAGGGGCCACAGCAGGACGATCCTGAGAGCGGAGGCGACGTGGAGCCCGAAGCCCGCGGGGCCTTCCTGTCTCGCTCCTTCATCGGGGGTGAGCTGGTCTTCGAGCGACCTGGCCTCGTCCCTGTGCTCCCACAGGTACCCTTCGGCCAGCGTGAGGAGCCGGGCTTCGAGCCCTTCGTACCCGTAGAGCATGTGCTCTTCGAGAAGCGGCGCGCCGTCCTCGGTGCGCCCCATGGCGAGGAGCGCGAGCCCGAGGTAGGCCTTTGCCATGTGGTTCTCGGGATCGAGTCGAGCGGCCGCGGCGAAGGCCTTGCGCGCCTCCTCGAAGTGCGCCGTGTCGTACTGAATCTGGCCGAGGACGAGGAGTGGGGCTTGGTTCTTGGGGGCGAGGTCGGCGGCCTGCTTCGCGGCTCTGACGGCCTCCCCCGTTCGCCCGGCCGCGGCGAGCGCCCTGGCTCGCTGGATGTGCGCCCGGGCGTGCTTGGGGAATACATCGAGCACCTCGTCGTAGGCCTTGACGGCCTCGCCCGGTTTGCCTGAGCGCAGCAGCCGGCTGCCCTCGCTGTAGGAATGATCCGCGCGCCGCCAGGCGCGCACGCTCCAGCCCATGTCTCCCGATGTTCTCCGCAGCGGGCGGCAAGTCCCCCCGGTTGGGGCACAGGGCGTCCTGCCATGTGCCGATATTGAGTTGGGGTGACGCTCCTGCATGTGGCATAACACACTTGGGAGTGGAAGATGAGCGGGTCTGTCGCCTCCCGCCGCGGTTGTCCGCCGCGGCGCGGCGTTTCTGTCCTTCTGTGCTCGATTGCGGCGCTGGTCCTCGTCGCGCCTTCATGGGCTGCCCTCACCGTCACCCGCGTGGAGGTGCGGCCGGAAGCCCATCAGACAGTCGTAGCCCTCTTCACCGCCGAGCAGGAGCCTCTCGAGATCACCTCCTTCTCGCTGGCCGGTCCTCCGCGACTGGTGTTCGATCTACCGGGTGCGAGGCTCAGCCCGGATCTCCCTTCCGCCATGCCGCTCGAAGCGGAAGGGCTCAAGGGAATCCGCCTGGGGCAGTTCACCCTGGAGCCCGACGTGGCTCGCGTCGTTGTGGACGTGTGCGAGGAGGCGGGGCCGCCGACGTGGACCGCGGCGGAGGGCGAAGAGGCGGGGGAGACGCTGATCGTTCTGCGGGAGCCGGGGGTGCCGGTGCTCGGTCGCCCGACGGTGGCACGGAAGGAGGGGGCCGTGCTCGTGAGGCTGGCGGGTGCAGGGGCGCTGCCGCGGCATGTGGGCGTTCTGGATAATCCACCGCGCGTCTTTGCCGATGTCACCGGCGCGGTTGTCGAAGAGCAGTTTGAGGCGGACCGAGAGGAGCGGCCGCTCCGCCGGGTCCGCATGGCACAGCAGCCCTCCGAGGCGGGGAAGCCCGTTGCCCGGGTGGTGCTGGAGCTGGCTGAGAGGCAGGCCCACAGCGTGTTCTCCGAGGGTGAAGACCTCGTGATTGCGGTGGGGCCGAAGTCCTGGGGTTTGCCGCTGCCGGAGTACGTGGGTGCAGGCCGCCTGAAGGGGAAGAAGATCGTCGTCGACCCAGGCCACGGCGGGAAGGACATCGGCGCGCCGGCGGTGTTCGGGCGGACGCCGGGGGGGCCGTACGAGAAAGACGTCGTGCTGGACATCGGGCACCGGCTGGCGCGGGTCCTCGAGGCAGAGGGCGCATCGGTGACCATGACGAGGAGCTGCGACACGTACATCTCGCTCCAGGAGCGAGCCGCGCTGGCGAACCGGCTGAAGGCGGATGCGCTGATCAGCATCCACTGCAATTCCTGCGACAAGCCGAACACGCTGAAGGGAACGAGCGTGTACTACGACCATCAGCACAGCGTGGGGCTTGCGAGGCTGGTGCAGGACGAGTTGATCGCAGCGCTCGGGACGACCGACAAGGGCGTGCGGAACGCGAACTTCGCGGTCATCCGGCGGACGACGGGCCCCGGAGTACTCGTCGAGACGGCGTACATCAACCACGAATCCGACCGGGAACGGCTGGTTCATCCGAACTTCAGGGAGCGCACCGCCAGGGCGATCGCCCGCGGGTTGGCGCAGTTCGTGGCCGGGGAATCGGCTGAGGGGGCGGGCGGCGCGTGAGCAGGCGGCGGAAGTCTTCTCGTTCCTCCTGTATTGCGATCGTTCTCCTCGCGCTGGTGGCGGCGGCGCTCGCTGGGGCTTTGTGGCACATCTACCCCGAGTATCGCCAGCTCAAGGCGCGCCAGCAGAGGCCGGATCGGGCGCCCTCCGGGAAGGTTGGCGAGGACGCCGCGCCTTCGGGAAGGCCCGTGGTGGCGGAGCTTTACTTCGCGCGGATCGTCGATGGGAAGCAGCGGATGGTGGCGATCAAACGAGAGCTGCCGCCGGGGCTCGGCGTGGCGCGGGGATCGCTCGAGGAGCTCCTGCGAGGGGAGGTGCCTCGGGGGTGCGACCGACCGCTGCCGCCGGGGACGGAGCTGCTGGGGATAGGCGTCGCCGACGGGGTGGCGACCGTGGACTTCAGCGAGCACCTGCGAACCGGATTCCAGGGCGGCTCTGATAACGAGCAAGTCACGATCTACTCGATCGTCAACACGCTGACGTCGCTGCCGACCGTCGATAGCGTGCAGATTCTGGTTGAGGGCGGGACGGTGAGCACGATCGGCGGGCATCACGACATCAGCGGGCCGCTCACCTTCGACAGCGAGCTGGTGGTGCCGCACTCGTAAGAGGTGGGTGAGCCTTAGTCCCCGCTTGCCACGCGCACCGAAGGTATGCGAACTGTCGGCAGAATGAGGCCTGGCTCCTCGCGGTAGTCCGACGAGACGGCGTCGAGGCTCCGGAGCCATTCCAGTGCCTGCCCTGCCACCATGGTGTTCTTGAGGGGGTAAGTGAGCTCGCCTTTCTCGATCCTGAAGCCGGCATCTACGAGGGCGGATATCTGGCCGGAGGCGGTGTCGGGCGAGGGCTGTCCCAGCACCACGTAGATGCCGTCGTCGACCTCCCCGATGATCTCGGCCGCCGTCTTCGTTCCCGGGGTGGGGCGGATGTTCGTCGGGGCGATCCCCAGGCGGGTGGCGTGCGCCGTGTTGGCCTCGCCCGATTTCTTGGCGGTGTAATTGCTGTGGAGATAGGCGCAGAGAGTCCCGCGGTCTACGAGAGTGACCGGGCGGTGGGCGGCGCCGTCGCCGTCGAACGTGCCGGACAAGATCCCGCCGGGAACGAGGGGGTCGTCGACGAGGGTGACGTGCTCCGAGGCGATGGCCTCACCCTTTTTCCCAACGAGGAAGGATCGGTTGCGCTGGACATCCTCGGCGCTGGCGGCGGAGCAGAGGCCCAGGAAGATGGCGCGGCTGGCGAGCGGCCCGAAGACCACAGGCAGGGTCCCTGTCTTGATCGTCTTGCTTCCCAGGTACTTGGCGGCTTCGGCCGCGGCCTTCGCGCCAAGGCCTGCAGGCGCGAGATCGGCGAGCCTACGGGCGGAATCCCATTCGTAGAAGGTTCCGACGTCTCCGTCCCGCCTCAGAAGGACCTGGGTGTAGATGGCGGCACGGGTCGTCCGCTGGGCCGCCCGCACGCCGAGCGAGTTGACAAGGGCGTACTCGCGCGTGTGTGCGTCCGCCTGTCCGCTGACCACTGCATCGGGCGCGGTGCCCAGAGCGGAGTCGATGTTGTCGATCAGCCAGGAGGCGACCGCGGCGCCCCCGAGAGAGGCAATCCGCTCGTCGTAGAGCCCCTCCACGAGAGGATAGGGAACGGGGCTGACGAGAGAGACGAAGTCGGGGTCTGGTTCGGCCACCTGTGCGAGCTCGGCCGCCTTGAGTCCGGCCTCGCGGGCTGTTTCCTCGGAGGTGGTGGAAGCACTCCACCAGCCGGTGCCTCCGGCGGCGAATGCCCGCACTGAGATCGAGGAGCGCAGGCGCGCGTCGGTGGAGCCGATGGCGTTCTTCTCCACTGAAACGGAGAGATCTCGGCCCCGTTCCGCGAAGGCGTCGGCGAACTCGGCCCCCGCCTTGATGGCCGCCTCGCAGGCGATCTCGGCGACTCTGAGGAGATCGTCCGTTCCGGCCCGACTCATGCTTGCCCCCCGACGACGATCTCGCGGACCTTCACGTACGGTCCTCCTCCGTTGACCGGCATTCCCTGACCGTCCTTCCCGCAGTTTCCCGGCATCTTCAGCTCGAAATCCCGGCTGACATCGAGCGCGTCTGCGAGCGTCTCCAGGACCAGGCCGGAGACAGAGACATCGCGCACCTGCTCGGCGAGCTGACCGTTGCGAATCATGATGCCTTCGCCCGCATGGCAGGTGTACTGGCCCTTCTCGCACCAGACATAGCCCCACTGCCCGGCCTGGAGGAGGATGCCGAGGTCGATGTCGGCGATCAGGTCTTCGAGGGTCGACTGCCCCGGGAGGATCATGGTGTTGCTCATGCGGACGATGGGACGATGGGCGAAGCCATCGGCGCGGGCCGATCCGGTGGGCTCGACTCCCATCTTCCCGGCCGTCTCGAGGGAGTGGAGGAAGCCCTTGAGAACTCCCTTCTCGACGAGAACTCGCCGGCGGCCGGAGGTGCCCTCGGAATCGTACTGATAGGAGCCCCAGGAGCCGGGGATGTCTGAGTCATCGACGACGGTGATGCAGTCGGCGGCGATCTTCGTGCCGAGCTTGCCGTCGAGAATGGACTGCCCGGTGAGCACGGCGTCGGCCTCCGTGTTGTGGCCCAGGGCCTCGTGCACGAGCAGCCCGGCGATGGAGGGATGGAAGACGGCCGGGAACTTCCCCGCCGGGGCCGGTGGGGCAGACAGGAGAGAGACGGCGCGCTTGGCCGCCTCGACGCTGAACTCAGCGGCCGGGGTTTGCTCCACGAGCTCGAAGCCCGTCTGTCCCGCGCGCACCTCGCGGCAGCGTTGGCGCAGTGAGCCGTCCTGGGCGGTTATGGCATGCCATAGGAGGGTTCTGACCGTTTCCGAGGAGATGAGGGACCCGCGGGTGTTGCAGAGGATCTCGACCTGATGCGCGTCGTTGTACCCGGTCATGAGATTGGCCAGAGAGTGGCATGCGTAGCGCCCTGAAGCCTCTTCGTAGCCCTTGACGGCGGCCAGCTTCCGTTCGAGCGGAACGGAGGTCGGATCAACTGCGAACGAGGTCCGGACATCGTCCACGACGCCTGGCGTGTCCGGAAGAACGACCGGCTCGTCCAGGCGTGCGGCGGAGACTTTCGCCATGTCGAGCGCATCCTCGAGGCTCGCCAGCCAGTCGGATTCATCCTGCGATTCCGTGCTGGCGAAGCCCCAGGCGCCGTTCGAGAGGACGCGCACGCCCATACCGGCGCGTCGGCCCGCACCCACTCGGTCGGCGCGGCCGTCTTGGAGCATGAGCGCGCTGTGGGTGACCGCGGCGTAGCGGACCTCGGCGAAGTCCACCTTTCGTCTGGCGGCCGCCTCCCGGAGGCGCTCGAGCTGTAGCTTGATGGCTTTCTGGTCCATGGGACTCCCGTCGGGTACTACTGCACAGAGGGGCGCGTTCCCTACCTGCTCGTACGTCTCATGGCGGAAGGGGAGAGAGGAGTGAGGGGTGCGCCCGCAGGATATCTGGAGGGGAGGGAGTGTCATGAGAGCTCTACTTCTCGTCTTGCTTGGGCTGTGTCTGAGTCTGTCGGTCGGCTGCGAGAACCCGCTGGAGATCGACCGGGAGACGGAGATCGAGATCGGCCGCCAGGGTGGGGCCGATCTGGAGAAGCAGTACGGCGTGGTGAAGGATGCGGCGATGCAGAAACGGCTCGACGCCATCGGCGGACGGGTGGCGGCGGCGTCGAATGAGCCGGACCTGCCGTGGACCTTCAAGATACTGGATTCGGAGGAGGTAAACGCGGTCGCTCTGCCGGGGGGTCCTGTCTACGTGATGAGAGGTATGATGGAGTACGCGAAGAGCGACGACCAGCTCGCCGGGGTCATGGCGCACGAGGTCGTCCATGCCGATCACCACCACGCGAAGACGGTCATCGAGAGGTCGATGACACAGGCGCTGCTGGCGGAACTGGTGTTCCAGAAGAGCTCTGATTCGATTCGGCAGGCGGCGGGGATCGCGCTCGATCTGGAGATGCGTCAGGGATACCGGGAGAAGGAGTACGAGTCGGACGAATTCGGGACGAAATACGCCTTCCGGGCCGGCTATCGGGCGACCGGCCTGCGGGACTTGCTGAGCTACCTGCACGAGAAGGAGGGCGACCCGGCGCGGATCACGTGGCTGCTCCAGAGCCATCCGCCGCTGTCGAAACGGATCGAGCGCCTGGATGGCTACATACCGCAGTTGACGGGGAAGCCGGTCGGAGGGCCCTGAGCGGGGCGATCGACTGCGAAAGAGATCGTGAGCCGAGAATGGGAAGGCGCCGTGGAGCGTGCTCCACGGCGCCTTAATTGCGCCCGGACGCATCCGGGCTCGATTTCACAATGATTGTGCGGTGTCGGTGCCTTAGAGGGCGACGATGGCGACGACCTTGTCGCCTTCCTTCAGGCGGATGGCGCGGACGCCCTGGGCGCCGCGGCCCATCTGTCGCAGGTCGCTGGCGGCGAACTTGATGGCCGTTCCACCGGCGGTCACAACCATGACGCCCTGCTCCGAGGCTAGCTTGGCTGCGCCCACCACCTTGTCACCGGCAGCAACCCCCATAGCGGTGATGCCACCACCGCCGCGCCCCTGCTGACGGAACTCGTCCGCAGAGGTCCGCTTCACCATACCCATTGCCGTTACGATTACGACATCCATTGCTCACGCCTCCTTTGTTTGGGGTCTGTGCCCCGTGGCTTCCGCAGAGAAGCTACCATACGCCTCTGGAAGGTTCTAACGCCGATTCTACGCTATTTTCGCCAGGAAGGGGCATAGGAGGCCACAGGAACGGGTGCAGGTTCCTCTCGTCTTGTCCGGCGAAACGGCCGCTCAGGTCGGCGCTGCGCGCCCCTCGACAGCGCCAGGAGCCTTAGAAGCCCCTTCACGGGGCTCCAACGCAAAACGGCTCTTGGGGCAGGCACAGCAGCCGGGCGCAGCAAAGGTCCGCACGGCGCCGGCGAAGAAGACAGCCCCACCGAAACGCTTCAGGAGCGAATGAGATGGGTTCTAGACGGGGAGAGCGCTATGTGGGCCCGTATGAGATCCTCATGTCCCGCCCGGTATACGAGAATCCCTGGATCAACGTCCGGGAGGATGAGGTGCAGCACAGATCGGGTGAGAAGGCGAAATTCGGCATTGTAGACATGAAACCGGGGGTCACTGTGCTCCCTATGGACGAGGACGGCTCGGTCCACCTCGTGAAGGAGTTCAAGTACGCTCTCGGGGAGGTGACGCTGGAGGCGGTCAGCGGCGCCATCGAATCGGGGGAGACGCCGGAGCAGGCGGGCCTGCGAGAGATCGGCGAGGAGGTGGGACTGGTGGCGGCGGAGTGGGTGGACATGGGGACGATCAACCCGTTTACGACCGTCGTCCATTCGCCCAACCACATGTATCTGGCTCAGAAGCTGTCAGAGATTCGGCGCAGCCTGGAGACGAAGGAGCGTATCGAGATCGCGAAGATGCCCTTCGACGACGCGCTTCAGGCGGTGCTGAAGGGGGAGATCACGCACGGGGCCTCGTGTGTGGTGATACTGAAGACACAGCAGTTCCTGGCGCGGTCGAAGAAGCGTTAGAGGCAGTGGGGGGGGAGTGGGGACTCGAAGCCGCCTCAGGAACGGTGCTGGCCGGCCTCGCGGACGAGTTCGGCACCGCGAGAGAGGGCCTCGATGTTGACGGCGAGGAGGTGCTCTCGCTCCTTGCCTGCCGTGAGGCGCATGGCCTCGATGACGCTTTCGGGGGAGATGATGGGGCGCTCGTGGAGGAAGGCTCCAAGCATCACGACGTTGGCGACGCGGGGGTCGCCGAGGGCCTCCGCCACCTCGGTGGCGGGGATCCCCACCACCTCGACCGAGTCCATGTCCGGTGGGGGTTGCGCCAGGGAAGTGTTCAGGAGCAAGAGCCCCTGAGGGGTGATGCGGGATGCGAACTTCGTCATCGAGGCCGCGTCCATGATCAGGAGCGAGTCGGCCAGCGAGACCTCCGGCGACCCGATGCGCCCGGAGGATAGGATGACCGTGCAGTGCACCGGGCCGCCCCGCATCTCCGGACCGTACGAGGGCGCCCAGACGACCTCACGTTCCTCCGCCAGCGCGGCCGTCGCCAGCAGCTTGCCGGCGAGCACCACGCCCTGGCCGCCAAAGCCGGCTATGAGGAGCTGGTGATAGACGTCTCTGCCGGTCACGTGTCTTCTCGCAGGCCTTCCGCGACGACGAATTCCTTGAGCGGATAGTACGGCACCATGTTGCCTTCGAGCCACTCGAGGGCCTTCTGGGGCGGCATGCCCCAGCGGGTGGGACAGGTGGAGAGCACTTCGACCATGGAGAACCCGAGGCCGTCGAGCTGCGCCTTGAATGCCTTGCGGAACGATTGTTTCGCGCGCCGCACCTGACGGGGGTTGGTGAGGGTCACGCGGGCGAGATAGGCGGGCCCCTCGAGGCTGGAGAGCATCTCGCAGACGCGAATGGGGTTGCCGGCGAGCTTCGGATCGCGGCCGAACGGGGTGGTGCTCGTCTTCATGCCCGGGAGCGTTGTGGGGGCCATCTGGCCGCCCGTCATGCCGTAGACGGCGTTGTTGATGAAGATCACGCTGATGTTCTCGCCCCGGGCGGCGGCGTGGACGGTCTCGGCGAGGCCGATGGAGGCGAGGTCGCCGTCGCCCTGGTAGGTGAAGACGAAGAGGTCCGGGCGGACGCGCTTGACGCCGGTGGCGACGGCGGTGGCGCGGCCGTGGGCGGCCTCGATCATGTCGCAGGTGAAGTAGTTGTAGGCGAAGACGGAGCAGCCCACGGAGGCGATGCCCACGGTGCGCGGGGCGAGGTCGAGCTCATCCATGACCTCGGCGACGAGCCGGTGGGCGATGCCGTGGGTGCAGCCGGGGCAGTAGTGCATGCGAACCGGCTCGAGAGACTGCGGGCGCTCGAAGACGACGGATTGTTGGTTTTGAGCGTGCGTGCTCATTTTGAGCTTCCTGCGGGGAGTTTGGCGATGCTCTCCAGCACGTCCTCCGGGGTCATCACGATGCCGCCGGAACGGCCCAGGAGGCGGACGGGACAGCGTCCCTCGACCGCCAGGCGGACGTCCTCGACGAGCTGGCCGAGGCTGAGCTCGACGACGAGGATGGCTTTGACGCGCTCGGCGAGGGCGGCGATTTCACGGCTGGGGAATGGGTAGAGGCTGATGGGACGGAACATGCCGGCACGAATTCCGCGCTGGCGGGCATGGTCGACGGCCGTGACTGCGACGCGGGCGGCAGTGCCATAGGCAAGGACGGCATAGTCGGCATCGTCGAGGTTCTCTTCGGCGAAGCGAATCTCGTTCTTGGCGGCCTCGTCGTAGCGCGCCTGGATGCGGAGGTTCACCTCTTCGAGGTCCAGTGCCTCGATGTAGAGGGAGTTGATGATGTTGCGGGGCCGGCCTTGTGCGCCGTCGGTGGCCCAGGGCTTCCGGGGAAGGGAGGTGGGGTCGACGACGTCGTCGGGGATGACGATGGGCTCCATCATCTGGCCGAGGAGGGCATCGGCGAGGACGAGCGCGGGGTTGCGGTAGCGATCCGCGATCTCGAATGATTCCCGCGTGAGGTCGTAGAACTCCTGGACCGACCATGGAGCGAGGACGAGGGTGCGGTAGTCGCCGTGGCCGCCGCCTTTGACGGCCTGGAAGTAGTCGGCCTGTGCGGGCGCGATGTTGCCGAGCCCGGAGCCGCCGCGCATGACGTTGACGATGACGCAGGGAAGCTCGGATTCGGCGAGGTAGGAGATTCCCTCCTGCTTGAGGCTGATGCCCGGGCTGGAGGAAGCGGTCATGACGCGGACGCCTGCGGAGGCGGCGCCGTAGACCATGTTGATGGCGGCGGTCTCGCTCTCGGCCTGGAGGAAGACGCCCCCGACCTCCGTCATGTGGGCGGCGAAGTAATCCGGCACCTGGTTCTGGGGTGTGATGGGGTAGCCGAAGAAGGCGCGGCAGCCGGCGTCGAGGGCCGCCTGCGCGCAGGCTTCGTTTCCCCTCATCAGGATCCGCTCGCCCCGGGGGATCGGCATGGTCAGTTTCCGATCGCTCTCATAGTATCACCAGATTATCGCGGTGGATGGCTTCGTCGAAGTCACGGTGCCCCAGCCGCTTGATGATCTCCTTCGACCGGCAGCCCTGAATCCTTCTTAGGTCGAGTGAATCGTAGTTCGTCAGGCCGCGAGCGATCTCGCGCGTGGAGCCGCCGTCCTCGACGAGCACGGCGACCATGTCGCCGGCCTCGAAGTCGCCTTCCACGGTGGCGATTCCGACGGGAAGGAGGCTCTTCCCCTCGCCGACGAGGGCCTGGGCCGCGCCCGGATCGACGATGAGGCGGCCCTTGGGGACGGCGGCGTAGGCGATCCAACGCTTCCGCGAGCGCATCTTGGCGCCCTTCGGTATGAAGATGGTGCCGATTTCCTCACCCGCCATGATGTGGCGGATGACATCGGGCTCGCGCCCGTGGGCGATGACCATGATGACATCGGCGTTCATGGCGAGCCGCGCCGAGTCTATCTTGGTGCGCATGCCGCCGCGACCGGCCGGGCCCGCGCTGTCCGCGGCTCGCTTCTCCATCTCGGGCGTGATCTCGGTGACGACGGGAATGAGCTGGGCGTCGGGGTCCCGGTTCGGGTCGCCGTCGAAGTAGCCGGACACGTCGGACAGGGAAAGGAGCACGTCGGCGTCGAGCTTGGAGGCGACGACGGAGGCGAGCCGGTCGTTCTCCCCGATCTGGACGCCCAATGCCGAAACGGAGTCGTTCTCGTTGAGCACGGGGATGACTTTGTACTCGGTGAGCAGCGTGGTGAGCGTGTTTCGCAGGTGCAGGTAGCGGCGGAAGTCCGAGAGCTCGGCCTGTGTGAGAAGCACCTGGGCGATGGGCTGGCCGTGGCGGGCGAAGATCTCGCGGTAGTGCCACATGAGCTCGATCTGCCCGACAGCGGCGGCCGCCTGGCGCGCGGGCAGGTCGAGGCTCTGGTCTCGAAGGCCGAGCTGCTTCCGCCCGGCGCGGATGGCGCCGCTGGTGATGAGCACGACTTCCTTGCCGGCGCGGGTAAGCTCGACGACCTGCTCGGCGAGGTGGGAGAGATGGGCGTCGTCGACATCGCCTTCGTCGGTCGTGACGACACGAGAGCCGAGCTTGATGACGATGCGGGAAGCCTGAATGAGCTGAGAGCGGGCTGCAATCACCGGCGCGACCTCGGAGCGAATTCTAGCACTTTGGCCAGCCAATGTCGAACGCAGCCCCGCCGAGTGCGACCGCCGGTGCTTGGCGCTCCAGGGCGAAGCCCCCGGGGCGTGCCTTGCCGACCGGGATTCCAGTCGGCTGCGTGATGTGCGCGTTCGAAGCCGGCCGCAGGTATGTTCAGCGCCGCTCGATCGGGAAGTAGACGGTGTAGCGCTCATCAGCGACCTCGAAGAGCGGTTTAAAGCGGAGACCGCGGGGTTGGTTTACGGTCCGATACGCGGGCAGCCACTGATTCCACTGTCGTTCGTTATCGGGCGCGAGGAGCGTGCCCGGCTCCTCCTTGTCGCCGTAGAGCGTGCGCTCTTCGTCGCAGAGACCGGCGAGCACGACGGGCCCGTCGAGGAAGGCGACGGTATCCGGCTGGTCGGGAAGAGCGCAGGCCCACAGCCCCTTCGGCAGCTCGACCCGGACTCGATCCTTGTGCCATACTCGCTCGATCGCATGGAAGCTCGATGGGCCGCCGCTCACCGTTTGACTCTCTCCGTTCACGAAGACGGCCACCGGCTCTGTGAGCCACTCCGGAAGGCGCAGCTTCAACCTGAACTTCACCGGCTGCTCGCAGTCCACCTCCAGCTCGACCGCCCAGCGGCTCGGGCGTCGCCGAGCGCTCGCCTCTGAGTCGAACGCCTGGGTGACCCTGACGGGGACGGCGCCGCGCTGCCAGCGCAGTTCCGATGGCAGGTATTGGCCGATCACCAGCCCCGAGTCGTCCTCATAGTAGATGAGCGAGCCGTAGAGCATATGCGCCTGCACCAGGGTGCCGTGGCAACACCAGAAGTCATGGGTCGGGTGGCCCCATATCTTCCTGCCACCGGCCTCCAAGGGGAGGAAGTAGGCGACCATGCCCGTCTGCGGGTGCTGCTGCGCCAGGATGCCGTTGTAGAGATTGCGCTCTATGTAGTCCGCGTACTGCGCTTCTCCCGTCCACCGGAGCAGGTAGTCGGCGAGGCGGATCATGTTGTAGACGGTGCAGTGCTCCTGGTTCTTGTCCCCGAGCCGGGCGGCCTGCTCGAAGGGAGGCGTCCAGACCTCGCCGGAGGTCTGCCCGCCAGTGCAGAAACACCCGCGATCCGTGACCGCACAACCCCAGTAGGCCTCCGCGATCCTCCTCCAGCGCTCATCGCCGGTCACCTCGTAGGCCCGCGCCGCTCCGTGCGCCTCGGGAATCGTCGTGTTCGCGTGCTGATTGGTGAGTGCGTCCTCGCCGGCCAGCAGCCGCTCGAAGAGGCGGGGCCGGTCGTATCGGTGCATGAGATCGAGATACTCCTGCTTGCCGGTGGCGCCATAGAGGTCGGCCCACAGCTCAAGCATCCCACCCGTCTCCGTGTCCAGGATGTCGTCCATGTGCTGGCGGGAGAACTGCCCGGACCAGCGATGGAACCACCGGGCGGACCTCTCCAATACCTCCAGCGCTTGCTCGCTGCCGGCGAAGGCGTGCATTTCGTAGAGCCCCATCATGATCTTGTGCAGGACGTACTGCGGTGCCCAGGTCGGCCGGCCCTCCGCCAGCCAGCGGAAGTAGCTCTCCGGGAACGCGCCGACCCATTCCCCTCCGTTGCTTTCCTGGCAGCGGGCCAGTTCCGACACCATCTTGTCCGCCCTCGCCTTCACCTCTGCGTCACCCGTGGAGGCGTAGAGCCTGGCGGCGGCGGAGAGCCAGTGCCCCACGAACTGCCCGCGGATCTGGGAGGTCGGGGACTCCCAGCCCCAGTGAACGTCATCGCCCGCGTCGGGACGGCCCATCATCGTGTTCCGAAACGAGATTCCCAGGAATCTCGCCTCGAGATAGTGGTTGAGCAGTAGGTTCTCGTTCCGGAGACTCATCAGGTAGCGCCGATTCAACTCGAACCGGTCCTGGAAGACGCCGGAGCGGAGCGCGACCCCTGTCAACGGCATAGCCTTCAACTCGATCGTCATCTCATACCGCCTCTCTGTATTGGTGTGGACAGCCTGTGGGCGCCTCTGGCGGCAGCACCGCCCTCTGGAGAGCCGGGCGCTTACTGCTCGCCCCTCCGATCAGCAAGACCGGGATTGGAAAACCGGTGCGAATGTGGCATAAGAGAAGTGGACACGCCTCTGCGTGCCCCTGGTCCGCGCTGCGTTCGGGTTTCCCGGACGCAGCGTATTTTTCTGGCCTACGCCGCCTATGTGCGCCGAATCAAGGTCATCTATCGAATCAAGGAGGGGTTCGATCATCAGAGCCATCGATCGAACCAATGATAGGCGCGCTTGCGCATTTCGTCCGTGAATTCATGTCCTTGGGGCGAGAGGAAGAGGTCGAGCGCGTCTGGGGCGCCGAGCCGCCGATACAGCATGCGCGCCCGGGCGGCAACCTCCTTTGCCCCGCTGACGGGGAAGCCGGGGTCCTTTTCGCCAGCGAGCAGGAGGAAGGGGCGGGGGGCGATCATGGAGACGATTTCGGTGACGTCGCCCCACTTGAGGATGCCCGGCACGTAGAACCCGTAATTGTGGTACTTCTCGGCCGCCAGGACGGCGGCGTAGGTCGTTGTCCCGCAGCTCGCGGCGCCAGCGGCAATGCGCCGCTCCAGGGCCATCGAGAACCACGTCTCGATGCCACCGAGGGAATGCCCCATCATGCCGATGCGGGCCGGGTCCACCTCTTGGCGAGAGGCGAGGTAGGCGACGGCGCGCATCACGTCCCAGATCATCTTCCCTTGAAGGGTGAAGCCCTTGAGGAGAAGCTCGTGGGCGAGGAATCGCTCGTATTCGGGGCCGGAGAGAGAGGGGTGGGCGCGCTCTTCGAAGCCGATGGTGTCGGGCGCGAGGACGATGTAGCCGCGTGCGCAGAGCTCGGCGGCGTAGGCTTGCTGCGGGTTGCCGGCCCACCCGAGGACCTCGCTCTTGCCGAGGTCGTACTGCCCGGCGTGCTGATGGTGGCAGACGACGGCTGGGAGGGGCGGCGTGCGGCGGCGGGGGATGAGCAGGATGGCGGGGACGACGTCGCCCGCCTCTGCTTCATAGCTCACCCATTCGACGATGCGATTTGATTCCTCTTTCCGGCGCAGGAGGCGTGCGTTGAGAGGTTCTTTGGGGGGGAATTCGCCCAGGAGCCGGGTGAGCTGGCGTTGTTTTGCCCGAAGCCAGCCGGCGTGTTTGTCGGCGGGGGGGAA
>Ga0307377_10002510_pt1 | contig 21612 bp, 19 predicted proteins | sample TR3MG_FD_202535 | JGI IMG/M metagenome (GOLD analysis project Ga0307377, IMG submission 202535) | Soil microbial communities from Risofladan, Vaasa, Finland - TR-3 | ecosystem: Environmental > Terrestrial > Soil > Coastal area > Acid sulfate soil | place: Finland: Risofladan, Vaasa | collected...
GCTATATGTGGGTGTACAATGCACCCATGCAAAATGCCATGTTCTTTGACTATAATAAAGGACGGGGAGCCAACGCACCATTCAAAAACCTATCAACATTTAAAGGTTATCTGCAAACCGATGGTTATAGTGTTTACGAACAATTTGCCCGTAATCCTGAAGTAACGCATTTGTCCTGTATGGCTCATGCAAGGCGCATGTTCGATAAAGCCCGCGACAACGACAATGCCCGTGCATCGGTAGTATTGCTCCTTATGCAAAAGTTGTATGCCATAGAGAGTACGGCACGTGAAGGAGAATTGTCTGCCGGGCAACGACATGCCATTAGGCTCGATGAGTCGCTGCCCATCCTGAATCAGATAAGTAAATTTATCGCCGACAACCGCAATAAAGTATTGCCCCGAAGCCCAATCGGTAAAGCCTTTGATTACTGTATTCATCGCTGGGATAACCTGATGAATTATCTGAAAGACGGAAATCTGGAAATTGACAATAATCTGATCGAGAACTCTATTCGCCCCCTGGCTCTGGGACGAAAAAACTATCTGTTTGCCGGTTCACATGCTGCTGCCGAAAATATTGCAATGTATTACAGCTTCTTTGGCACTTGCAAGAAACATGATATCAATCCTCAAAAATGGTTGGCTTACATGATCCGGAACATCAACGACACCAAATCTTCTCAGCTAAAATATCTGCTGCCGCAATTTATTCACAAAAATTTATTGGAGTAAGACGGAGTTAGTCCTGTGGATACGTACAAAAATCATTGATAGTTTTTTCATAATCTTCTTTTTTAGTGTGTAAAATAACTCTTTTTTATAGTGTAAGATAATGTAAGAAAATTCTTGTTTTAGTGCTGGATCCGTCTGTTATGTATGATGTACAAAAAATCTTCAATTAACTTTCCTTAATTGTCTGTTCTCTCGTTGTTCCTCCCGCTGTCGTTCTGTATCTGCTCTAACTTTCGTTCTCTTCATCAGCTTCGTTGTTTAAGGCTCATGTTAAAAAAACAGGGAGCAATCCGGGTCGCTAGACCTCGCCCCGATTTGTGTAAAGTTATATACCTTTACAACTATCAGTAGCTCCAAAGCTCCCTGCAATTTTAATCGTTTGTTGTTATATTCAGGTAACAAAATTAACATCATGCTGTTTTTTTTGTTTACAATAGTTCTAAAAACGACGTGAATTTCCCTTTTATTATTTATTGATTACTCATAATGATACACTAATCGAAATAGTCTTGTTTGAGGTAATTGTGAATTTACCACTTTTTATTACTGGTGGTGGAGCTGGACAACCGTTTGCTGAAACGCAACTGGTCCTTATGGTTTTTTTAGCCCTATAATAATATACACCAGGGGCCAAATTAGTTACAGTGTATATACCGGGTTCTGAAAGGTCTTTATGATTAAAGTAGGCTTCTTTATCAACATCTGTTTGGCTATAACCTAATCCAACCATCACATCCCAGCAAGGCGACAAAGTCCAAACAATATTACAATATCTTTTAATATCCCAACTTAAGGTGATACTTACGGAACCCGGACTTACGGAACCCGGTTTTGGTTGAGTAGGTACAGAAATTCCACATACTGTTTGACAATCTTGTAAGGTTAGATAAGTTGGATTCTCAAATGTTGCTGTGCATTGACCATTTACACAATTATATCCCGACTGGTTTTTCTCTCCTTCATCACAAGAAAATAGGAACACGATCAAAATTAAAAATAATAGTTTTTTCATTTTTTTCATTTTAGAAATATAATTCCTTTTTTGTTGTGCAAAGGCAGTAAAAGCAGTTTCATTCCTTTTAAAACCAGGTCTGAACCAATAGTTTATTATCATATTGAAACTCACTCAATCTATATGAAACAGATTTATCGGATTCAATCTGATACATCCAATAACCTGACCATCCACCAGGCATATAATATGTCCGACGTATGAACAGGCGATCCCCTTCAGAAAAACTGCACTCTTTTGAATAAGCAGAAATCTTACCATAAGTCTCTATGGTTGTTTTGATCCATATAATATGCGGATCACCAAGTCTTTCTGGAGATGTATGCCGGTATTCAATAAAATTGCCAATATACTTTCGGGTCAGGAATAGTTCATCTTCCGGTAATGAAGATTCTCTGACAGTAGCACATGAAGAAAGTACCACTACCAAAAATATAAATAACTGCTTTTTCATAACTTGCTTTTTTAGTGTGCATAAAATAATTTCAAATAGGATAGACGCTTTTTGAAAACAAACTGGTAACTTACCTGAATTTCAGACTTAATATTCCTGTGAATAACATTGACCGTGCAAAGTTGCCAGCCTTCATACATTAAAGAAATTAATGCTTCATTTAATTCGTCTTGTTGAACTTCTTTAACAATGTAATAATCTTTCATACGCTTTTTTGTGGCCGGCACAAAAAAATCAGCGTGGGTTAGTTGCACTTACACGTAACTGCGGGAGACGAATCCCGATGCACAGAGTAAAAACAACGCCCACGCTTTTACGTGAGAGTTTGCGAAACTTCCCTGTGCATTTTAAAATTTCGTCTTTTCAGTTACGGGAATATTTTGCTTAACGCTAATTTTTATATGTCTTTAGTTTTCTATTTTACCATATATTACTTTTAATTCGATTTGATAACAAAGGCAATTTATAACTTATTCTCAATAATTCAAAATAAACTTATCCCTGCAGGTGCTGTTTACATTTTCAGTCTGGCATTATAGCAATGATTCACTTTAAACCGGATGCCTGTAAGGTGAAACTAATCACTTAACAATTTAAGAAAGCGTTCTTTTTCAGAATTAATAGATTTTCTATCATTAATAACTACACCTTTTTTTCTTGTTTTAGACTCTAGTATAGTGTACTGTAGTTGTGTTATTGATGTGATACTGTTGTATTATTTGTAAGTGTTGTAGTTTGCTGTGTGTCCTGAGTTACTACAGGGTACAAAGTTGTTCTTTGAAGTAGTAATGTAACTGTAAACATGATGATAGTCAAGGTGTTTTGTCATTGTCAATGGGAAACGAGCCAGTCCAGAGGCTGGAGGTCTCACCGAACAAAGATATGTCAAGTGACCTTGAATTGGTCTATCGGTCAGGGTGTTCAGGCACAGTGACCAAACCGCCTTGTGGTGCTCACTTTTCAAGAGTTGGGTACTTTTAGCATCAAGGTTAATGACTGAAGATCCGGAAAAAGTCTGGATACATTCAGTCCTGGTGTGGGTAGAGGAGTTGAACGAAAGTAAACCGTTATTGAAGTGTCGTAAATAACAGTCACGGTATCGAAATCGAGCGGTTGGCGGCTGCGAGAGAGCAGGGTGCAAGGTATAACCTGATTATTGCTTGCATGGTATCCGGCATTAAGACGGCAGGAACTCTATCCGGGCATGTTTACGGAACAGGAGAAGCAAACAGTCGATGTTAAGTGAAAAAGCCGAGAACCCGAAGGGAAAGGCTGAAATAGCAATGCGTCTGTTTGTGGCGGACTGACTCGTAGTAGCGACTATACCCAAGAAATGAATGAGTAATTTCATTAGGAGCGAAGGGGTCAGCGGACTCAAGGCTATTTTAATTTGGCCAACTCCATTTGGGGGATGAGCTTGTTTTTTCTGCCTGCAACCTTTACTGGTTGTATGAGTTCGAAGAGCCGTATGAATCGAGAGGTTCACGTACGGTTCTGAGAGAGGTTTGGGGGTGAAACTCCCCCTTACCTACTCAACTTTAGATTTTTTTTTATTCTGTCATGATGTTTGTACTAAGCAGAAACCCGGCCAGCGGACCGCCCATGGGGACGCTGATCAGCAGCTCGGCAATATTCCGGGCTGACAATCCTGATTTACATTTCTTGTCTTTTCTTTGACTTAAAATAATCAAACTTTCAGGAATATTTTCTTTCTGTAAAGGATATAAAGGAATATCCAGCCAATGGCTGTAATTGTAATTCCATTTAGAAATGGAACCCATGTTTCGGGGAAAAAACTAATCAATCCTCCGAAGAAAAACTTTGAGGCAGAATGGAAATTGATAATTCTTTCTGCCAGGTAAATGGTTATCGGGTTCATCCCTATAACTACAAAGAAGAATGCCCACTTTTTATATTTCCATACATCTATTACCAGATAGAAGATGGCAAGAAGAAGAAGGCTCAGTCCACCGACCCAGCATACAAATGAGCTTGTCCAAAGATTCTTGTTGATCGGGAAGAAGATATTCCAAACCTTCCCAACAATCATGAGTCCTATAGCAGCAAGAATCATATATAATACTTTGCGTAATGGCTTGGTATTCAGGTATTCGGATTTCAGGAATTCACCTGTCAGCATGCCAAGCAGCGCTGTAGATATTGCCGGAATAGTACTCATTATCCCTTCAGGATCATGAATGCGAAGCTTCCCCGGCATTATCAGACGATCGATAAAGCTTGCGAGATTACCTTCCCTTGAAAAAATATTCGTTGAACCAAGATCGTGTGCAGGGAATAAAAGCAGTAATAGCCAGTAACCGATGATAAGTCCCCAGAACCACCATACTACCCTGAAGCTTAATTTTGTATTTATAAATATAAGAGCGGCAAACATCCATGCCAGACCGATACGACCCAATACACTGCCATAGCGAAGATTGGCAAAATCGAACCTGACTGCATTATTGTAAAGAATACCCAGTAGTACCAGTATCAGTCCTCGCATTATTACATGTCTGTACTGCGATTTACGGCTTTCGTTATTTGCCATTCGTTTTGCTAAAGAAAATGGAAATGATACTCCTGCAATGAAGAGGAACAAGGGGAAAATCATATCATAAAAATGGAATCCATGCCAGGCGACATGATGAAGTTGGCTCGCCCACCATTGAAGCACTGGCCACCCGGTTAATGTGGCAAGACCAATAAAAATACCTTCTCCTCCCATAATCCAGAACATGTCAAAACCACGTAAGGCATCAAGGGAATAAAGTCGTTTGATCTCAGGTTTGGTTAAATTTTCCATAGATTTATTTTTAAGTCTATTGTGAATATCATATAATAGCAAACAATTGCATGGTTATTGTTTAAAGCAGGTCAAATTTATTACCAATGCTAAAGATTCCCCTGGATGAACAGGGGAATCTTTAATATGTAAATATTATGTCAATAAAGTATTATTGAGCATACCCGGGGTTCTGCATTAGATTGGGATTCGCATTCCTGGCCCCTTGCGGTATTGGAAACAAATCAAAGTGAGTATGACCTGAAGGGAACCAGGCTGGGTTATCATTTAGATCAATTGGATCTTCATAGTCTTTCCATCCCGGTATGGGATCGGCAAAATGACCAAAACGTATCTTATCTTGTCTTGCGTATCCTTCCCATGCTAATTCGAAACGGCGTTCCATCATAATATCATCCAGCGTAACGCTTGCATATAACTTGGAAGGTATACCCGGAAATGCACGTTCACGGATTGCATTCACCAAGTTAGTCGCTTCACCGTTGCTGCCACCGTCTCTGCGTACCAAAGCTTCAGCTTTCATCAGATAAACGTCCGAAATGCGAAAGATATGATAATCGTTCTCCATTGTAGTGCTAAGCCCGGGTTCAGGCACCCATTTCCAGCATCGTGCCCCTGTCTCCTGATAGGCATTACCCCAACCATCATCTGCAATGTTACGCCTAGGAACATCAATAGAATAAATAAGCGGCCTGTTTTCAGCAGTATATATTTGTTTTCCATCTATAAGGCTTATCATTGGACCCCATAAGAATGACATTCTAGCACGTATGTCGTTAATAGTATCAAAATCTTTAATATAATTGGGCATACCACATATTCCGTTATATGGACCAGACCAGATGTTCAAAGCCTCCTGAGACTTGTAATGCAATGTAAATGGCAAAACGTTATTTCCACCATCACCGCTCTTGCATACTGACGAAAAAATGGCTTCCCGAGAAACTTCATTACGTGGTATAAAGTTGGTTTGCCAGTTGGGTTCCAGTTGATAACCCATATTTAATAAGGTATCACAAGCGTTGATACATTCCTGCCACTTTGTGCCACCTTCAGGGTTCCATACCATTGCATTCAGATACATCTTGGCCCTAATCGCAAATGAGGCGCCCTTGGTAAATTTCCCGTAATAGGTAGCGGACGGACCACCAGGAGACAAAAGATTTGTAATAGTATCAAGTTCGGCCATGATGAAATCATAAACCTTTTTCCTTTGCCCTGGCACTGTGGTTGTAGGTAAGCTTGTATCATAAAAATCGGTAACTATTGGAACATTACCAAAATTATCGACAAGCAGATAGTACCAGAAAGCGCGGATACCTCTTATTTGAGCAAGGGTTTTGTTTTTGAGAACTTCGTCGCCACTACTGGTTTGAATCATAGAATAAAGCCGATTACACAATGCTATATTATTGTAGGCAGTATACCAAAAACCACTAGTACCACTACTACTCAGAATATATGCATAACGAACCATCGGCGAATTAGGGTCATAGATATGCTTGGTTATTTCCATGTGGGAGCCGTTATCCCACCAGTCTCCTCCACGTCGGGGAATAACTGCCATTCCACCTGAAATTTCTGTCATGGTTAGTAAAGAAGGATCATTCAGTTGCCAAACATGCATTCCAGGATAAATCAAGCCAACCAAGGCATCCAGCTCTTTTTGAGTTTTACCAAATTCAGAAACAGGAACCTGATTAAAAAATTTTTCCTCAAGATCGGTACATGAATTTAGAAATGGTAATAAAACCATCGTAATGAGTATAATATATTTTATGTTTTTCATACTTTAAAATATTAATAGTTAAAAAGCAACATTAAATCCAAAAATGATTCTTCTAATTAAAGGAGCTAATTCGCCAGGATCTCGGCCTTGAGCAAGAAGATCACCTGAATTTTGGGCTGCAAGTTCAGGGTCCATTCCTGAATATTTAGTAATTATAAAGAGATTTTCACCTGCTATATAAACTTTGAGTTTATTAATACGCAGATTCTTTATATTGAAGTTATACCCAAGGCTTGCATTCTGTAAACGTAGAAACGATCCCTTTTCTATGTAATAGCTACTGTAAAGCATTTTATCCGTAAGCGAAGTTGTTGTCGCCTCTTTATAAAGCTGGGCAGGGAAATTAGTTGGATTTCCCATCATCATTATATCATTATTAAAGATATCATTACCATATACACCACGGAAGAAGAAGTTAAGATCAAACCCTTTATAAGTTATTGTGTTGGTAATACCATACGTTGCCCTGGGCATAGCATGACCTATAACAGTGTTGTCTTTGGAATCAATTATACCATTTCCATCCAAATCCTTTATTATCCACTTACCATCTGCATCCAACCCTTCACATACAGGACCATAAAATGAACTGATTTCCTCTCCTTCTTGGAGTATGTGGGAAGTGGTCCCACTCTGTCCCCTACCTCCGACGCCTCCAACTAAAGTATTTGCAACTTGATATGTTTCGTTAGAAACTTTGGTAACCAATTGCTTGTTATGCGCAGCATTCAAAGAAACCGTCCATTGAAAATCCTGGTTTCGGATAATATCGGCATTAATCACAAATTCAATACCTTTATTCGAAATGTCACCGACATTAGCCAACATAGTTGCATACATATAGGGAGGAACAGGTACAGGATAAGTGTAAAGCAGATCGGATGTTAATCTAGTATAATAATCAATAGAACCCTCTATATGGGCATTATAAAGAGAAAAATCAAGCCCGGCATTAAGGGTGGCTGTTTGTTCCCATTTCAGGTCTAGATTTGGATTTTGTGAATACCGATAAGTATTTATCCAATTGCCATTATCATAATATTGAGGACCGCTTCTATATAAGGCAACTGAATTATATGGGCTAATCCCACCCTGATTACCGGTTGTACCATAGCCAAGGCGCAACTTCAGGTCACTTAGAAATTCAAAACTGCTCATGAAAGGCTCATCTACAATTCTCCACGCAACAGATACCGAAGGAAAGGTGCCCCATTTATTATTGGCACCAAATTTCGACGAACCATCACGACGCAATGTGGCAGCTAAAATATACTTATCGTTGAAGTTATAGTTCAATCTGCCAAAAAAACCAATCAGTTTACTCATACTGCCGCCTGAATAAATATCGCCCGGTAAATATTTCTCTGGATCGCCTGCACCAAGATTGTCAAATCCGAATGAATCGGTAATAAATCCTCTAACGTCTGTACCGTAATTTCTGTTTTGAGAGTCTTCATAAGAATATCCACCCAGCAATTCTATAGAATGTAAATTAATTTTTTTCAAATATCTCAAGGTAAGTTCAAGAAGATTTCTGTTCGACATACTAGTGGATCTTCCAGCATTTCCTCGGTCATTATTTCCTTCAAAGCTTGTAATAGAGTTATAGTAGCCGCTCTCACTTCCGCGTCTTTCTGTAAAAAGGTTCAACCCCGTAAAAAAACCTTTAAAAATTTCAAGGTTTACTTTCGGGTTAAAGTATAGCGAATAACCTCTGTTTGAATTTTTATTTTCAGCGATAGAATGTAGCGGGTTTCCACCAGTCCAGTCATACGTTTCGAACCATGTCCCATCGGTGTTATAAACCGGTTGAGTCGGTACCAAAGAATATATTTGACCATAAAAACTAATGCCCCTATTATCATTTTTGCCGGCTCCTCCGGTAAAAGAAAGGTCTAACTTATCCTTCAGCGCTTTTTGATTAAATATAAAACGGGCGGTATAACGTTCCATAAAGTTTTCTTTGATAATGCCTTGATTATTCAGGTAATTAAATGATGCCTTATAATTGCTTTTCCCATTGCCGCCTGAGGCAGAAAAGTAATGTTCCTGCGAAATTTTGCCAGGATTACAGATCTCATTAAACCAATCGGTATTAGCACCTAAATCACTTTCGGAAATATCGAAACCAACTTTTTGCGCATATGCCCGATACTCTGATGCGCTTAATAATGGGGGTTTATCTGCGGCAAAACCAGACATAACTTTGCCAGAATATTCCACAAGGCTTTGTCCTGTTTTACCTTTTTTTGTAGTAATCAATATTACCCCGCTGGCAGCACGGGAACCATAAATTGCAGACGCTGAAGCATCTTTCAGAACACTTATGGATTCAATGTCCTGGGGTGCTACTGAGTTCACATCCATCCCGGGAACTCCATCAATTACATAAAAAGGCGAAACTGAACCGGAAAGCGAAGAAATACCTCTCAAAAGTACCATTCCAGTTGATGTAACATCACTTGAATTAGTAAAAATATTCAAACCTGCAACTCTACCTTGTATAAGGTCTAATGCACTTTTGGAAACGCCTTGGTTAAAGTTTTTTTCTGTAACATTGGTAATGGAACCGGAAATATCCCGTTTTATTTGTGTTCCATAACCGATAACGATCACTTCATCAAGTCCAATTGCCGACTCAGCCATTGTAACATCAATCTGGGTCAATGTCCCGATACTGATCTCTTGAGGCTCCATTCCAATAAATGTGAATGTCAGGCTTTTTGATCCCGCAGGAACTTCAATACTGTATTTACCTGTAATATCAGTCATCGTTCCCAAAGTTGTTCCGGTAATAACAACGTTCACACCTGGTAAAGCTTTACCAGTAGAAGCATCTGTGACAGTTCCGGATACTTTGATTTGCTGCTGATCAGCAACTGATCCGGAAAGATCATTACCGAAAGAGTTCTCTGCACTAAGTGAAAAGGTGGGAAGCACCAATCCACAAAACAGAAGAATAGTCACAATTTTCAGAGTTCGAAGTAACTTGTGAAAATTCACATCTGGCCTTATGGACCAAAAGTAATTGCGAGTTTTTTTCATACATAGTTAATTTTAAGGAAAAAAATAGAAATTGATAATTAGGTGAAAAACTGTTTTTAATTTTGAAGACGAGGAAAAGAAACTATCCCCTTTTTCATTATGGCTTGGCTTCTTCCATAGGCGTTTTAGTTAGTATTAAACGATTTGTTAATTTAGAAAAAACTCTATCAAAAAGTTACCAGAAAAAGATAAGGAGCCGACCATATAGACCGACCCCAATCCGACCGAGGGATTGGGTTCAAAATGTAAACAGTCATTGTATAAAGCTCTTTTTTACCTGTTATAAGCTCGGTAATTCTATTCTTTAGAATGTTTTTCATGTTCTTTTATTCCTTTGATCCTTCAATTTTTTGTCTTTCCATAATGATGTAGTAATTTTTCATACGCTTTTTGTGGTTGGCACAAAAAAATCAGCGTGGGTTAGTTGCATTTACTTGTATCTGTGGGATTCGACACCCATACCTACGAAGTAAAGCAACGCCCACGCTTTGCGTGAACATTTACTGAACTTCCCCGTAGGTATTTGAAATGTCGAATTTTCAGATACAGGACTTTCGCTAAACGCTAATTTTTATATGTCTTTAGTTTTTTATTTTACCATATATTACTTTTAAAACCAAAGGCAATTTATAACATTTTTCTGACATACCAAATATTTCAGCAAGTTTTCTTATTCAGGTATAGATGCAATGGTTTGAAACGTGCTGGATTCTTTCCTGCTTATTCCTATATCGGAAAGAGTCTTTGCATCTTTTAATTGTTCCTTTTGGGTACAATTAAATTTATCAGGATTACCAGATGTTCTTATTTCCCCTCTTTCCTGTCCCTCTTTGATGAGTTGCCCCAAAATTCTTTGAGTTCTTATCTTTTGTTCTGCTATCACTTTAAACCGGATGCCTGTAAAGGGCTTAAAAATGCGTTTTGTCCGCACTCCTGCTATTTGTGCAAGTTCTTTTCGTGTAGGTAAGGAAATCTGATGCTGCCTGGCTAATTTCTCCATCTGAATAAAATACACTCTGGCTTTTTTCCCTTGCTCGTTGTTCTCGATCATGCAAAGTTCTTTTGCCATATCAATAGTCAAAAGCATATTCTTTTCTCAGAGATCCACCAGTTTCTCGTTTCACAATTTTGTTAAATGAGGTATAGTCCTGTGGGGTTTTACTTCTTCTCCTGTTGGGCTTCCTGCTCCTTGACCTTCTTCATCCATCCAGCTTTGCTTAAATCCAAACATCCGCTCCTTTGCCTTTAGATAACTTAGTGATGCTGCTTCCAAGTTCTGTTGTGGCTTCTCTTGCGATTCGGACTTCTTCGGCTCTCCACTGTTGCTCTGATCTGATTCGTTCTCTGTCTTTTCCATAATAGATATAGATTTAATCAATATTATTTCTTGCCATTTGCTTCGGTTCTCTGAATCCCCCTGGCTGACTCCCTTTGCAATAAGCTTCACTCTTCAGTATCAACCTCCCATTCTCAACAAGGTAACTCCGCTTTTGCCTTTTAAACACATACACAAGCCTGTAATAACCTATTTTCGAGACTTTACTTAACGCACTCTTATTGCTACAGGTTATCATCAGGCAGCCTTCCAAATCATCCCCTACTGACCTCCCATCCAAATCTACCACCATGTACATTTCCTTCCCATGATCCCTTTTCATATCAAAATCAATTTAAACGGTGTTTCATTTACCCTCATCTCTTGGCAAAAATAAATCATTTGTTTCAAATACCGCCATCTTTGAGCATTTTTTTATTCGGAAATCTTAAAATATTTTATATTTATCCTAAGTGAGTAGACCCCTGCAGTCAATGTATATGTTTCCGGTCTCCGAACCAAACCCAAAACCGAAATTCCTAACCCACCTACCCCTGTTTGGGACTCCAGTGTTTTTATGTACATAATAAAGCGCATTTCCTTTGCTGTTCTGGATGAAAAGCAATCTTGAAATCTGACCTTAATGGGGTGAGTAGGGACCTGCAAGCCCTGATCCTGGAGCCTTGTTATAGTTAGAAAATATTGTCTATTTGGCTTGCCATCTGCACCGTAAACAAGTCAGTTTTTTAAGTTGTGGTACAAGCGTGGGGAAAGTGGTAATATAATATAGGCTTAACTGTCTATATAATAGCCAATTATGTTTTATTGTTGTCGTCGGTATAGAACTCACTGAAAAGCCAAAGCCCTGATTTACAAGAATTTCGTTAATTCAGAGGTAAATATAATTTACAAACTGATTTGCCAAGTGTGTCTATTTACAGGTTAATTATATGTTTTAACACTTATGCAAATCATTTAGTAGTTGAATAGAATAGTTGTATCTTTGCAGTTAATCGGTGAATCAGTTATAGCAAGAGGAAAAAAATTGAAAATAACAATTTCCCGGGCCCTCTCTTTCCCTCTTCCTTTCTACTCTATTTACCTATCTTAATTATGATTTGAGGTGTTTTTTTTGTTTAGGCACATATATTGAGCATAATTTATATAAGATCGTCGCAAAATGAGAAAAAACGAGTAAATGAGAAACATATTTGTCATTATCTTCTGATATGCAAAGGTTTTTTATCAGGGTGTATAGATTTTTATGGGATGCTGTGCGTTCTCATTGCCTTATTATTTGGGTTTCAGCGTACGTTTATCTATTTGCAGGAAAATTAAATATTACAACAAACATTTAATAAATAATTAAACATGAGAAATTCACACCTTATCCCTGATCCTCCTGACCTCTCTCCAGACCTTGCTTCTATCTATCATTCTCTACCTTCTAATTATCAAAAGCTTTTTACTAGGATAATTAAATATTTATGGGGTGTTGTGCACTCCAGGCGTTATCTTGACCGTGGCGGGGTGTTGTTTTCTTTCTGGGTGGACCGGCTCCGGGATCGATTGTCCCTTACAAGCTCTGAATTGTCCCTCCTTACCTTTATTTATCAAATGACTATTAAAGGTAAAAATATTATACACTCTGACGATGTTTATAACGGAATGGTGTTGCCTGGCGTCCTGAAAACTGCCAAACAGAATTATCTGTCTCTTCTGGCTAAACGTGGTTATATCACACGGTCCTATCATGGCTCCGGAGCTCCCTACCGCTCCTTTGCTCATCCTGTTTATATTAAATTATCCTTTTCAGGTGTTGCGCTAGTTGAAGGCATCGAGCGTGATCTTTACAAATTGCTGCTGAATACGTCTTTGGATGATCTGACAGGGCGCAATAAAAAGACCTGATCGTATTGGTCAGGGCGTTAAATTGTGGTTTTCCTGTTACATTTTTATTTTATCGAATTTGTTTATTATAAAAGCCCCAGGGAGACAAAGCCCCCCGGAGCTGGGTAGTATCTTCACCGGCCCCAGCGACGAAACCGGCCCGGATACTGCCTGTATCTTTCGTTCTTTCCTCCCTTTCTTTCTTTATTCTTAATCTTGTCATCATAATTCATGTTAAAAATCTCTATCCCATAATCCTTTTTTTGATGGTTCCATATCCTTCCAAAATTCTTCTTCATTAACTTCCAATATATCTGAAGGAGATGTTATATTTTTTTTACTACCTAAAGGATTTGGTTCTTCGCTGTAAGGATTTTCTTCGTTTAGGGGAGGTTTATCTTCTTCTTCTTTATTTATAGGTGCGTCAGGCGCATAGGCAAAACTCTCTTTTTCATTAGTGCTTATGAGTTTAACGCATTTTGCTTGTGCGTTAAACGCATAGGCAGAACTACTCAATATTGATTTCTTTTTTGCTTCCTCCGTCTCATAAATTTCCTGTAAAAAAAAATTTCGAACGAACCGTCTTTCTTCTGGTGCAATTTCTAGATATAGGGCATTACATGACTTAGGTCTTATGATCAAAGAAATTTGAGTACTAGCATATTGATTTATTGATTTTGATTTGATCTCAATAAAACCCCAATCTTTAATATCTTGAAGAGTCTTCCTATAACATCTCCTATCTTTAATTCTAATCCTGCGCATTGCATCAAGAGTGGGTAATCCGAAAACATCTTTCCATAATAACTTATTATTCAGCTCAACAATCCAGAAATATAGTGCAGTGTGAATTGGTGTTATCTTTTCGTTACTCTCACTAACGAAGTCAAACCATTGTCGGGATAATGCGTAACCGTTTTTTGTATTTTCTTCACTTTTCATTGTCGCTGGTGTTATTCATCAAATATTGTCAAACCAGTTTTTAAAGTCTGTGAAGTTGCGAGCCAAATAATAAAGCCTTCCGCTTGCCTCTTGCTCTTGTCGGATCTTTTCTTGTTCTATACTCATCCGGCTGGTCCCAGGATGGTATCGCCTCAACCTCTTATCCAAAATCCCCTTATTATTTAAACGGCTTGCAAGGGCTCCTTTTAGCCTTAAATGGGTAGTTATGCAATTGGACTTCTTTTCCGTTTTTATTTCAGGCAGGTCTAACATTATTAAACCCGTTTGAATTTTACCTCAGAAATCCCCTTTAGAGCCTCCTGAATCGAATCTTTACTATACAGGATACGATTGCCGCATTTCTGACCTTTTAAAATTCCTGCATGTGTGTACTTATCAACGGTCGGGAGGCTTATATGAAGAATCCGGCGAACATCGTGTCTTGTGAAAAACGCTGGTTCAGGATCGGGAACAGGCTCGGATGCCTTAAGAACCTCATAAAGCCATGTTTTGAAAATCGGTTCCAGTTTTTCGAGAGTGAGGGTAAAAAGCGGTTCTGATGGTAGCAGACTTTTTGAAACTTCGGGTGTTTTCATAAAAAAAACGAATTAAGTACAAATTAAAATTTCTTTCAATTCGTCTTTACTCGTTCTTACTGCCTGTCCTTAAAACTAAGTTCAGGTTTATCACCGAAATATTGACTAATAACTCTTCAAAGCCCCAAGTATCTGGTTTTCTGACTTCATCTTTATTCGTTATTGAACCTGTTCTTCAAAAAAGTTCAGGTTTATCACCGAAATATTGACTAATAACCTCTAGAACCCCAAGTGCCTGGTTTTTTGACAAAGTATTGATGTTGCAAATATATCTATTTTGATTAAAATAAACAAAATTTTAATTGTACTATTTATTAACAGTTGTTAACAACTTAACCAACAACCTTTAGAACATTTCCTTTGAAATATGGATGAGAAACCAAATTTAAAGCGGTTTCTTCTTTGCTTATCCGGATATACTTTAAAAATTCATTTGGCGTCCGGTGTCCGCTGATCTTCATAATATCAATAGTCGGAATCCCGGCAAGGTACATCAGGGAGCAACCAGTCCGGCGGGCCGTGTGTGTCTTAATAAGATCGCATTTCTTAACGTCTGTTTTGACTTTCATTCCGCCCCTGTTTTTTTCAACGTGAATAAGCTCTGTAATCTTTGCTTTCAATCCTATCTTCTTAATCCCTTCATTGACCTTCTGTTCAAATGTTTTCGGGAGGGTATAATCATACCTTTGCAGAATAATATCTAATTCCGGTCTGATCGGGATGATACATTTTTCCCCGGTCTTTTGTTGAATCAATTCAATGACCCGTTTGCCGTTAATTTCTTTGATATTTGACTTTGATAGTTTTGAATAATCACTGTACCGTTGTGCCGTGTAGCACCCACATAAAAAAACGTCCCGAACTTCCTTAAGGTGTTTATTGTCGGATAAATCCAGTTCATAAATCCGTTTCAATTCCGTTTCTGACAAATAGATACTTTCAACTTCTTCAGATATAGTCTTAAATGCCTTCCGTTCAATCTCCATGTTATTATGCAAACCTTCTTCCCTGGCTTGCCGCATTATTGTTTTAAGGCTCTTTATATGCTTTCCTATGTAGTTTGCGCCACAATTCCGACTGTAAAAGAATTGCACAAAATCATTATAAGCGTCAATATTGATGTCATTGAAATTATATTGTTTCCCGGTATCATTGCAAAACATTTCAAAGGATAACATGAAGCCCCGGAGAACCCGAAGCGAACCATAGGAATATTTTTTCTTCGTGTTTCCCGCATTTGCAAGCCGTTTCCCGCTGGTTGCATCGGCCACAAACCTTTTGATGTACTCTGTTAAGTTCTCATTGCCAGGCGTCCCTTTATAGTAAAATTTGTCAATTGTAGCTTGAAGCCATTCCTTTGTTACCGGTCCTGATAATTTGAAATGTTCTCTAAGGATAAAATCCCTTAATTGTGCGAATTTGTCCTCAATGTCTTTGGCTTGCGCTTCCGTAAAAATTTCATTAAATAAGATTCTCTGTTTGAATGTTTGTGTTTTGACATTCCAATATTCCGGGACCATCCTGTAAGGTGTCGGAATCCAAATATCTGTTTGCCTTCCATCGGTGAACCGGATATAAACCGGAACCATGTTTGAAGCCTTTGATCTGGTAAGGAATTTAATGTTTGCCATGTCGTTTCTGTTTTGATGATATGCAAAGATACAACTTGCACAACAATTGCACAACAATTTGTTTATTTTATTTTGTTTGCTTTATATTATATTTATTAACAATTGCAGTAAATCAGCATTTTAACAAGGGAAGCGTAAAATACAAACAAAGGCAAACAATCAAAAAGACGTACCGTCCGCACCGCAAGAAAAACAAAAAGCCACGCAAAAGCGTGGCTTTTTGTTTTTCTTGCCCAGGTAACCAGTGGAGGAAAGGGTCCGATCGATCAGAGGGAGATCAATCCCGTCCGCACCACCACCCAAAACCGTAATTCATATATATATCAATGAGTTGCGGTTTTTTCTTTACCTCTTTTCTACAACATTTCTACAACACAAAAGAAAACTCATTGCCGGGAAAGGCAACAAGCGCAAAAAGTTACAGTTTAAAATACATTGATGTTGCACCTAAAAAGATCAAGCGCATGCCAGGCACTCCCTCTTTAAAATGCAAATCCCGCTAGATTAAGATCTATAGGATATTGAGTTTTATAGGGTAAGTGATTTATAACGACATTTTCACTCCGTTGGTTTTTAACCAATTTTCATATTCTCTGTAATTAGGCATTTTTTTATCTAATTCGTTCCAAAACGCTGCTGAGTGATTAGGATATTTCAAATGCACCATTTCATGAGTGATGATGTAATCAATAACCGGAACTGGCGCCATCGCACATTTCCAGTGAAAATTCAATCCGTTCTTTGGTGTCCATGAGGCCCAACGATTTTGTAACTCTAAAACCTTTACTGTTGTTGGTTTGGCTTGAAACTTAGCTGCTATTAGTTTTAGACGTTCTTTAATTTTAATTTCTGCTTTTCCCCGATAGAAATCTTTGAAAACCTTGTCTGGTTTGTGTAGATATTTCTTATCCAGTTGGAAATATCCCCCGGTCATTTTTAATGGCACGTTCTGATTTTCAACAATTGATAAGCGATAGTTCCGGCCATAGTATAGAAAAGATTGTCCGTTCACATACTCACGATTTACTTTTCCCTGATTGAGCTCTTTCCATTTGGCCAGATTGGTAAAAATCTGATATTCTTTTGTTTTTATTGCAGCTTCAATTATTTCATCTGTGGCAGTTAATGGGGCTAATACCCTTATTGAACCGTCGCGTTCAATAAAAATACTAACCGTTTTTCGTCTGTCGGTTTTCTCAATCGTAATATCAATATCCTCTAATTTCATTTTAAATCTGCCTCACGATTTTTTGCCAGTTTCATTAGTTCGGTTGCCAATTCGGTTGCATTTGCAGAGATTCCTTCAATACCGGAATAACGAATTTCATCTTCTATTAAACCTTCAATCCGTCTTCTTTCCGAGGCTCTGTCTGTCCAGAAGTTATTAATAGAGGCTGTTTCCTGCAATATCACAATAAGGTTATGTGTGAGATCTTTTGTTTTGCTGATTTCAGAATCATTCTCCGCTTTTAAGCTGCTTTTCAGGAAATCATAAAACGGCGCTTCAACTAGTGAAATACCTTCGGTTTCCGGCTTTCGACCTGTTGCCATATCATCTCTGAGTTCACCCAATAGTTTAACAATCTCTTCCCAATTTTCTTTATATGCATTGAGAATCATCTCCAAACGGTCCTTAAAACGATTGTATAATGCCGGGTCTTTTTCAAGATTCACTTTGATGTGCCAGCGAATGGCATGTTCCATTTCAGAGGCTTTCGATTTTGGTGTTTTGTTCAGATAATCAACTTTGTTTTTAAATTCATCTGATAAGATTGAAGTCTGCTGAACTTTTGTATCAATACCCAAAGAGTACAAATGCCTGTCAATGAGCTTGCGGACCTTTTCAGAAGCCCATTTTAAGTCCATTGTTTCGTCTTTGTAACGGTCTTTGATCCTCCAAAGCAAGTATCCCAATCGTTTCGCAGGTATCCAATAATCGCCTCCTGCCCTTGTATTAAACAATAAGTCGAGACTATCAAAAAAACTTTTTGAATATGTTAGCAATTCAGCCCTGAACTTTATGTTTTTTGCTTTATCAATACATTCCTCGGCAAAATCAAACTCCTCAGTACTATCGTTTATATTCTGATTGAGAAAATCTTCAATAAGTTTTAATTCACTATCGCCAAATAAATCAAGAATCCGTTTGTAGCGTGCTTCAAGAACGGGGATTTCCTTATTGATATCGCGGAATACTGTTAGAAAGCTGTTTAGTTTGTCTTTATCGCTATCGGTGTAAATTGCCAAAGCATCACTCAGATGTTTAGTTACACCAAAGTAATCGACGATTAATCCGAATGTTTTTCCTTTTTTTGTTCTGTTTACACGGGCTATTGCCTGAAACAGGTCGTGTTCCCGCAGACTTTTATCCAAATACATTACCTGTTCAACCGGAGCATTAAACCCAGTGAGCAGACGGTCGCAAACACAAATAATACCAATACCCGATTCAGGCTTTTTGTACCGGCCTCCTGCTTCTACAGTATAATCAAAGTCTTTTTTGAAATTATTTTTGGCATCGGTATCGATTGCTTCTCTGCGTGCTTTGCTTATGTAACCGGGTTCGTTGTTTCCCAAACCTGAAACAATAGCAGCAACTTTTAAAAACTCTAATTGTTCAACCCGTTGATCATCTCTCTCATCATCGGACAAAGCTTTCAACTCGGTAATCTTGTTTTGGATCGCAAATTCCAATTCATATTTATAACGAACTGCTGCAATAATGCTTGAGGCTACCACCTGGGCTTTAAATCCATTTACAAGAATATCGTTGGAATAATGTTCTATGATGTCTTTTGCAATCTCAGCGATTCTTTCTTTGGATTCCAGATATGCTATGAATGACCCATACCTGCGTTGAATTTCTTCTCTCTCTGCCTGAGAACGTTGTTTGAACATGTCTTCGAACTCGGTATCAAACTGTTCTTTATCGTCAATGTGATCTTTTGATACTTTTCCAATGTATTTTATTTCTACCGTTGCGCGGTCCTTCACTGCAGTATCAAACTTGTAAAAGTCGATAAAGCCCCCAAACCGTTCATGGGTTTTTATTTCATGCCTCTCGGTAAGCAGAGGTGTTCCGGTAAAGCCAATACGAACTGCATTAGGGAATGCAGAAAACAGGTTATCACCCATATCTCCACCCTGAGTACGGTGTGCCTCGTCAATCAATAGCAATATACGGTCGCTATTATTGATGGTTTCAAAATTCTCAAATGTTGGCACAATACCTGCATCGATCAGACTCTGAGCCGAAACATTATTTTCCACCAAAAATTTGTGAATCATTACCATGTTCACATCTCCGGTATCGTCGCTTAATAAATGCAATTTATTTCGTCTATCTATGACCCTTACAGGTTCATTGGTCAGGCCCGCTGTTTCAGACAGTTGTTCCTCCAGATCGGTGCGGTCAACAATGAAGATTATCTTAAGGTCTTTAAGGTCGTCGCAACTACGGAGTTTCTTAATCAGGAAAACCATGGTTAAACTTTTCCCACTACCCTGTGTGTGCCAGATTACTCCGCCTTTTTCTATGGGCGAGTTGCCTGCACGGAAATTGTTGATAATTTTCCCAACTGCCCGATATTGATTATACCGGGATACAATTTTGACCTCCACCCCTTTCTTAATTTCCAAAAACAGGGTGTAGTGTTTCAGAATATCGATCAGAATTTCTTTGTTTAACATCCCGTGGATAAGCACCTCCTGGCGCTCTTCATCAGGAGGAAAATCAACAACTTTATATTCTTCCGGAAATATATCCACCCAATTACTATAAAAATCAAACTCTGCACTGATGGTTCCTACCCTTGCTTCCCTGCCATGGGTGATAATGCTGAATATATTATAATGAAATAATCTCTCTTCTCCTTCCTTAAATCCATAATCATCATCGCGGGTGTTGGCATAACGTGTAACCTGCAAATAGGCTTCACTCAATGGCTCGGCCACATCAAAATCTTTTGCTTCGACCACACAAACAGGCATACCATTCAGGAATAATACAATATCCGGTATAATGCCCTGGCGGCTTGCACCAGGAGTAAGCAAGCGAAACTGGTTGATGGCAATGAAAGAATTACCGATGTAGTTTTTATAATCGACCAAACGAACTGTCGGGTCTTGTTCACCTGTTATTTCGTTTCGTGCCACACTAGTGCCTTTTAGAAGCATGTGGTGTATCTCCTTATTGGCCTCATGCAGGCTTTTCCCTGCAAAATTTTGTATTTCAAAAAGAATCTGTTCCAGTTGTTTGTCGGTTAGCCATTCCCGACCATCGTCTGTAACATTAATTTTCCTGATCGCTTTCTTAAACTCACCAGGTAGAAGTACCTGTTTGAAATTTTCACGCAAACTTTCTGCAGGTTCTTGCGGAACACCCAACCCCTGGTCAATAACCTGCCACCCCAACTGGCGAAGTTTATCAAGAAAAGGTTTTTCTACGTTGGTATATTCAGCCATAGTTGATGTTGTTTATTCTGCTTTTCAATTCTGAAATTCTTTCAATTAATTTGTCAAATGGAAGTGAGTCTCTGTAAATCATACTCTGCTGCATTAGTTCGTAGTCTTTTTCCCAGACATCAATTAATCCCCCTGGTGGCAGGGGATTGATTTTCTCGGGAGAATGATTGGAATAATCAATACCTCTGATTGGTGTCATGTATTTACGATGCTCCACAATATGCCGATACAATTCTTTGTTCTCTATTGCATTTGAAGCATATTCAGTATCCATTAGTTTCTCCAAATCATAAAGATGCCTGCTCTTACGTTCAGTCCGGACTTTTTCCTGTGGTTGTTGAAATTCTTCATGCAGTAGAAATATTTTTTCCAGAAAAGTGCGTTCCGGGATAACTGTCGGAATATTTATTCTCTTATCAGCAAAGCTTCTTTCACTAAATTGTTCGCCAACAAATGAACTGAATTGACAGTTGGTAAAGGGCTCAATCAACGAACGACTTCCTATTTCAATAAGCACACGCGATGGCAAATATTCAGACGGTTCTGTTACTGACTGATAGGTCAATCCAATTTTAACAGGGTCTTCATCGTTTGATTTTACATCAACTAATTGAAATTCAATGTCGTCAAATCCATTATCATGAAATGCTTTTTTGAGTTGTGGTAAATATTTTTCAGAAATATATTTTAAGGAATACCTTCGTAGTTTTGCAATTTGTGATTTGGATAGGTCATTATTAAATCCCAGAAACTTCTTATCCAGAGCCAGATCAATATCTTCAGAATAGTTATCACAACTCGTGATAAATTCTCTTATCCAAAGTAAATCGTTATCCAAAGTCATTATTCAAAATATTCCATAAGTAGTTATAAATCAAGTTTACTTTTGATAATATTATCGTGATAATATTTGCTATTTTCAAGTAGATGCAAT
>Ga0307377_10002511_pt1 | contig 21606 bp, 28 predicted proteins | sample TR3MG_FD_202535 | JGI IMG/M metagenome (GOLD analysis project Ga0307377, IMG submission 202535) | Soil microbial communities from Risofladan, Vaasa, Finland - TR-3 | ecosystem: Environmental > Terrestrial > Soil > Coastal area > Acid sulfate soil | place: Finland: Risofladan, Vaasa | collected...
TGCTGCGGCCAGTTCCAACGGCGCGAATCCCGGGTTACCATCCGCCGGTCACCGCGGGTGTAGCTCAATGGTAGAGCTGTAGCTTCCCAAGCTACTGACGAGGGTTCGATTCCCTTCACCCGCTCCAAAATGGCTCACTATGGCCGTCAAAGCCTTATGCAGAGCCATTCTTGAGGCAAGACGACATCTAAAACGCCCTTCCACTGGGTATCGTTTTAGGTATCGTTTCATGCCAAAACCCCTGTTTCTGTCCCGTCCTGCCGGGCTTTATGTCCGCTTTCTTGTGCCTTTGGATCTCCGGTCGCGCATAGGCTCCCGTTTCGTGGTTCGCCCATTGCACATGCAAGCTGGCGATGGTGCGCGGCTCGCCGCTGCCCATATGGGTGTGGCACTCTCCCAAGTGTTCCAACATCTACGAGCGACAGCGATCCCGAAGGGCACAGAGCAAGAAGGGGGCGTGGTGGATATCAAGAAAGCAATGGACGCGGCGCTAGGTATCGGACACCGAGACCTAACCATTGGCTCTGTTGAACTGCCGAACGGGACGATTCTTCGCAACGTCCAGGTGGATACCCCCGAAGACGAGCGCCAGCTCAAATCCTTGATGGAAGTCTCAGGCGCAGGGCAGCCAGCGGCAAAGCCACAGGCGAACAAGGATGACGTGTTGTCCAAGCAGATTCGCATCCACCTGGCAGACCTAGAAAGGGCAGGACGGCAGGGCAAGACGGTGCTCGATAGCCGCCATACGCTTGCACTCTTCCAAGGTATTGTTGGGGACAAGTCCGTTGCTGAAATAACGTCGAACGACTGCCGGTCTTTCCTTGAAGACGTTCAGTACTGGCCGAAGCATGCGACCAAGCGTCCGGACTACATGCATTTGTCCATCCGGCATGCGATTGCCAAGGCCAAGGCGGCCGATGAACCCCGACCGGCGCAGAACACCCTCAACAAGTATCGCCAGCGTCTATCGGTGTTTTTCCACTTCCTGATGGACAACCAGAAAATTGGCCGGAATCCTTTGACTGGCATTGCCACGCCCGCCAAGTTCGATGTGGAGGATGAGACGGGTCGGGCGTTTACCCAAGACGAGCTCGATACCATTTTTGAGCCTTTGGCATTTCAGGAATGGGCCAAAGACCATCCGCATCGCTGGTGGGCGCCCATGGTGGGCCTGTACACCGGAGCCCGTGTCACGGAAGTCTGCCAGCTCTACCTTGACGACATCACGACAGAGCACGGTATTGCGGGCATTCACATCCGAAAATTTCACCCCGACCAGAAATTGAAAACCCGCGCATCACTGCGTTTCGTGCCGATTGCAAAGGCACTGCTTGATGCAGGTTTCCTTGAGTATGTGGAAGATGTTCGCAAGGCAGGACACAAGCGGTTGTTTCCGCATTTGCCGAACAATGATGGGACGGGGTTCGGCAAGCAGATGAGCCGGCGCTTTTCGTCATACATCAAGGAGCGCGGCATCAAGGAAGAAGGCATGGGATTTCATGCTTTCCGCCACACGATGTCCACACGGCTTGATAGAGCTGGTGTGCCACACGGCACGTTGGCCAAAATCACGGGGCACCAGGTGGCAGGCGGTGTGCTGCCGAAGTTTTACATTGACTCGCCAACCCTGCCGGAGCGCGTCGTGGCGCTGGCGAAATTCCAGTCTGGCGTGAGGCTCCCGGCCTACACAAAAAGCCAGTTCGACGTGGCGTTGAAGGAGGCTCTTGCACTGCCTGCCAAGTGGGAGGCCGACATGAGCAAACGGGTGCGAAAGGCCAAGGGAAAGAAGGTATCGGTTCGTTCGGGCTAAGAAGATGGCGCGCTGCTCATGGGTGGCCTCGAACCCCCAGATTGTCGCGCACGCACACCGGTCATTTACGGCGAAAGGAAGGACGTCCAATGGCGAAAATTGCGTGGAATCCGAAAGGTTCGGTCAAGGGTAAGGATCCGTCTCCGATTGCATGGGGTTGCAACGTCTTCATGCGGCAGGACGGGACGCTTGAGATGGAAGTCATCGGAGAGACGGGGCAACAGATGATGAAGGCGGCTATGGATGCACTCCATGCCATTCACAGGTTGAGGCAAGAGCCTGCGTACAACTTTGGGGTGGCAAGCTCTCTCGATTAAGGGCGATACACCTTAATCGAGAGACGACGTTCTTTACGGACTGGTTGATGTCCTGTAAAGCCTTCCGGGGCATCCGTTCCAAAGCCAGATTACGAGGCTGCCGCAATTTTAAAACCCAGCGTTCCGGCTTCATGGTCCTGGACGAGCTTGCTAAGCGATGGCTCGTCCAAGGTGGCCAAAGTATCAGACAACTTATGGCTGTCGGTGAAACTTGAGGCGAAGCCAGTCCCGTACACCTTCCTCAAAGTCTTGATCTGCGTATTGCCGTGCTTGCGGCTAATTTCGCCGTTTTTGTCGCGGTGGCGACCATCAAGTCCAGGCTGCTGCATAGTCTAATTCTCCAAATTCCAGGGGTTGTTCATCGCTGCTTATCGCCGCGTAAGATAGACCTGCGGTGCTCTGACTATATCGAAGCCAAGCTCGCCAGATGTAGGCGCTCATCCCGATGCCAAGTAGGTCGATACCTTCAGGGTTGTGAAGAGACTTATAAAAGAGCTGACGATTCAGCGACTACGTGAGACGTACACTGGCTTTTCATCGGTCGTAAATTTCACTGCACCCACTTTGAGGATGCGCAGAGAGCTTCGATCCAGCCTCAAGGCAGGCGCCCTCGTATCAGCTTCAGAATGTGTCAATGACTGTTCGTCTTGACTGCTTCCTTCTCGAATTGAGGGCGAGAAGTCCCATCCGTCATCGTCTCTTTCATAGAGCGTGACATCCTCTATAGGGGCATTCTGCTCAACGTAAGCATGGGCGTGGAACAGCATCACATTGTGCGAGTCGGTCTTGCCTGCTTGTGTTGATGGATAAATTATCCCGTGAAGGCGTAAGGATGGGTGGTTCGCGAGATAGTCCGCAATGATCTGTGTGACGAGATATTCATGGGCGGTCCGGTGGGGCAACACTGGACTTGTGATTCGTTCTATCAACTCTTTTAGAAACGCCGTACGAGCGTATCGATTTTTCGTAGCTGGATCGAACAAGCTAGATGAAACAATTACCTCTCTGAGTTTGCTTAGGTCTAAGAGGCGCATCGGAACCACAGGATGAAATTCGCCCACAAGAAGATTGCTACCCACTGGTGGTCTGATCTCACAGACGGCAACTTCTGTCGAAAAGGCACCATAGAAAACAGAAATGCCGTGAGCGTTCAAACGACCAGCTAACGCTAACTCGGAAGGCGGAGGCCCAAGTTGAGCTTCTGGGTCACGCAGCGCTTCATGGAGGCCTTGGTCATCCACGAAAAATCTGGCGCGGAAGAATTTTGCGTTATCCTCTCCGGGAGTGAGCTCGGTGATGACGGAACCGTTACGGGACTGGTCATCAACGGCCGGGCCAAAAATAGACTCCAGCATTGCCAGACCTCCGGCATCGAGCAGTCTTGACTCGCGTAAAAGACGGTTTTCGAACGCAAACCAAGCACTACCGAGATCGGATGTATCGGCCCGAGCCTCCTCAAAGTGGGGGTTGTCACCATGCGTATGCTCATGAGTCGACCAGTCGAACCAGTCGTCTATTAGCTCATCGGCTATCGCTTCAGCCAAAGATGCAGACACGACCACCGATTCTTCTAGCAATTCCTTCAACGGAGTGCCGTCTTGGTACCAATCTTCGTCTCCATATTTCACTGCCATAAGCTCTAGCCCATCAGGCTCGCTCGCAGTGGGCTGGAAGTGCTCTTCCAGCATGTTGGAGACAAAGGCTGCGATTTCTGAGACTGACAGTGTCCTCTTGGCATCAGTCCCACAGAAAGCACATTCAGTGACAGAAGGGCTCGCTTCTATCTGAAGCTTTAAGTATTCCTCGCCGATGCAGTTACTGCATACGGGATCGTCATTGCTCAAGGGGCGGCTCCATTTTTTTACACTAGCTGCTTGCATCAAATTTTTGCACAATCGATATCATACAGCGACGTTCCATGCAGCTGCTCTTGTTGAACAGTTACTCCCAACGCCCGCCTGCACCTCATGTGGGTCAGGATCGTTTCACGGTCGCCACGCGCAAGGGTGAACCTCGTCCACTTTGTTCCCGCCCTCCATCCCTGCATGGCAGGGCCTCCGGGTGCTGCATGTCTTTTCCCGTTTCACTTTCTCCGAACCCACGGCGCAATCGGACGCTGGGGAGAAAGAAGATGGGCATCACCCGCGATAGCAAAGGCAGCTACAAGCTCACAGGCAAGACCACTGAAGACGACGTTCTCGCAGCCGCCGAGGGCATCCTAAAAGCCAAACTCGAACGGCTCGGAAACGTCAGCAACCCGAGAGACGCAACCAACTTCCTCCGCATGAGGCTGGGCGCACTGCTCCACGAAGAATTCCACATCCTCTGGCTGGACAATCGCCATCGAATCCTGGACTGCCAGAAGCTCTTTACTGGCACCATTGACGGCGCAAGTGTCCATCTTCGAGAGACCGTCAGGGCAGCGCTGACCGTCAACGCGGCAGCCTGCATCTTGAGCCACAATCATCCGAGCGGTGTTGCAGAACCTTCAGCAGCAGACCGAGCCATCACCAAGGAGCTGGTGGAAGCCCTGAAGCTTGTCGGCGTGCGGGTCTTGGACCACATCGTGGTGTCCGCTGGCGAGTGCGTGAGCATGGCCGGGAGGGGGCTGATGTGAGCCTTCGGGCTCCAGTCTTAGTGCTCCGAGCTTGTCGCACCCGCGTCAAGCTCGCAACCTGCACTGATTGACGGGTGCATCAGCGTCAGCCGAAGGGTATTCTTCGAGGCTGCGAGCGTGCCATTGGCCGAGGAATTTAGTCCACTACAGGGGAGTACGACAATGAGCAGCCAAGAACTGAACATCGATGAGTTGGAGCTTGACCTCAAAAATCCCAGATTTGACGGTCTTACCAGTCAACGGGATGCGCTTGAGAAGATTGTACTTTCTCAAGGAAGCAAGCTAGTCAATCTCGCCGAAGACATTGTGGCCAACGGCATGAGCCCCGCTCACCGCATGTTGGTCATGAAGGCGCCGGGTCGAGGGAACAAAGGCTTCACCGTCATGGATGGCAACAGGCGTCTGACTGCACTTCGTGTGTTGGCCAATCCATCAGTCCTTGATGGCATGTCCGGGGTTGGCGACATCACTGCGCAAAAATTGCGCAAGCTCGCGAAAGATTTTGACCTGAACCTCATCCAGCCCTTGGATGTGTTCGTCTGCAAGAACGAGGCTGAGGCTCGCCATTGGATTGAGGCTATCCATACCGGTGAGAACGACGGTCGTGGTGTTGTGGGTTGGGATGGTATTGCCACTGCCCGCTACCGTGGGAAGAACACCTCACTGAAGGTGCTCGAATTCGTCAAAGCGGCAGGAAAGTTGGATGCCTCAGAGCTGGCGGCACTGGAGCGGTTCCCCATCACGAACCTTGACCGCCTCCTGGGCACGCCTGAGATTCGTGAAAAATTGGGTCTGACTTTTGAAGATGGCGACATTCTGTCTGACCTTCCTCAAGCCGAACTGCTGCGGCCCTTGAAGAAGGTGGTCTCTGACCTTGCGTCAAAAAAGATCACGGTCGCCAAGCTCAAGAGCAAAGACGAAAGGCTTGCTTACATTGATTCGCTCGGGTCGGCGTTGCCAGACTTGGGGAAACGGACGGGGGCGCCAGAGGCGCTGGACCGCCTCGCTGCGAATGCTCAAGCAAAGAGTCACGCAAAAGCTTTCAGTGACGGTAAGAGCCGTTCACTGCTTGATAGAAAGGCACTCATTCCAGGTCAGGCTCAGGCGACGCTGAACATCAACGACCACAAGTTGCAGCAGATATGCAAAGAGCTGAGGAAGTTGCCGCTGGATACCTACCCTGTGGCCGTGGCTGCATCCTTTCGAGTTTTTCTTGAGCTCTCGCTCGACCACTACGCGACTGAAAAGAAGGTTCCGCAATACAACGCTGACTTGCACTTGAAGAGGAAGGTTGAGGCCGTGGCTGCACACTTGCAAGCCAACGGAGTAGCCAAGCGGGATCTTCAAGCGTTCCGTGCGTTGGCAAGCAACCCGAATGCGGCCCTTTGTATTGACCGCCTCCATGGCGTTATACACAGCAAGTACACCTTGCCAACCGCAAACGAACTCCGAACAGGATGGTCCGAAGTGCAGGTGGCCTTTACTAAGATTTGGTCTTAAAACATGAAGAAAGAGCCTCGACCGCCAACCTTCTACACGCCACTTAGATACCCAGGCGGCAAGGGAAAGTTGGTTCCTTACGTCAAGAAAATATTTGAACAGAACAACTTGGTGGATGGGGTCTATGTCGAACCCTACGCGGGAGGAGCCGCCGTGGCGATGGAGCTCCTTCTTCACGAGTACGTGAGGAAGGTCTACATCAACGATATCAGTGATGGAGTGGCGGCATTCTGGCGTTCGGTGTTGGACGATACGGATGCACTGTGCGCCAAGATTTCCGGCGCAAAGCTAAATATGAAGGAATGGCATAAGCAGAAGGCCATCCAACGTGAGCCAGAAGAACACGATGACTTGACGCTCGGGTTCTCGACCTTCTTTCTCAACCGAACCAACCGCTCAGGAATTTTGGGTGCTGGCGTCATCGGGGGGAAAGAGCAGTTGGGCAAGTGGAAGCTTGATGCGCGGTTCAACAAGCCTGACCTGATTCAACGCATCCAAGTGATCGCCAGAATTCGCGAGAGGATTGAGTTCTCTCAACTTGACGCTGTTGCCTTCATCGACTCGGTGGCGCCGCGTCTTCCAGCCAAGAGCCTCCTCTATCTTGACCCGCCCTATTACGTGAAGGGCAGTGACCTGTACCTGCATCACTATCAACACGATGACCATATGGCCATCGCTAAGCGTGTTGCCAAGTTGAAGAGCAAGAACTGGATCGTGTCTTACGACAATGTCGAGCAAATTCGGACGATGTACGGCAAGTTCAGAAAAATTGTCTATGGCTTGAGCTACAGCGCGCAGGATCGATATAAGGGGTCCGAAATCATGTTTTTTTCAGACAAGCTGACGATCCCTGATGCCGTGACGCCGATGCATTTGGTTGCATAAATTGGATACGTCTATCTAGGATACTTAGCAATGGCAGAAAAAAAGTCCAGTGGATCCGGAGCGAGAACTGCGAGTGATTATGTCGAAAGCTATGAGGATGTTCGTAAAGGAATGGGTCCTGGAAGTAGTAAAAGATATATTTTCATTTCAACTATAATAGTTATTTTAGTTGGCGGTTGTTTCGCGATATGGTGGAAAAAGCATTTGGATTTGTATGGAATACTAATAAGCGCATTTGGTGCTTTCGAAATTGCAAAAGGTTCGGTGGTTGGGTATAAAATGAATGAGTTTCTTCACTCTGTGATTGCAAGTAAGATTGATTTGGAAGCATCCTATTTAACCCAAGAAGAAATTGCGAAATATCTATTAGAATACAATGCTTGGAAAAACGCCGGAGTTCCTAACAATGAAATTGTTGATAGATTAACAAAATTGTCTAGCAAATCGAAATCCGCAAAACAAGATAGCTTCATGCTTAGTCAGCGTGATTTGGCGTTTTTGTTTTTAGATGTTTCTGCGAAAACGCTTTACGGAACGATTTTAGTCGGCCTTGGATCTGCGACCGCCATTGCTGCGATTATGATTACCAATTAGATAGGATGTATAGTCAGGTAGAGACTAATTAGGTAGATAACTAAAAATATTCCAATCGCTATAAGGGATAATGTTTGGTATTTGTTCATATTTATATTTATGCGTCTTAAATATTTAATCTAGGGTATAATTAATTTATGTCAAGTAAGCTGCTTTAATTGACTGATGCGTTTGAATCTCTTTTAGAGCGCGTCTTAGCGTTCTTCGAACGCCACGCTCAAAGCAGAGATCAAAGCAGAGCTTTAAATCCACAACGCTAAAGCATCACAAGTAATGCCGCCGTTTCCCATGGCGGCATTTTTCTTGTGCAAACCCTATTGACAGCTCTGCAATTTCTGATTGGATAGGTTAAGACGCGACGCTATGGTCACTGGCAAATTGACATGACATGCCACGAACACTAAAGCATCGAGTCTCGGGTCACGGAATGACCCGTCACACACGCCCGTCATGGAGGACTCGCATGAATACACCCAGCAATATCACGTCTGCTTCTGCAACCGAAGCCAAGCATGCTCGCCCACACCTTGAAACCCACACACGGGGTCAGAACCATTCAGCCGTTGCCGGTGCCGCTTACCGGCTCGGCATGAAGTTGTATGACGAGCGCGCCGGGGTCTGGCACGACTTCCGGAAACGCGCTCTTGGGGAGGAGATCGTTTTGGCGCTCACGGTCGCACCCCCAGGTGCACCAAGTTGGGCAACTGACGCTGCTCAACTTTGGAACCGAGTTGAGCTTGCCGAAAAACGAAAAGACGCTCAGCTAGCACGCGACTACCGCATCCCCATTCCCTTCGGCCTCACTGACCAGTATGCAAGCGCGATGGCTGAGGACATGGCGAGATACATCTCTCGTGAGCTGCATACCCCTGTTTCCATCGGTCTCCATCGCGATGCGGACCGTGATGCCCTGGGGATGGTCAAGCCAAAAGACAAGCAGGGCTTCCATGCTCATCTGTATTTTCCGACTCGAAAACTGGCCGACACTAAGAGCGTTGGGGAAGGGGACAGTGGAGATGCATCCGGCTTTGGTCCGAAGCTCACGATGCTATCGAACAAACGGACGAGTGTCGTGTTTGTAGAAGCTTTGAATGAGCGCTGGGCGCGTCTGGCCAACCAATACACGTCATCGATGGGTCTCCCAGCCGACTACGACCATCGAAGCTACACCCGAATGGGCGTGGACCTCATTCCCCAGATCACCCTCGGGCAGGCCGTCACTGCCATGGAAAGAAAGGGAACACCAACCTGGAAAGCTGAAGCCCTCAAAATCACCAAGGGCATTGAGGTACCTCCTCGCGGGATTCCCGCCATGCTGGGCATGGACGCAGCGCATCCCATTTTGTTTCACCCTCCTGAAAGGTTCTCCGAGTCCGGGGGCGCTAAGAAAGCGGCGTCATCAGACCAGCCCACGCGGCCATCGTCCTTTGGCGATACCGTGGAAGCTGAGAAAACGCAGGCGGTGATGGCGGATGTCTTTGAGCTGGCCCACCGGGTGACCGCAGAAGCACAACGGGCACAGGAAACCACAAATAGATCCAAGGAGGCGCTTCGTCGGCCCAGGAGCCAAGCCAATACGCCCCCCAATGACGTGGGCAGTACGAGCTGGCAAAACACGCGGGAAAGAAGTCAGTTCAAGCCGTATTCTGCGGGTACTTTCAAGCCTACGCTTACACGCGCAGCTCGGGGTGGTCGCATGCGGGTCGACCGACCTGACTCGTTGGTGGCGCGTCTCCGCGCATCAGGACCCGTGCCCAAAACAGATTCGGAGAGGGAAGCTTTGGAGCGAGCTTTGTTGTTGGTGCAGATTATCGAGCGCTTCTTTGCCACTTTTGACGCCTTCCTGAAAGACCAAGAACGGCTCGGTAAAGCCTATGAACGGGCGGTTGCGCACTCCCTGGACTCCAGCTATCAGCTCGACATCAGCCGCTCTTCCCGCTCCCGTGTGCGAAGACAGGCAAAAGCGTGGGACCAAGCCCATCCATGGCAGGCGAAGGTTCGCACCCTCACAGGAACGGCCCACGCCCCGCGACAGCAGTTGGATGAAGCTTGGCGGCGCCACGATGAACATGTTCAGAGCCTCAAAGGCAGTATCAAGGCCCAAGCCCAGGAGATTTCTGTGGTCGAGCAGCAGCTAAGCGCCGTGAACCGGGAGAAGACGGTTTTGGAACGGCGGCTGGGTAGCGCTGTGGTCAAGCTCAAGGAACGTGACGCAAACCTCTTCGACCGCTTTCAGGCGAATCTACCTTCAAACGACAGGAACATCCTTCTGAGCGTTGCCTTATCCGAACGGGTAATCGAGGAGGGCTTCCCTGCCGAAGCAATGGCACAAAATGACACTCCTCGCAGAACGCTTTCGATGTGACCGATAAGAACGCCGGTTATTAGTGTCCGCCCATAAAGGAAAGCGCTGCCCAAATGAGGAAAACCACCATTCCGATATTCAACAGTCCGAAAACTAAGTCACTTAAGCTCTCGTTGGGAATGCGGATGGCAAGAACTCGGGAACCGACTCCGCAAGCGATAGACATAATGAATAGAAGTAGCGACGTATCATGCATGGGATGAGTTCCTTCCATGGTGGGACGAGAGCGCCAGAAATTCCCCATTGAAAATAAATGATGAAAATCCGATTTTCAGTTCCTCTCGATTTGATTCGTTGTGGCAGCAGGTATTGCGCATGCAGCTAAAAAACGGCATGTCACTCATAAAAAGTCTTCTCGATTTGAGTGGAAGCGAATGGACTGATTAGTCGTTGCCTGAGAGATCAAAAGAAGCGATCTTTGGCATCGGCGTGCCGCGCTGAGCGGCAAGGCGGTCTTTGAACGTTGATTGGAGGAGATCCACATGCAGATGGGTGACATCGGCTTGCAGGGTGTTGCCGTCAACAGTCGTCAAATGGAAGTAGGTACGAAAGCTAAGTTGGATTTGATACTTTGACCGTTCGCTTTCGATCTCTCGGGCGAGGGTCTGGTCAGGGACATGAAGAAAGCACTTCCCGTTTGGATAGTGATAAGAAATAACTACACCTTGAGGGTAGTTGACATGCTGATCCGGGCAGGAAAACGAAAAACCCTGTTTTGAAAAATCATAGGCGTCGAGAATGTCCGTAGGATTCACTTGCTGCGAGACGAAGTACGCTTCGCCTGCGTAGCGTGCCAAGGTTGCATTGATCTTCGTGAGTTCACTGGCCGCCAACGCCTGCTTTTTGAAGGCGTCCTGCTCCTGGACATAGGCGGGTGAGAACAGGCTGAGTTTTTGTTCATCGGACGGCGTCGGACTTTGTCGGGAGACAAATGCATAGGTCGCCCATTGCGGGTCCTTTTGCTGGTCCAAATCGATGTAGTCGCTGAGGGCGACATCGTGCTCGATTTTCGGTGTTGGCGCGTTCAAAGCAGGTGGCGCAGAAGCGTTGGGCGCGGTCTTCTTCGCAGGTCCCGCAGTATCCGTGGCCGATGATGCGGCTGTCGGGGATGACTTGTTACTGCATGCAAGCAGAGCGAGAGAGACCAAGCCGGTCGTGAGGAGCTTGAGTGCGATGGTCTGAAGCGGTTTCATTCCTGTTTCCCCTGTGCTGTGTGTTGAGCAGGCAAACCGATGATACGTGTTTGTGACCTACGAAGGTGAAAACCGGGTAAACGGAATTGGGGTAAAAACTTCTGTGGCTTCCTCCCTCAGGGCCAGCCATGAAAGTCACGTCTGTTCATCGTCCGGAACACGCGCCCCTTGTGCGTTTGTTGCGGGAACTCAGACTCCAAGCAGGCTTGACCCAAGCCGATGTGGGTCAAAAACTGGGGGTTTCTCAGACAGCCATATCTGACATTGAAATCAACGAGCGCGGTGCCGATTTCCTTCTCGTGCTTGACCTGTGCGACATCTATGGCGTGTCACACCAGGACTTTTTGGCCGAGTTTGGTAGGCGTCTTTCGGAGGAGAAAATTGAGCCGATACACCGGATCAAACGGAAAGACCGCAAACAGCTTTAGGTGGGCGTCCTCGACGTTCTCACCAACGAGCAGCCGATTTTCGGCATCACCGTGACCATCCTCGCCAGTCAGACGGGCCGGGCTCGCCGACAGCACTGGTTAGCGGGGTCGACCGACAGGGAGCGGCCACTATGAGACGGTCGGCGCTTACGTCAGATCGCCTGAGACGGCCTTTAGAGTCGTGCCTTGTGGCTGCTGAGGACAGGGCCTGGACCCAGCTACCCAAAGCTCCTTCAACATCATGGTACCGTTGGCGGAGTCCGATACGAGATGTATAGGCGAGCCCGTGGGTCCGTATATTATAGTCAGACCTCTATGCCAAAAAATTCTGTCAACCGAGAGATCAACAAGACTGCCAACACCGTCATCGACGTTCCTTGTGGCGAATGCAAGCGTTCAACAAAGCACCTTGTCCTTGCGTCTGTGAACATCGATGGCCAAGACTGGTTTGGCGAGAATTCTGTGCAATATTGGTCTGAGTACCAAGTGATCATGTGCCAAGGGTGCGAGATCACTGGCTTCCGCTCCTCCAGTCGCAACTCCGAGGACTGGGACTTCATTGATCATGAAAATGTTGAGTACAACGAGACACTGAACCTCTATCCGGCTCGTGATGGCAGGTCGCCGCTCAAAGATGCATATCTCCTGCCGGGAAATGTTCAGAGGATCTACGACGAGACTATTAAGGCAATCAACAACAACCAGCCTGTTCTCGTAGGCATTGGTCTTCGAGCAATCGTCGAGACCGTTTGCAAAGATAAATCCTCCCCCCGGATCCAACTTGGTCCAGCGCATTGACGGACTAGTTTCACAAGGTGTTCTGTCGCTGGAGGGGTCCAAGATCCTCCATAAAATTAGAACCCTCGGAAATGACGCCGCGCATGAAGTCAAGCCGCACAACGAAAACCAGCTTGGTGTGGCTCTGGATGTCTGTGAGCATTTGCTCCAAGATGTGTATGTATTGCCACAGCAAGCAGCTCGGGCCTTCACGTGAATAGGTCTAACATTTCCGTAAGAGACTTCCGGAATAGTTAGATGCTTTAACCAAAAATTTTTTCGACTGATGTTGGATTTCCATCTGGCCAATGTAGTACGAAGCCGCTGTCAACGAACGATTGCAATGTGGTTCTGGCAAATAAAATGGCTAGAGTCAGGGCCTGCAAGGAGTCGATGCCACGTATGTCCGCAATGCTCCGAACTTAAGCCCTTCACGATCAGCTGCACAGCTTGTAGGCGGAATACGTATGCGGCTTGTTTCGTGGCGGTCGTGGATAGCGGCGGCCCGGTTGTATGCGACAACGGGTGCGTGCAATGACGTTGAGTGCGGCGGTGAGCGCATCCATGCACGCGCTCACGCACAACAGGCAGCCGACGAGCATCGGGTGGAGTGCGCCGATGGCGTAGGTGCGGTTGGGTCGGCTGGACGGTTCGGTGGACGGCGCGTCGTCGACCGGCGTGTCGGCGATGAGCAGCGCGTGCAGATTGTCGGCGACGATCTTTGCCGCGAAGTCCTGCTGCAAGGCCAGATGGGTCAGCCCGGTGACCGCCTCCAGGCGCAAGCGATGCTTGATTCGTTTGAAGGCCTCTTCGACGCGCCAGCGGCAGTGGTACAGCGCACCGAATTCGATGGCGGGATAGCGTACTTCATCGAGCAGCGAGGTCATCAAAATGCGTACCGATCCTGTCGGCGTGACATCGCGAATCAAGCGTACGGTGGTGGTTTCGCGGCGTAGCTCGTAGGTAATCGCATCAGCGGCATGGGGCGCGGCCAGCGTGACGATGCGCTGCGCCTCACCGCTGCGCAAGAACGCCTTGACGCAGGCCCAGCCCGAGGCATCCACGCGCATGCAAAAAGCGCGTTGCGCCTGCGCGAGTATCGCTGCCATGGTGTTGCCGATCAGACCGCGATCAAGCACCAGCAGATCGTCAGGTTCGGTGGCGTCGAGTGACTCAAACAGCATCTGCCGTTCCGAGCCATCGGCCGGATGCAGCGTGGCATGCAAGGTCAGTTCGGCACCGGGCAGATATAAGGCAAACGCATAGTGATCGGCGTCAAGCTCGGCCCCGCGGCGCGTGGACACGCACAAGCGCGAACCGTCCGCAGCGACCACGCGCAAGCCGTGCCAGCGATGCGCATCCATGAGCGGCCGGGCCAACTCCAGCAGCGTCACATTGAGCTGATCGAACACCTGAGCGGAAAAGCCACGACGCATCTTCGCGAAGGCGCGATCGCTGCATTCACGCCAGCGTCCAGTGAGGCCGTGCGACTGGGCAAACATCTCGTCGAGCGCGGTTTGCACCGATGTGCACATGCCAGACAACATCATCGCCAACACGCGCGGCACGGTGAGTTTGCGTTGCCGAGTGAACGCCTCCGGGCGTAGCCGAAAGGGATCGATGAGCGAGGGATCGTGAAGGTGTGCGGCGAACTCAGACAGCAGCGATAAAGGATCGAGTATTTGAGTTCATAGTGTCTATTTATCAATGGGTTACGATGCAGTTATACTATCGCTAACGGGTCGAAAATACCAGTGCTTTTTGCGGGCAATTGCTTAAGTTCGGAGCATTGCGTATGTCCGGCCCTCGCCGATCAAGCCCATCAAGAAATATAGGACAGGCCCAACGCTCTCCGTTGAGCTCTGAATATGGCCTACCGATCCTGATATGAAGCGGAAATTTTCCTTTCTTAGGATGCTCCGCGACCAGCTTACGTTCGGCGACAAATTCATCAGTGTGATTCATGGGCATCTAACGTCCGCTCGATGGAGGGGGTAGGCGTCAGGCCTGGTGTACCCGAATGTGACGACAAGCCTGCCCCGAACACGTACAGGACTTCCGGACGCGGCCTACCGTCCCTGCGCACCGAGTTGGCGGAGAACACTTCTGTAGTCAGTCCGAACCAACTCTTCCACGAGTCGGCCTTGACTGTCAAATCGGAAGATGTCCGGCAGGACCCATGTCACATGCTAGCCGTTGTGATGGCAATGCGTGGTCAGCTCGTTGGCAACACGCACTTGACCATCCGCTGACGCTTGCCATCCGTGACCTTGGTGCGCTCCCCGCGTTTGGCTTTGTTGTGGGTCGTCAAGTAATGCTTGTCGAACCGCCCTGGGACATGTGGCCGTATGGGGAGGGCAGGGAAGACAATCGTCTCAATCCATTCCTTGCACTCGGGAACATCAGCCGGATCAACATAGTGCTTGTTGAGCACCGTCTTCTCATCGGAGTGGCCCATCATCCGTGTGATGACGCGGGTCAGCACACCAGACTTGGATGCCAGCGTCGAAAAGGTGTGGCGAAGACACCCAATGGACTTTTGCTTGTCCGTGATACCGCAGCGATCCCGAAGGTGCGTTTTATTCAGTGCGATGCTCAGGTTCCCAGCCGGGCCGTTTGGACCCCACGTTTGCCCTGGAAAAAGGTGGTCAAATCCTTGGCTGCGCACCTCTTTGACGTAGTCGAGGAAACCTAGCTCAATGAGCTTGCTGTGGATAGGGACATAGCGGGCTGAGCTTGGCGTTTTGACATTTTGTCCCAGGCGGTCGCCTGAAATATTGAAGCACCAGATGCCTTGGACTTGGACAATGTCGTCCACGTACAGCTGTGCTCCCTCATTTAAGCGCATGCCGGAATACAGGTCGATGATGGGAATCCAGTGCTTGGCCGGTGTGTCCATCTTGGCTTCGAACTTCGGGTCAAAAATCTTCGTGAGGTCCTCGTCCGTCAGGGAAATCTTAGATTTTTGCTTCGGGGTGTAGTCGGCGATGTTGACCATGCAGGTCGGGTCTTCTGTGATGAAGCGGGAATCCATCGCCCAATGCACGAAACTGCGCAGATTCTTGATGTGCTTGCCTTGTGTGGTCCGGGCAATGGTCGGCATTCCTTCGCGTTTGGATTTTTCAATGAGGGCGCGATAAGTCATGCCCGGCCCAAGCTTTGACGGCGCACGCGGCGGTAGATGCGCCAAGGCGTCGAGGAAGGTGTCGATATCGTCGGGTTCAAGCCGCTTGAGGGGCTTGTCGTTGAGGATGTTCGCAAGAAGGCTCAGGGTGAAGCAGTTGTCCGAATGCGTCGAGTCAATCACGTTGCTCCGCCTGCTCTTATTGAGGTAAAGCTCAATGTGGTAGTGGAGTGGCTTGTCCGGGACGGTAGAAAGAGGTTCTATTTCTCCGTCCGGTACTAAAGGGATGCCTGGAGCTGGTGGAGGTTCACTTGATGCATAGGTATGGATGGGCGACTGGGGAAAATGAATTCCGCTTTCTTTCAAGGCCATCAGGGCATCTTGAAGATGTGCCTTACTTTGGCCGTGAACGCGATAGCCTCCCGGTAGGTCAATAATGCAAGGATGGAAAAAGTTTTGGGGTGAGTTGAGTGGGTATTGCGTATGCATGACGGCTCCTTAGGTAATGCGCTCCCTAGCTAAAGCTAATGAACGCTCGGTTTACCATCAGACGGAGTTTCGTCAATTCAAATTAGTTGTCCTAAATCACATTATAGATTATCGATGTGCTATTTCTTTAAAGGGAAATATTTTCACCGCCTGGATCATTGACAAGCGGCCATTATCTGGCATATTGATTGTAGTTTCTTTAGGATATTATCGAAATGAATGACCTCCTCAAAATTAAAAAATTTGCGATTATACAATTTTGAGGGGGTCTGCGTTTCCCTTTAGTCTAATGGATATATAATTACATCTTATATAACTATTTGATTTTGTAAAGCTTTATGGAAACAAAGACTGGGCCGGTACGAAATGCTAATGGATTGAATCACGGTCATGGATGACCATTTTGTTCAATCAAGTTCCAGTGTTGACCTCGCTACATATTCCACTTTTCAATAGTGGGTGGACATTGCTTCAATCCGATCTTCAGGTGTCAGTCCTCTGTGATTTCTCGTCGCGGCGGACTTTTTCAGCGTTGCCTTGGCCTTTCGGGGTACGTACCCCGAGGAAGATCCGAATAAGTGTGGCGATATTAGTCGTTTCGCGTCACCTTTTTAGTGGTCGCTAGCTTAGAGAGAAAAAGTCATCCCGTGTCATGGAAAAAATCATTTTGTATCAATGAGATGTATTCCTATGCTGTCCAAGTGTTAGAACAAAGAACCGCCACTTATTCGGTAAAGACATGAGAGATGACCATGAGTCAGGCACAAGAAGAACGTAAGGCCCAGACCTGGGAGAATGTTCACAAGCCAGAATTCGAGCGCCGAGCAGCAGAGTTGCGGATATTTCTGGCGGAGATTGAGGCGTTGCCGGATGGATCAGACGAGCGAGTAGCCAAGCAGCGCATGTACGACGAGCTGGCATCTGACTTGATTGCTTACGGGATAAAGTTCCACGAATCGTAATCTTGGGCGGTACCGTAGTTTGAATTTCTGCGTTTGAGTACGTTAGATATGAAGCTATTTACCATTCATTTTTTACGGATGTTTAGAGGCAAAAAAGGGAGTGTGTAGTAATGATAATTCATGTTAATGCTGTCGCCGGCATCCTTATGGAAAGGAAAAAGCTGATTGAAGAAGGCGAAACCGACTCGACTTTTTCACTTGAAGAGGCATTGAGTGCTTCTGATGTTGGCGACATCACCGACCTCGAAAAGCTAGCGAAAATAGCTGCCGGTTACGGCGATACGGTAGCAGAGAAAATACTTTTGGCGCTTGTTTCTCTTCTCCAAAAGTCGCATAGGCCTGCTGGCATGAAATTAAAATGGGTGGCTGGGAAAATGGTTGATCGGGGCCCTACTCATGGAAAGAAATGGAAAGAAGGATATTGGGAATTTAAATAAATTGTTTGTATCTTGACAGGCAGTCCCATTTCGATAAGATCTAGATATCGAACAAAAATCTATTAATAATGACACATCGCTCTTCTTTAACGCATTGTGCTCTGCGGAGACGCCAAGTTATTCAAGGCAAGACAAGGCAGGAGATCGGGCGAAGAGCCACGACCGAGAAAGAACGTGTCGCGCCATATGGGAAGTGGCCGAGTGTCACCCAAGCCAGATTAGAAGCTTCTATGGTGGCTTATTTTAATCGTCTAGGCTGGCGGTTGATGCGAAATCACGAAGTTCAGGAACCCCAGTTTCTAGTTGGCTATCCATTAGAGGTGTGGAAGGTTTCCATTCCAGATTACGAAGGACATCCTGCTCGCATCAGTTTCAAGTCTTTGGCGGAACTGCATAATCACTGGGAAAGTACGGCTGCAACATACGTCATCTTTAATAATAGGGAGCTCATTTTCAGGAAAATCTATTTGGCTTCAAGTGAAAATTTCCGCCATTCCCTCAAAAGGTGGACTGAGGTAGGTGGTCAGTTACCCCCAAAAGTGCTCGGTGCTATTGAAGAATGTAATTGCTGTCCAGAAGACTGGTCAGAACGAGTCATTGAATTATCTCCGCAACTACTTTCTCGTCCTGGCTTGGGAGCGTGGGATGAACTTCGTCGTAGGCTCCATGATTTCATCCTGCTTGTAGACAGAGAAGATTTGGCACAAGTTGTTCCTTTGCCCTTTGGATGGAAAGAGCATGCAGCGAGGCGTCTATAAGGTCTCGGATAAAGCATCCCACTAATTGGAAATGCATAAAAAAGCCCCACAAGGAAATCCCTGCGGGGCTTTTTGTCTCGAATCATGTGAGGCTTAGCCTACTTCTTGGCGCTTGCCTTTTTCATCGAAGTTTTCTTCATGGCCTTGGGTACGTCCTTCCGGACCGCCGTTGCCCTCTGGGCTCCCTGAATCAGCAAGCTCTCCGCTGTCACGCCCCGCTTCTTGAGTGCATCGGCAAACCACAACGGCTGGCGACCACGGCCGGACCAGGTCTGCTCGGCATTTGCCGGGTTGCGGTACTTCGGTGCAACCGAGCCCGTGCCCTTTTTGACAGTGGCTTTCTTGCCGCCACGCGTCGGATAGACGTCGTTGATGGTCAGATCAGCAGATTTGAGCAGGGCGTCAATCTTGTCGCGGACGGTGCGGACCTGCGTTGTGCGGGCCTTCTGCATCTGGGCATTTGCGCCTGCGATGAGCGCCTGGAGCTCTTTGGGGGAAAGTGCTTTTAAGTCGATTGCCATGAACTATCCTTTCAGAAATTAAGCCATACGCGGGGTTCATTATGCAGCACTTGGAGGATTACACCTTCTCTGGCTATTTCCTGCCAAACATCGTGGATGTGGGAGCGATAATCACGGTTGTCGAAGTAAGCGCTTTCACCGGATAGATCAGGAGAAAAATATTTCGTGTGGAGTCGAACGCCTCGCCAAGACATTCATGATCAACACCGTTACGGTCACGAAAAACAAGGTTTGTTGGTCGGGTCATTTTGCGTCCGATAGGCACTAAATTTGCCAAAGCGTGTTCGTGGTCAATAACCGTATCGCCGGGCATCCCGAACTCCTGATGGAATGATGGGGATGTCTCAATCCGCCGAACCGGCGCCTGAAATCCAGCCCCAGGGACGACAATTACCGGTTCGAGCACGTATACCACGCATGCGCGGTGGTGGGTGCGCGCGTACTCGCGTGCCGATGCATAGATCGATGCACCGAAAAGCTTGGCTAGTTTTATTGGAGTTGTCACTCCCATGGCCATGTCGGCAGCACGGATTTTGAAGGCTGTGTCTTGGAAAAGTGCAAAGCGGGCAAAATTATTTGCCTCTCGCTCAAAACGGTCTGCAATTTCCGGGGCCAAGGTCTGTTCACAATCTTGGAAAAGACGGAAGACTTTGCGGTGCGTGGGCAGTTCATGATGCCCGGTTTCGTGCAGCTTCAGAAATGTCTGTCGAGATGGACCACAGCTGGTGTCATCTATATGGATTACTTCATCATTGGCATCGTATAGGCCAAGAACTTTGGCAATGGCTGCCTTGAGTGTTTGCGCTGCTTCCTGCGATTTTTTCTTGATGAAGGCGAGGAAACTTGCAGGATCAAAGGCGCTTTTAGGAGCTACCTTTAGGTTAGCGGCGGCAATGATGTCATCTACAGGTGTCGGCAGACGATCCCATGCTGCGGCTCGGTCGAGGAGCGCCCTTGCTCTGGCTTCGACGACAAGCAAATCTTGTTGGTCAAGCGTGCTGTCGTCCGGGCGAATCATGCTTTCTTCTTCGTCCTTAAAAATTGCAGATAGTCCATCAACTCGCCCTCTTCGTCTTGGGTGAGATTGTGCTCAGCGAATGTTGCGACGCGTCCATGTCGCTCAGAAGCACTTCGGCTCGTTGAATCAGGCAAATAACCAGCTAGCCGCATCAGCTGGATGTAATCGATGGCATAAATTTCCGCCAGGGTATGGAGCACAGTTGGGCTTGGTTGCTGGATTTTGCCGGTTTCCAACTGGCTAACGTAGGCATTCGATACCTCCTTGTTGGAAGCTTCTTCCACTTGTCGGAGAGACATTTTCCGGTCAAGACGGATCGATGCGAGGTACTGGCCCAGTGTCGGCTTCACGGTTTTCTCCCGGTAGTGGCGCTCATTGAGCGGGTGAAAAGGCTGAAAGCTCCCCAAGAGTGTAAGCCCGGCTGCTTGACATTCATAGCGTGCTCAGAAATGCTTGACAAACTTAGCACGCACAGTCAATGTTGCATCCAGGCGGTTCACTGCCGCTGACGGTCAGTGCAGATTTGTAACGGCGCGAGACCTCAAGCAACCACACATGCGGTAACCAGGAGCTACTCATGACAAAGCATTTCCCCACTGGCCTTGATGGCCGTCAACGTGACCAGGATGGCCAGATTCATCAGAAGCGCAGCGATACCAAGGTGGAGACCTTGCGCAGGGAATACGGTCCCGACTTCGCCAAGGGGTTTCGTTCCGATGCCCAGCTTGGAACGGTCAGGGACGCGACCAGGAAGAGTCTGCATGACCTGATCAAGGACACGAAAGGCAAATAGTCGCCCGTAGCGCCGGGCGGCAGACATGTTGGTAGCGAGGGCTTGGTGGTCTCGGAGACTGAGACCACCAAGCAGCAGGATGGAAAGGAGGCACCACCACACCTGGTGTCGCCTCTGGTGCTTACAACCACTTTGCGAGGGTCATGATCATGAGCTTTACGCATTACGACTTGGGGCATCGGTCCCGTGGCGACATTGTCGAAGTTGTGCTGTCCGGCAGCGCAGCCCATGTCAGGTTGATGGATGACCAGAACTTTTCTGACTACAGAAGTGGTCGTCAGTACCGCTTTCTCGGTGGACTGGCCAAGCGCTCGCCGATCCGGCTTCAAGTGAACAATGCGGGCCACTGGCATGTGGCCGTTGACTTGGCGGGATTGCGGGGAACGACGAAGTCGGCCATTCGCGTGATTTCAGCCTGAGTTTCCTATGTTTCAACCTGCTGGCGGTTCGACCAGCGTCCAGAGGAGCGACGAAGTGAACAACAGTCTCTTTATCAACGAACACAATGGCCGCTACACAGTCGAAACCGCTCACTCAGACACCCCGCTTGCGACCTTAGGAACGCAGGTGGCGGCCATTGCGTGGGCCAAAAGCAATCATCCAGGGAAGCCCACACACGTCGCGCGCGTTCGTCATCTCTCTGACAAGCGGAATCCTGACCATTGGCGGCAGGTCCACTGAACGGTTGCCCCCATGCAGCAGCAACTTGAAGATGCCATGCCGGTTGGGATGGCATTTTTCTTGGGTCGACTGCTAAGCTAGCGAGGTATCGTTTTAGGTATCGTTTTTTGCACCCCTGTTTTGCCAAAAGTGAGGCTAGACAAGGGTTTCGAGGGTGAGGTGGTTCGATTCCCTTCACCCGCTCCACTCCCTGCGATCCCCACCGAGCAACCCCCCCGAATCATCATGGCGGATCTGATCATTCCGGATCTGGTCACCCTGGGCTGGCGGGAGCGGCTGGCCTTGCCGCAGTTGGGCATCGCAATGCTGAAGGCCAAGCTCGATACCGGGGCGCGCA
>Ga0307377_10002512_pt1 | contig 21605 bp, 17 predicted proteins | sample TR3MG_FD_202535 | JGI IMG/M metagenome (GOLD analysis project Ga0307377, IMG submission 202535) | Soil microbial communities from Risofladan, Vaasa, Finland - TR-3 | ecosystem: Environmental > Terrestrial > Soil > Coastal area > Acid sulfate soil | place: Finland: Risofladan, Vaasa | collected...
CGTAGTTGCCGTGATAATTTGCATCATAATTAATACCTCTAAGGTTTATATTATCCGATATTGTCATGGCAGATTCTTGAATTAACATAGAAGACGAAGCCAATCCGTTAAAAATTTGCATAAGAGCTCCAGGAGCTGAGCCTGAATTAGCCTTTATCAAACTACTTACTGTTCCTGATGAATTTTCTCCCCCTAAAGAAGCTCCTCCATATTGTACAATAAGAGATGAGACTTCGTTTGAAAACTTATTAGATATAATAAACTGACCATCAACTGAAGAATCTCCAGATAAAACGAACTTCCCAGAGCTCCCTCCCTCTATTAAAAATTCATTTAAGTGACCTATGTCAATTAGAGTGTTTCCTGTAAGAGTTCCTCCAAGAGTTATGTTATCTCCCGTTTTTGTTAGACCATTTCCAGCAGTTGTTGAGCCACCTCCTCCAGTTGAGAAAATATTGTAAAGGTCTGTTCCACCAGAATAAATAACGCCACCCCCAGTACCTCCTGAAAAGTTAGCACCTGAATCTAATATAATATTATTAAATTCAGCAGTTCCGCTAAACGCATTGTTTAGAGCTATTCTTCCAACCCCGTAGGTTATTCCAGTTGCTATTAATTCTCCAATCATCTTGTAAGTTTCTTATAAATAGTTTGTTTAATATTTAATTATATCGTTTTCTTTGGTAGCGACTAAATCATAAATATTATCCCACTTAATTTGAATCTCTATGGATACATTGGTGTCAGCGCTAATTACAATTGACCTACTATCAGCAGCATATCCTCTGTAAGTTGTATTAAGCGTGTACGTTCCCTCTTCGAGGTCGTTGAACTCAAAGTACCCAACTGAATCAGTAGGCATTGTTACGAAGCTTGCATTAGGATATATAAGTTGCATTGTAGCTCCAGTTACAGTTGAGCCAGAAACCGTACCACTAAGGCTGTATTCAGTAAGCGGACTCTCTGAGTCAAGAGAAGGTGGGCTTTGAAGTCCTGCAATCTCAGAAGTCCAAGGGCTATCACTCTCAGTTCTAACAAATGTCTTCATTGGCTCAGCCTGAGTACAAATTGTTTTGTTGTCTGAAAATGTAACAACACTCTGTTTAACATCAAACAAGTTCTTCAGCACTTTAACATTACCAACTCTGTATAATAAACATTTGTTTGTCTTAAGTGATAGTTGATATTTTCTAATTGTCTTGTCTGTAGAGAATTCGGAGGTGCTATCTTTTGTTTTGCTCATAGCAACCTCTTTGTATTCATCCATCTTAGGGACTATGTATGTAAATACAGTTCCAGTAAATCCTGTGTCCCCAGTGTTGTAATTAACTTGAACCAGGTATTCATCAGCACCTTCACCATTTGTCCAGAATATCTCTGGAGTAAATGTTTCAATTTGACCTTCTGGTGTAGGGTACTCAAGTATTGGCTTATCAGGAACTTCGAAGAATGAAAAATAATCTCCAGTTTTAAAATTAAGACCTTCAAAAGCTCCTTTGTCAATTGTTGCTCCAGAACTTTCTGTTACAGCAGTGATAGGATTAACATAAGTACTTGCAGAGACTATTCCATCTTCATTAATTATCTCGTAGTTAGTTAGACCAGCGGTGACATCGACTTCAAATATGAAGTTGGTATCAATTATGTACTGGTCTCTATCTTTGAATAACTCAGTCTTATATTGTCCAAGATTTTTTGTAAACTGTTCAATTTGAAGGTCATATATATTTGTGGCTATATCCGTTGTATTTGCGGTTATAGAAAATATAGGAGTATCGAGTTGAGCTTGAATATCTGCAACCGTTGGGAGAGTGACTAATTTATCTTCCCTTCCTTGTGATTCTTCAGAGGTTTTTCTTTTTGACTTAAGAACATTACTATCTGCGCTTATTGTTCTTGTAATTGTTTTTTTACTTGTTTGACCAGTTACCTCATCTACTTCTTCTATTGTTTCAGTGATTACGTCCTCTGTTTGAATTGCTTCGTTTGAATAAGCCCTTAATCCACTTTGAACTGTGTTATATAAATCCCATGTTACACGATATACATCGTGTTGCAATCTCACAGTTGGTCCGAAACTCGAAGTATTTGCACTGAAGTCAAATCTAATAAAAGGTTTTACAAGATTCGTAAATATAGAACGAGGGTCTTGCATATAATAATCCTTTGTGCCTCCAACAGTTGTGTATTGAGGAACGTCAAAAACAGAAGGTACAGTAACTCCATCCTTTGTAAGAAAGAATATATTCTGATAGAAACTTTGGGCTACATTAGTGCTATTTCCAGTTGTTTCTTGTATGGATTTCTTTACTATCATGTTATGGTACTATTGTAGTTTGAGACACGCTTGGTTGAATTTCTCCATAAATTTCGTGACCCCTGATTTCAGATACAAACCTGTTTTGGTTAACGGTTCCGCTTATAGAGAATGCGCTAATTCTTTTTCCTATACCTTGAGATACAGTACCAACTATTATTACAGGAGTTTGACTGCCGCCTAAAAAATCATTTATTGCAGGAGTGATTTTAGTAGGCGTAAGAGGTGGTCTCAAATCTGGAGGAAGAGCATTTTGAAATTCTGACCCATCATTAATACCTTCTTTATACACAAACCTCTGTCTATGGAACACAGTATTCCTATATGTAGTACCCTGACATTCAAGAATTGTTGTAGCAGGCAATAATTGCATCAAATAATCTTGAAAATTGACCTCCATCAAATCCAAAAAGGCTTCAAGTTTCTTGATTGTCAATTGGTTTGATTTAGGGTCTGCCATTAAATAGTAGTTCATATATATCTTCTTAAGCTCAGGATATGAGAAAGAAGTGTGAACTTGTGAGTTCGTTTTTCTATTTCGTGGTTCTACATTTGACTTGTAGATAAAATCTATATATTTAGTCAATGTCATCCCAGATATTTCTGCAGGATTAATAAACTCACAATTACCTACAGCATATTCAAAAGGTGTTGTATTTGAACTAAATGGAGGCGCAGCGCTTCCCCATACCCAACAAGTACCGCTTTGCTGATACCAACCTTTTACATCACATTCAATTGCTGCTGCTGGACTAAGTGTAGCGCAAAGTTCTTTTGTATTCATTACATTCTCACTACCAGTGAATCCTGTGTCTCCAACTTGAACTTTTATGTTGTCATTTCTTTTTATAGGCGAGAACTCAGGTTCCCATTGGTTAATGTACTTTTGTCCAGTACCTCTTCCTTCACCGCCTTCTTGAAATATAAGTTTACTCCATGAATAGTTTGGAAAACCTCTTGGATTTACTTTTGTAAAAGATATTCCAGTCTCTAATTGAATGGCGAGTTCTGGGTCTGGAATTTCTGTAGACATCGTTTGTTGTACATCGTACACAAACTCATTAAACACCACAAGGCATTCTGGGGCTCCCATTAATTTAAACAAAAACTGAAGCGCATCTCTCGTTCCTTTTTTCTTATAAAGCCAGTTGATGTTAATCAAAATCCTTTTCCAAATCTCTACATTGTAGTATGCAAAAGAATTTTGTTCAGGATTCTCCTCAGAAGCCAGGTATTCAAAAAGGTCAATTTCACTAAATGAACTTGACAGCTTCCATCCAAGAAGATTACTTAGTTTGACTAAGAATTTTTCTGGAATACTATTTTCATCATTGTAATTAATAGTGTGAGCATAAGCTATATTATCAATAAATTGTTTAATCTCATCGAACTGTTTTGCATAAGCTGATGTGAATTTTTTATATATCTGAGTATCTGTATCAAATTCAAGATAATTATCTGGCAACATAGTTTTAACCATGATGTCAGTTTTATCCATATCAACGTTTCCAGCAAGAAGAAGTAAATCACTCTGATATGATTCAAAATTAGAACCCTTTGTATCTGGATTGAATCCATCAATAGTTCTTGGCCAAGGTAGTTTGTATGTAAAGTTTTGCTTCTCATCATCAACGTCTGGAATGTCAAACAAAGCTTCATTAAGCATTTGTCTTTCTAATCTTGATTGTTGAATTCTATATTCGGTCATCCTTTTTCTGGATGGCCTGATGTATACTGGAAGTTTACTATAAGTTCCACCGCCCTCAAAAGGGGTAACTGCTCCATTCGAAAGATGACCATTAATAACGAATTCAAGAACACCATTAGTCCCTCCAGTATAAGAGTATGACTTAATTCCAAAAGATTCAGTTACAGCCGTAGTTGCTCCACTAAGTTGTATCTCAAATAAATTAGTTTGAGTCATTAGACTTACTCGATTTCCAATTGTAGACCCAGAGTTAAATAAAATAAATCCTTGATTTACAATTGTATCTGCTGGAATTTTAAAGGTTGATGTCTTTTCTCCAGTTATTTGGTTAAATGCTTGAGAATAATCATATATTGTGACACCTTCTAAGTTATCATAAGCAAGTGCTGCATATGGAAATGTGTCAAGAATGTTGTTTATCGAACGTGCTACCTCTGTATAAAAAGACCCAAAATAAGAATAACTATAAGGGTCTGATGCAATAGGTCTAAGCTCATTGTTCTGAACTGATGTAGATACCACAGGATTGAAATCTTCAATGCCCATGTTTTCAAGAGTAGAAAAAGGAGTGAAGGTTACGTTCTTAGCAGTACCAGTTAGTGCATCCGACTCGCTGCTTCTCTCAATCCTAAAATCACCAAACGTAAATATCGACTCAGAATTCGTGTTAGGAAACCTAAGGTCTTGGCCTGGTTGGAACGCTGGCGATAGCGAATTATTCGGATTTGAAGGAGTATCTGCCATGTAGTTGTTTTCTAATAAATATTAGCGAAAAAGATTCCTAATGTCAATGCAAAATTTATTTTTATTGAAAACTATTTATATTAGGACAAATATTAAATAAATTTTATCATTCTATTTATAGAAAAAAACACGCTGAAATGAGTTACTTACCAAACGAGCCCACAACTTTTATAAACATAAAACTTACCGATGATGGTAGAAAACTATTGTCGTTAGGACAGCTTACTTTTAATAAAGCGCTCCTTTCTGATAGAGAGATAAATTATGGAATTGATAGAACTGGTGCATATGATATAGGATGTAAAAATAGAATTATAGCACCCAAAGATGCTGCGCCTACTTTTGCAAACCCTTTTAATTTTGATAACAGCCCAGCTGTTGCAATCACAGTTGGCTCTGCAACTCAAGTTATTACAGCAGCAACCGAATCTACTGGATTTTACACTGGAAGTACTGGAGCTTGGGGATATGATTCTGATGAAATATTAGGGTCTAATACAATAGATTATTCTTCATACACTCCAGATGGTACAAATACAATTACTGTAGCTGGTGGTGGAACTGGATACTTTCCAACAGGAGGAGAGTTAATGTATATCCCTTGGGAGACAATTCCAAACAGCGCTGTTGTTTATGATTCGTCAACTGCAATTCTTTCAGCTAATCCTACAAATAAATTGTGGTACAGAGTTCTTTCTGCTGACACAGGAGCAACAACTGTAACTCTTGATAGAGCGGTTCCAGATTTTGGAGCACCATCAACATCTCAGGTAATCAATTCTTATTTTTACCCATTCAATGGTATTGAAACTTATTACGGCTCTGCCGCAACTGTTAATACCCAGGTTTGGAATATGAATATTGTTAGAACAAGTTCTGTAGAAGGAACTGATGCTTCTATTAGTGGGTATACCACATACGGTTCAATAGAATATAATGGAACCAAACAATATCTTGGTTTCGAAGATGAGACAAGACAATTTGGAATCATCCATTATTCAAACGAATTTACTGGCAATACATATGCTGAACAACTTGTTGAAAAGAGTGTTGAGGTGGATATGCCAGATGTTATGTGGCACAAGCATGCTGCCATTGCTGGACAAGGAACTTCTTATGGGCTTAAATTATATGATGTAGCAGGCGCTACTACTTTTGATGCTATTTCTCAAACAAGCTATAGATACCTAAGAGATGGGGTCACTACTTCAAGTTCAATTGTTGGTAGAGTTTATCACAAACTTAAAATGATTGTAATTACTGACCCAGAATTATTAACAGCTCTTACTTATAAGTCAAATAGAAATTATACACTACCTAACTTAAATGTAGATACATCATCGGTTCCTTTGGCTCCACTTGATACTTCTACATCTACAGGTTTGCTTAAAAGTGGATACACATATTTTGTAACTTACATAACAGAAAGTGATTCCACCTATGCGAGTGGAACATCTTATGGATACCCTCAAACTTTGCCTTGCCAATACATTCAAAGAATTGACGGAGAAGAAGATTCATTTGGAAACCCTCAATATCTTAGAGCTTTCTACAACACTTCTTACTTCCCTTATCTTAGAACGTCTGCAGGTATGACTTCATACTCAGGAACTGGGTGGAATGCAAACAAAGTTCAACTACTTGTTAATGAAGTTAATTTAACTACAAGTCCAGATGTTAATTTTGACACAATACCAACCGATGGATGGAAATTGGTTTCTTCTGGAACTTCTGGAAACGGTATTTACACAGGAGCTACTGGTACCAGCACAATTTACCCTTCAGACCTTGCAGGTTTTCAATTCATAGTTTCGAGAGAAGACTTTGATAGCGGAACAACATATGTCTTGGATTCAACCTTCCATGACAATAATGATGCTACTATATCTGGAATGACTTTTGGAAATGAATCATTTTTCTTTGGAAACATAAAAGCAACTATAAGAGCAACAAGTTACAAATCTGTAATGACAGTTCTTGCTCCAGATACATTATTTAACACTTCAGTCAATTCAAGTTTTGATGGATTATTAGACACAAACACTTACATAACAGAAGTTGGAATATTAAACAACGATGATGTCCTTGTTGCGGTAGGTAAACCTACATACCCAATCAAGAAAAGTTCAGCGAGATATTTAGCATTCCAACTGGAGATAGATTTTTAAGGGTTTTTTTAAATTAACATATTTATAATAAAATAAAAAGAAATGGGATATATACCTTCAGCAGATACAGTTTACGCAGTCGCTTACCTAACAGAGACAGGTAGGGCATACTTGTTCGATGATAATGGGAGTAGGTTTGACGTAAATGGTGATGATTTATTTGAAATCACTAAATTTACTCTTTCTGATACAGATACAAATTATCAAACAATTTTAAATCTATCAACAGGCGAGGTTCCAGATGTTACTGGTAAGTCTGAAGGGTGTTTAAAAACAACTGCAAACTACGTTCAAACAAATTTGCTCGCTTTTGTTTTTGATGATACACCTACAAACGTTGAGTACTCGACAGATTTAGATGGAGATATACTTCTTATTAAAGAAGGTGATTTACCTAATAAATCAGCTGGAGAGAACCCGCCAGCTCCGATTTTAGTACTTGGAGAAGGCCCTTTTACATTTAATCCAGGAGGAATAAACTAATTATAAAAATTTAAAAAATGGCAACAGCAAATCAAAACCCAGAAAATATAGGATTTCCAATGGCTCAAGTAGTTAATTTTACAACTACTAACCTAAGTAATGGAGACCCATTTGTTGAACCTCATACAGTATCGGGACCATCTGGTTCTTTTAATGTGCCAGTTTCTGCAATTAATATTGGAAACAATAAAATTGTTATCCCTTTAACTTCTAATACTTCAACAGGAGCAAACTTCTTAAAACTTCACTTGCCACAACCTAACTCAAGTACTTTTTATGTAACTTTTTGTGTTAAAAATAGAGCAATGCAAGATGGATATTATGACTATACTACTGGTATTCCTTCGGACTATAGAACAGACCTTAGAACATTTACACGAGATGGTAGTGGGTTAATTCCTTCAGGAGGAGCTACATATGTAAAAACATTGGTATTCCAAGTTATTGGATTAGACACAAACGTAACATCTGCAGCAGTTCAATATATGGTTAAATTTTCAGCTGTATTTGCAGGAGCTGGAACAGGAGGAAGTTTTCCTGGCGTAGCAGGAAGCTTCCTGGCGTAGGAAGTTCGAATTCTTAAAACATTAAAAATTAAAAACAATGGCAAATATTCCATATAAACCGATAACAAGCATAATCTCTACAAGACAAGAGACTTCTACGTTTAAAACAATACCAGGTGGTGTAGATAGTGCTCCGTATAGCGCTCTTACTTATACGTTATGTGGTAGAAATGACGAAACATCAAATGGAGGTCCAAATTGGTTAACATCAAAAGAGGCTAATTACTTCATTTCATTTAGAGTGCCTCACGCTGAAGACCAACTTAGTACTGGGTCAACTTTGTCATTACAAAATCCATCACTTCAACAGTTAAATGTTGATAAAATTGTTGTATCTCCAATACCAAGAGAGTATTATAATGAAATTATAGATGGTAGAAGTATTACATTTACTGTCCCTCAATTAAGTGGGTCCACAGACATGTCTGGAATGACGGTTAACTCTTCTACTTATAGTCAACTTACTAAGTTTCAAGACTCAGTGCTTCTTGGTAACAACATAGCTTTCTTATTTGCAGATGATATTAACTTACCAAGAGTTGGTACAACTGGGGGTGGAAATACTTCTTTCTTTCCAAGAACAACTTGGAACGTGACTCCTTTTATAAACAAGCCAATGGCTCATTCTTATTCAGACCTTCAGTCTTCTGATATTAATACAGATACAAGACCTTGGTCTGGAGTTAACCTTGCAGTACAAGTTGAAGAAAAATATCCAACAAGTACAAACCAAGGTTATAACTATGATATTCCTGTTGGATTTGTAGCTCTTGACAAAGGGTTTATGGTACTTACTCATCCTGATATTGTAGACAATATTCCATGGGGACAAGGTTATGACCTTTATACAAATGCAGCAAATACACTTTCTGGTACAACGGATGTTTATTTTACAAACACAGCAGCGTCTCAAGTTATGTTCAATGATATTGACATTAACTTTAGAACATCTGTAGTTTGTCTTGCGCTTCCAGCTGAGTTTACATTTTCTACAAACCCATCTTGGAACCTTGAATACAACCTTCAAGAACTTAATAATGGAACTAACGGTTTCGACCCTGTTCAAGTAACTGAAATAGGTCTTTACAATAAAAACAGTGAACTTATTGCTGTAGCAAAGATAGATAGACCAATTGAGAAAACTTACACAAACTTGATAACCTTCAATTTAGATATTGATGTTTAAATCTTAAATAACAAATTTGAAAAAGCCCTTGATATTGTCAAGGGCTTTTTTTATGTTTTATAAAACAAAATTATGATTCTTGCATTAGATGTATCAACAAGTTGTATCGGCTACGCTCTATTTAATGAGACTGGCGAAGAACTTATGGAATTGAACTACGTAAAGTTCGGAGCTAAACTAACCTTATTTGAAAAACTGAAGGAATTCAAAAAACAATTAAAATTTCTTGAAGGCAAAGATATACAGTATATTGTTATCGAGGAACCTTTGAAAAAGTTTGCAGGAAAATTCTCCAGTGCGAGTACAATTTCTATTCTTAATTTCTTCAATGGAATGATTAGCGCATCTGTTTATGAAACATTTGGAGTGGAACCAATTCACTACAACGTAAACACTGCAAGAAAAACTGCATTCCCAGACTATAAAGCAAAACAGAAAAGTAATGAGAACAAGCATCAAGTGTGGACTCTTGTTCGTGACCTTGAGCCTCACATTGTTTGGAAATACGGGACACGTAGTCATAAGTTATCTGTAGAGAATTATGACATGGCAGACGCATATACCATAGGAATATGCCACATCAACATCATGAATGAACAAAAGAAGATGAAAGATGAGTAAAGAATTTTTTTAGTATAAAATTTAGATTATCGTGTGATACATATACTGTTGGGTAATTAATTTTTGCAAAATTCAACCCAATTCTGTACATTTGCAGAATGGATGGCAATAATGATTACGCAATAGTTCAGATACTTAAAAATTTTTTAGGTAATCCAAAAGACGAGAATAATGCTTTGAGCAAGAAGCAGTGGCAGTTTAATTGCCCAGGTCCTACATGTCGTCATGATGTCGATAAATTCAACCTCGAATACAACTCTGATAAAAAAGCCTTTAAGTGCTGGAAGTGCGAGCCAAGATATGCTGGTTATGTCCACAAGCTTGTGGATGACTACGGCTCTCAAGAAGATTACAGAAAGCTTAATGTAGTTTTCCCAAAAGAGAATATAAAAACTCTCCAAAATCAGAATAACAAAAAGATAAAAGTTGACCATGAACTAATTACTTGTGAGCTACCAAAAGGTTATTTACCTCTTGGACAAAAGAGAAGTTCAAGACTTTATCAACTTGCTTGGGATTATCTTACTGGAAACGGTAAAGGACAGAGAGCGGTTCCAGAATCATTCATTGATAAATATGAAATAGGCTACACTGAAAATGGTCCAAGAAAATTTAGAATAATAATCCCTTCTAAAAACAAGTTCGGAAAATTCAATTACTATGAGGCCAGGTCATTTATTCCAGGCCCAAAAGAAATACCTTATATTAAACCATCTGGAGAAGAGGTTCACAAGAACGACATCATCTTTAATGAGTATTTCATAAACTGGGATTTGCCAGTTTTTCTTGTAGAGGGTGTGTTTGATATGTTTCGAATACCCAACTCAATTCCAATACTTGGGAAAGAAATTTCAGAATTATTGACTAATGAATTGTTGAAGCGTAAGTGTACAGTTATTTTATGTCTCGACCCTGATGCAATTAAAACAATTGTTGAAATTTATACACTACTTTCCTCTTTAGGTTTGGACGTTTTTTATGTAGATTTAACAGTGTACAACAAAGATATTTCTAAGATATACGAAGACCACGGAAGAGAAGAGGTAGCAAAAGCCTTGAGTCAACTTAAGCGTCTTGATTTGTCAATAGAAGTGCAAAAGAAATTAAAATAATTACTACAGAATGAAGATAGCTCACTTAGCAGATATACAGATTAGATTTGGAACAAGACATGAAGAATACAGAAGTGTATTTGAAAGATTGAACGAAGACCTTGAGAAGCAAAAGCCAGATAGAATTTATGTAGCAGGCGACCTTGTGCATCAGAAGATTAATATGTCTCCTGGTTCGTTTAACTTGCTTGCGGAGTTCTTGCTTAACCTTTCTAAGATTGCTCCTACGGATGTTATTCTTGGTAATCATGACCTTAATCTGCAGCAGTTGGAGCAGGGAGATGCTATATCTCCAATTTTTCACCTTGCCAACATGATTGAAGAAGGTGATAACAAGAAAGCTTATGTTGTAAGTGAAGAAAACAAAGACTCAATAGATTACAATCAAAAAGCTGTCTACTATTTTCCTGATTCAGGTTTTTACAACATTGGAGAAGAACTTGTTTATGGAATATATTCTTGTAAGGATAATGAAATTCTAAGTTTAGAAAAAAAGGAGCCTGGAAAGAAATACGTTGCAATGTATCACGGTACCGTATACGGCTCAAGAGGTGACAATGGATATGAAATGCATGGAGATAATCTAATGCGTCTCAGCACCTTTAATAACTTTGACATGGTAATGCTTGGAGACATCCATGAATATCAAACATTTAGAGAAGATGAAACTGTTGCTTATGCGGGTTCTCTGATTCAACAAAACTTTGGAGAGTCAATTGATAAAGGATACCTCATGTGGAATACAGACACTTGCGAGCATGAGAGAAAGTTCATAATGAATGACTACGGTTTTGCTAAGGTTGACATTTCGAGGGGAGAAGATTTTGAAGAGAGAATTGAATTTATAAAATTCAGCAATAACAAAAGGAAAACAAAGGTTTACATCACTTGGGAAGATTATGAAGAAAACTATTCCATTGAAAAAGAGAACCAAATCAAGAGACTTGTAAAAGATAAGTACAAATGTGAAAGCGTAAGGGTTGAATTCAAGGAGATAAGAAGGGATATTGCAAACATTGGCGAAGAAGAAGATTTTGATTACTTCAGTTTTGAAGACATGTTTGAAGAGTGGGTTGTTGAATCTGAGGCAGATGTAGACAAAGACCTTATGAAAGAGCTTTTGGATTTCTCCAGAGAAGTCGATACCACTCTTGAGATTGATGAAACTCAACTCAATTTAATTGATGATTGGGATTTAAACAAAATAGAGATAAGCAACGTTCTGTCTTTTGATAAGAAACCTCTTGTAATCGACTTTGACCAAATTAGAGGTCTTACAGGTATTTTCGGAAAAAACTTTAATGGTAAGTCGAATGTAATAAAAGCTATTGTCTGGGGCCTTTATAAGGAGATTATAGGAGGTAACCAAAGTAGCGCTAAGTATCTTGTAAACATATACACAGATTCTAACACTGGATATGTTAAGCTTTTCTTGACCATAAACGGAGAAAGTTATAGAATACATAGGCAAATCACTAATAGTGGTGGTAAAAATACTTTTAAGACAAAATATGAAAAATTAGTCAAAGAGTATGATGACGATGGTGTTGTTACTGGGGAAAGTTGGACTGATAAAATATCTGATAGAAAAACTGCAGAGCAAAAAGAAGTTCAACAACTCGTTAAAGATGCGATTGGTACTTATGAGGATTTCACTAAGACATCACTTCAAGCTCAAGGTGGTGCTGGAGACTATATTAGTCAGCAGCAACAACCTAAGAATAATTTAATCAGTAGATTCTTCGGACTGGAAACTTATAAGATTAGACATGACTATGCTAAAGATTTCTTTAACGATGTCAAGAGGAAGCAGAAAGACCTTGGGAACGCTATTGAGATAGAGGATAAAATAAAAGACATTGATGGCGAGATTAGTGATAAAAATAAAGAACTCGACTCCTTCAATGAAGAGAAGAGTATATTTGAAGTTAAGTACAGCGATGTGAGTGACGACATTCTTGAGCTTACAAAAAAGTTAGAGAAAGTAGAGGACCCTGGAATAAAGAGCACAGAAGATTCTGAGCGTGAAATCGTATATCTTGAAAATGCAGTAAAAGCAAATGAAGAAATCGTCACGATGACAGAAGAGTGGTTGGCGAGTAATTTCAAAAAAGAACTTCCCTTTAAAGAGGGAGAAACTGTAGATAGCTTACAGATAAAGTTGAATACAGAAAATTCTACAATAAAATCTGCAGAAACCACTCTTGATACTATGAAGAAGTGGGCCAAAGAGAATCCTGAGAAAAAAGAGATTGATATTGATGGGTATGCTGAATCTATTAGTGACCTAAAAGAAAAAATCACCACATTAAAAAGCAAGCTACCCACCTATCAAGGGAAGAGTTGTCCTACGTGTGGTAATGTTGAACAAAAGGCTGACCCAGATAAAGAAGAAATTTGTCTTGAAGACATCAAGATTAATCAAGAACTTATTGTTCACAAGGAAAAGAAAGTAAAAGATGCTGAAGAAGTTGTTTCTCATAATAATAAAGTAGCGACAACAAAAGAGAGAATAACATTGGCCGAACAATCAATTTCAGTTAAAAAAGATTCTGCAAAACTGATTCAAGACAAAATAGACTTAATCAATAACTCGAAAGATATTGTTGAGCATAACGATAAAGTGGAGAGTCAGACAAAAATCCTTAAAAGTAAAAAATCTCTAATTGAGAATGACAAAGAAAAGATTAAAGCGCTTAATGATAAGATAGCCAAATTTGAAGCTAACAAGGATAAAATCAAAAATAACGAGAAGACTCAAGACAAAATTGATTCTAAAGTTGAATTGAACAAGACCTACAAATTAGCTATATTCAATTTAGACAAGAGTATTAATAAAGCTTTTGGAGAAGTTAAGGTGTTGGAGAATAATAAAGAAAACTTCGGAGATAAACTTAAGGACATTAAAAACTCTGAGAAGTTATTTAAGAAATACTCCATCTACCTTCAAGCGGTTCACAGAGATGGGATACCAGCTTCTATAATTAGAAAAAAGTTGCCAATTATTAATGGTAAGATTAACTCTATTCTACAAGAGGTCGTAGACTTCAAAATAGAGCTTGAGATTCTTGCTAACGGAGATATTGTGGAAACTTTCTTCTTTAGTGAAGATAAGTGTGATTCTCTTCCTCTTGCTTCTGCGTCTGGAAGTCAAAAGTTTATTGCGTCAATTGTAATAACTGAAGCTTTGAGGCATATGAGCAGGCTTACAAAGCCGTCTGTCAGAATCATTGACGAAGGGTTTGGAACGCTTGATGACGAGCTTACAATCGGAATTGTTAATATTTTGAATTATTTACGTAATAAGTACAAAAATGTACTGATTATTACTCATAGAAACGAGATTAAGGATTTTGCGGATAGCATAATTGAAGTTGTTAAAATACCAGGCAACTTGAGTCAAGAAGTCCTTGACAACAATCCTAAAGCTGGAGTTTCTGAAGTTACTATAACATAATGGCAAAAGAAGAGAATAAACCTGAAGAAAGAGAAAAGTCTATTGACGAACTTGCACGGGAAGCTATGGAGGCTATTAGGAAGTCTGAGATGAACGAAAAAAGGAAATCAGAAGACGAGGCTAAGAAATCATTAGAACTCAAAGAGGAGGCTTTAAAGAACGAAATCAAGCAGAAGATTAAGCGCAAGCTTAGAAGGCTTGAGAAAGAAGAGGCTAAAAAGCCGAAAGTTGATGAGGTTGATACCAGTCACATGGTTCATTGGTCAAACCCAGATGGTAGAGGTATTAATTACATTGGAGAATACGAAGAAAATCCTTTGTTTAGAATTAGTCGTGGAATGAACTTGTTTCACATGAAAGTTACAAGCAAAGACGTTTTGTGTGAGGAGTGGAGAATAAATTCTCATACATCTATAAATCTCATCACCCTAAAAGAAAAAGCTGACAAGATACTAAAAGAATCTAACAAAACTAAAGAAAAGATTAAAGCCGAAGAAAAGATTAAGGCTGAAGAGGAGCTTAAGAAACAGAATCCTCCGAAGTAGTATCTTCTTTTGGAATATCTTGAGCTTTAGGTAACACGGAGAATCCTTTTGATTTAGCAAACTTTTCTAAAGCTATAATTCCAACGCTTGAACCAGGTACCGCCTGTAATCCAATTAAAGCAAGGGCTTTCACAATATCTACTGATTGGTCTTTTAAAAACTCAACTTCTTTTTCGCTAATATCAGAATCTGATAGGATTTTTAGAAAAATTTTTGCAGCCACTACAGTTTCTATAGTCTCTCTCTTAACGGCCTTGCCAGCGTTTTTAATTCCAGTCCACGCCTTGTCGATGTGGCCCCTGAGCCAACTCTTCGTCTCTTCGTCCTTAATTTCATCTAAGTTTTCAGCACCGAAGTGACTAAGTTCTTTATCAATAATTTCCTGCTTATCTATGTTTTCCATAAGCAATTATACGAAATTTATTTGAAAAAGTTTCTTACTTTCTTATTTTTCTCTTGAATTGGTTGGTCCTCATACCCCATTTGGTCAATATCTTTATTTAATTGACTTTGAGCTTTTTGTTGTTGCTGAGGTTCTGGTTGCTGAGGTTGAATTTCTGGCGTAGCAGTAAGTTCTTTCTCTTTGGATTGAGCAACAAGACTATCTTGATATGCTTTTGCAGCACTTGGGCTATATACAGCGTACTTTGAAGACATTGCTTTGTCGTTAGGATTGTATCCTGGGATGTCATCACTAAAGAATCTGTCTGTAAACCACATAGACCTCACATTTTCTCCTCTAAATAATCTCCAAGCATTGATTCCATCTCTTTCAGCTTCGACCTCTGCGCTTCTAACACCCGTCTCTCTGGCTGCTTTTTCTGATTGACCCGTAATGTGAAGCCCTCTTATTACCAAATTTCCATTTTTGTCAGTACCCATTGCAACTGGATGAATAATCCTTGATTTGGCTACTGGCATTCTTGTTTTATCATTGTTTGTCTGGAAGTTCATCCCAACCTCACGACCCTGAAGAATAGCCTGTTTCATCAACTCCCTATTAAAAGGAACTCTTTCGTTGCTCTTGGCCATAACTTTAGTTTTTTCTTCTGCAGAAATTTCTAAAATTAGAGTCTCAGAAAGTATTTCTCGAATTACCCCCCTTATATATGATTCAGTTAATTTTGACATTTTTCAATAAAATCTTCTAAATTTTTGATTTTTAGATGTTTTTTTCTTCTATTTAGTAAAACCCGCTATAAAAAAATGAATAAAGATTCAAACTATACAGCGCTTAATACTAAATATGCTAATAAAATTCATATTAGCTTTAGTGAGTTCAATCTGTTTAACCAATGTGGACATAGGCATCTGGTTGAAAAGCATCTGAAGTTAACAGAGCAAGTGATGACTGTACATTTGTTTTTCGGTAACGCCATACATGCTGCGCTTGAAAAAACTTTAAAAGAAGCAGTTGGTCTAAAGAGGAGGGTTGATTTTTTTAAGAGAACTTTTACAAAAGACATGCTTGACCACATGAAGGATGAGCCAGGATTTCAGCAGGAACTTAAAGAGTTTTTGCAACAAAGAGAAGATTTGCTAAATGTTTTATCAGTTGAAGACATCTTTAAGAAATACAAAATAGTCTCAGTTGAAGAACCTTTGTTTGAGCATGTATACGGAGAGTTCTACTTCAAAGGGTTTATAGACCTTGTGGTTCAAGATAGAGACACTGGTAGGTACGTTATAATCGACTGGAAGACATCTGGGCAGAAATGGAACATTAAAAAGAAAATGACTGATGAAGCTTTTCTTGCTCAAATGAGATTTTACAAATACTTCTGGGCAAGAAAGAATGAAATCAATCTTGATGACATAGGTTGTGAGTATATTGTTCTGAATAGACTTAAGAACAAAAAGAAGCCTGAATCTGGAACTGGAGGAGTTCAGTACGTAGAAGTAGATTCAACCAAAGATGAAATTTACGAATCTCTTGAAAAACTGGCAGAAACAGTTGAGAGCATTCATATTAATAAAAAGTTTCCAAAAATAAAGCATACAGGAAACGAATTTCTGGGATGTATGTTTTGCAAATTCAAAGGCGGGAGACACCCTCTTTGTAATAATAACAAAAATCAAGACACACAATTACTGTCTGAAAACAAATAACAAATAGAAATAATGGGAAAACAAAAACTAATCGACAGCATTAAAAAAAATGCGCAAAGACAAATCGAAGCTGAAATTCAAGCATCGGTTGTAAAAGAAATGTATGGTACTTCTAAGAGGGCTATAAAAAAACTTAAGAAGCAAATTTTAAAAGAGCTTCAGCAAGACATGTTTGCAGGTGATTCTAAGAAGAAGAAAAGCAAAAAGTCAAAACCATCTGATGTAGAAGAAACTTACGTACACACTAACACGGTGGATGTAGAGGAATTTACCAAAGAGACATCTAAGAAAGAAGAGACCAAAAAAGAAGAGGCCAAAAAAGAAGAACTTCCAGGAAACCTTCCTTATGTGCCAGGTAGAATATTCGAATATAGAGGATTCAAGTTCGATGTTGATAGAATGAGTATGTTCGTAACTGGAAAAAACAAAGAAGACATTAATGTGTTTAAAGATAAGCTAAGAGCTCCTTTGGACAAAATCAACGATTTGTATGAAGGCAAAGATGCGCCAAAAGTTGATGCTAAAAAAGACAACCCTTCTCCTAACTTAATTAAAGGAACCCCTCCTGGAGTTGAAGATTTGATTAAAAAAATAAAGAGCGGTAGCAATAGAGATTTAATTAACAAACATGTTTCTAAGCCAGCCCCAGCAACTGGAAGCCCAATTAGTTCATTTACACAAGGGTTCAATTTAAGACCAGGAATTTCATTCCCTACAGCAGTTCCTGCAACAAAGAATTTTGTAAAGACAACTGCACCAAAATTAACTCCAGCAAGAAAGGAAGAGGTTGAATTTTTCGTTGGAAAACTTAAAGAAGGAATTGACAATCTTGGAAAGGGAGAAAAGAACATCAACTACAGAAAAAAGGTTCTTTCACAAAAGGCGAACATTAGCCCAAACAGCGAAATCTATGTATTCACATATGAAAAGCTAATGAAGAACGCTGATGACTTCAGTCTTAGCTTCGAGTTAGACTTCGACATTTATACTTATGGTGCAAACGTTGTTAGATTCGACTTCAATATTGGAGGATTCAAATTTGATAACTCATTTGTTGAAGTTCTTGACATGGCCAAAGTTCTTGATGCTGTAGGAATGAATCTTTCTTCTTATATTGAAGAAATTGAAGAAATCAATAACAGTACTCCTAAACACAAAAAAGGAATTCTTGAGAGAGGGGCTGACAAGTTCACGCACCAGCCGTTAATCAAAGAAGAGGAGCCTAAAGTATTTGTAATTAGACCAAATACTAAAGTTGAAACTTTTATTGATGACACTAAAATTGTTAAAACACTTAACAACAATGAAATCTTCAAGATGAAAGACTTGAAAAGATATGAAGATTTCTCTGAAATAAAAGGAATTGGGGAAAAGAGTGCTAAAAAGATTACTGATAGCATCAATGATTATTTACTACTAAAACAACAATAATATGGCGTACTACACGAAACGAGATGTGCTTAATTATGTAAGTGAGAATCTAAAAGAAATCGAAGCCAAGGGATTGAGAATGCTTAATCCTGAAGCTGAGGTTATAAAAAGGATAAACGATGAAGAAGACATGGTTGGATTCTTTTGGATTGACTTCAAAGAGGGAGAGACTGATGGTGAAAAGATTAAGATGGAAGGGAAGTCTTGGTACAAGATAGACACAGACATCTATACTGACGACAGATTTGCGATTGACCTATATCAAGCTATGATTAATGAGATAACTGTTTCTGATGTCATAAGAAAGAGAAGACAAGATATGGAGATTGCTAAGCATGGTCTTATAGATGCACAGAATTTAGAAGAAAAAGTTAAAGAAAATATTAAGCAAGATGGAATTGAATGAATTAGAAAAGTTGAGAGACTACAATGAACTCGATTTGTTACACAAAATAATCGAAGTAGCTGAGAAAAGCAAAAAGAGAGTGGAGCAAAACCTTAGAGGAAATAAAACTGCTGGAGTGGACGTAAGACACGCCATGCAAGATGTGCGTCTCTTAGCTGAGATAGTTCGTGAAAACGTTCAAATGAAAAAAGGCACAAAACAAACCGCTGTCGGTGAATACAAAGGTGAAGTTATTTCTTTGACAAAATTAGAGAAAGCTATTGTTGACAAAAAAGAGAGCATCCGAAAAGAAGAAGTCTATATTAAGAGGGCTGAAAACTTAAGGAAAAAGAAGAGAAAAGAGAAGATTCAATAAGGCGAGTTTTGACTTGATTAACTCATTCAAAATTCTTACATTTAGTAATGGCAAAAAAGAAAGAAATAACCCCAGTCAGAATTAGAAAGCTGAGAACAAATTATGAACTTAGGTATGATTACCTCAAGGTTCTTACCACGTACATCAAAACGCTTCCTAAAGAACATAGAGAGATTAGGGTTGATAATGTTTTGGATGTTAATGGCGGCACCAGAGATGAGTGGGTGAGAATCATTAGAGAAGTGCAAATGGGGAATATTATTTCTTTTTTGGTGGATAACTCTATTCCATTTACATTTGAGAACCTTACTGAAGGTGAGTTGAATCATCTTAGGAAAGAATATGTTGATAGGCAGACAAGGATTTCCGATGCACTTCGCCTAAAAGAAGCGTCTCTTGTTTTTAATGACGAGGACTTCAATCACATGAAGATTCCTCCATATGACTATCAAAAACAAGCTGTAAAGTTTTTTGAGGTAAATAATGGTAAAGCAATTTTAGGTGACCAACCTGGAGTTGGTAAAACATTGCCACCAATAACATATGCATCAAAGCATAAGTTAAAAACTTTGGTTATTTGCCCAGCATCCCTTAAGTTAAACTGGAGGAAAGAGGTTTTAAATTTTAGCAATGAAAAAGCTCATGTGTATAAATACAAACCAACAAAGAGTAGTCTTAATGTTAATCATGGAAAAGATGAAAGTCTATTCCACATTATAAACTATGAATCAATTCAAAGTTATATTAAACTGGAGTATGTTCACAAGTGTCAGGGCAACGTCATTGTTCCTGGAAAAGGAACACAAAAGTGTGGTTGTGAAATAACCGACCTTACAAAGAAACACAAGAAGTGTGAAGATTGCAAAAACTCTAACTCATTCAAGACGAGAATAAAAGGAGTTGTCTTCATTCAAGATAAAGACGGTTCTATTCTTGACCCAGATGATTATGACATGGTTGTAATTGATGAGTTTCACAGAATAAAGTCTGTCAAGACGGATTGGACCCAAATCATAAAGAGGGCGTTTAGAGATACTGTCGATAAGAAGATTCTTATATCTGGAACAGCGATTAAATCAAGACCTATGGAGTTTTTCTCTGGGCTTAATTTTATGGACCCAGAAATGTGGAACTCCTCTCATGATTTTGGAGTAAGATACTGCGCAGCCTATGAAGGTAATTTTGGATGGGACTACAGCGGTGCATCCAATCTCGAAGAGCTATTTACCAGAATTTCTCCATACTTCCTCAGAAGGCTTAAAAAAGACGTTCTTTCTCAATTGCCTCCTAAGACATATACTGAGATTGAAATAGAACTTACGCCAACCCAAAGGAAAGAATATAATAAGCTCGTCAAGGAAATGAAGCTTGTTGTAAACGCTGATGGCACAGAGGAAGAGAAAGAAGAAGGTTTTCTTGAGAAAATTCACAAGTTAAAACAATTCACTGGAATGGTTAAGCTTGAGAAGATGATTCAAGATGGCGTGGTTACAGACATTACAAGTAATGATGAAAAACTTGTTGTAATGTCAGATTATCAAATCTTGGCAGAAACGCTCTACAAAGAATATAAGCACTCAGCGGTACTTCACACTGGAAGCATGAGCATGGAAGACAAGCAGGATTCTGTGGATAAATTCCAAGAGAACAAGAAGATTAATCTGTTTGCAGGCATGATTGGAGCGTCTGGTGTAGGAATTACTCTTACAGAAGCTTCTAAACTTATATTTATTGGATTCGCATGGACTCCTGGAGATATGGAGCAAGCAGAAGATAGAATTCACAGAGCCACAACTGAACATGACAACATTCAAATTATCCAATACATCTGCGTAGACACTATTGATGAAGACATTAATGAGCTATTGAAAGAGAAGTCTCAAGTAGTAAGCAAAGTTCTTGACAATAAAGACTACAGCAAGAGTGTTAGTGTGGCTGACCAGAGCATAATCAAAAGTTTGATTAATAGATTGAAATAAGTCTAACAGTTTTCCTTTTTTTGACATATTTATTGTAAACAACCGTTAATAACAAATTATTGTCATGGCAAAAAAAGAAATAAACCTTGAGCAGTTCAGAGCTATCATCAAAGAAGAAGCAATGAAACTTAACAGGAGAGCGTTGCTCGAAAACGAAAAAAACTCACTTCAAGCAGAACTCAAAGAATTGCTTGGTGAATCTTATGAAGAGCAAGAGCTTGAAATGAACACAGGCGACACCATGGACGAAGCAGCTATGGAAGAGCTTTTCGGAGGAGCTAAGAGAAAAAAGGAAAACATGAGAAATGAATTCCTTAGGTATGCTAAAATTTGGAAAGCAAAAGGAGTTGTTAGAGGAATAAATCAAGAGATGCTTGACGAACTTATGGCTCAAGCTGAAGCTGATGGAGCCATAAGT
>Ga0307377_10002513_pt1 | contig 21602 bp, 38 predicted proteins | sample TR3MG_FD_202535 | JGI IMG/M metagenome (GOLD analysis project Ga0307377, IMG submission 202535) | Soil microbial communities from Risofladan, Vaasa, Finland - TR-3 | ecosystem: Environmental > Terrestrial > Soil > Coastal area > Acid sulfate soil | place: Finland: Risofladan, Vaasa | collected...
TATAGAGTTGGTATTGCATTATAATTTACTTGATTTAGTCCCTGAATCTTATATAGACGGTATAATAGAGCAACTATAAGGAGAAAAAATGAGATTTAAAGAATATATTAAAGAAGAACATTTCTTGCCTGGTTTTGATAATAAATATTTAGCTACAAAAGAAGGAGATATTTATTCCCTCAAAGGTGAAAAAAAGAAATTAACTGGAAAAATAACAAAACGTGGATATAGAGAAATAACCATTTCTCATGATGGAAATAACATTCATGTTCTTGTTCATAAACTTATCGCACAATTGTTTCTTGGAAAAAGAAAATCAGGAATGAAAATAGATCATAAAGATGGTAACAAATTAAATAATGCAGCAACTAATCTTGAGTATGTTTCTAATCAAGAAAATATTGAAAGAGCAAGAGATAATGGTTCACTTAAGAATACTAAGTTAAATCAAGAAGATGTTGCTAAAATAAGAGAATTAGCAGATACTAAATCTATGAAGGAAATAGCTGATAAGTATGATGTTACTCCATCAGCTATAAGTAAAATATTAAATAATAAAAGATGGAAGAAAAAAGTATGAGTTGGGGAGAAAGAAGCTGTAAAAACAAACCATGTCCAATACCAGAAAAATGTACAATTTTTACTTGTAATGTAGATTGTAGAATGTATGAATGGGATGGAAAAAGAAAACCAGATTCAGAAACTAAAAAGGAGAAATAGTGCTCAATTGCAGAAGGTGTAATTCCATCAAAAATGAAAATTTATTATACTTTAATAAATTTAATAGAAAAATATGGTATTAAAGACTTAATACCAGAGGAGGTTCAAAATTTTAAACCAAAAACAAATCGATGAGAAAGTAAAAGAAGAATTTACTAAAATGCAGTCTTGTATTAATAAGATGGAAGAAGAGTTAACAAAAGAACAAGGAGAATGTAATCAATCATTAGTTGCATTTAACTTTGGAAAACTACAAGAACAGTATATGTTAATTGTTGACTTAATGGAAATCTTTAAGGACGCTTCTTGACAAAAAACTAAAAAAAATGTATAATTAAAAAAACATAAAAAGGAGCGGTAGGAGTGGAAATAGATAAAGAGAATCTTTCACAAAAGTTTAAAGAAGGGGATTGGGAATATGTATTCAAAGATGTTTTAGAAATATCTGGTTTTATAATTTCAAATAATTTTAAGATATACGATCCTGAAATTCAAGAAGATATAAAACAAGAATGTGCTGAGAATTTTTTAAAAAAAGTTCAACAAGGAAAGGTTGATTCAAGCAGAAATATTTTCGCTTTTATATGGAAAAACAGTAGATTCAGAATTTTGGAAATTTTGAGAAAACAAAGTAATAGAGATAGAATAGCAAAATTTATTTCTTATGATTCACTTGATACAACAGACTATATTGATAATAGACATGGAATAGGAGATAAATATCTTTCTTTAGAAGAAAGAGAGATGTGGACATTATGATACCATGTTGTGAATTATGTTACGAAAAATATTTAATTATTGATAAAGTAACAGATTATAAAGACTACAAAAAAAGCCAAGAATACTTGATAAAGAGCTTTTACAACAAGCAATTTCTAAAATAAATAATATGATATGGAAGCAATCAAGAGATGATAGTAATATTAAATATTTGGATATAAAAACTTATAAATTTTACACTTGTGATTGTCATGTGGTTGGATTTGCTATAAGGCATTAAGAAAAGAAAACGGGCTTTGTTCAATTAGAGAAGAGGATGTTCATGATTAAAATATTAAGGGAAGTAAAAAAAGAAGAATTAATAGATTTTATGTATAATATAGATATTAATGATTCAAAATTGTATGATGAAGTAAGAGATAAAAATAGTATAGGTATTTTTCAAATATCTGGTAAAACAGCTACTGAAGTTAAAGAACAAGTAAAACCAAAAAATTTTGCTGAATTAAATGCAATTTCTGCTTTGGCTAGACCAGGCACTATTGATTTTGTTGATGAATATGTAAGATCGAAAAATGGTGAATTTAAAAAATATCCAGAAATTATTGATAATTTATTAATTGATTCGAGTGGAATAGTATTATTTCAAGAACAACTAATGTCTATTTTTAATAAAATTGGTGGATTTTCTCTTGAAGAAACAAATTATGTTCGTGGATTAATGAAAAAACTTGGAAAAGCAGATAAAAAACCAGAAGATTTAAAAAGTTGGAGTAAAGTTGTAAAAAGATTTATTAAAAATTCTGAAAAAAATAACTTGAAAAAAACTGACGCTGAATTCATAGCAGATGACTTAATGAAAATGTCTTCTTATAGTTTTAATAAATCCCACTCTTCTTCTTATACTTATATCTCAATAATGACTTTGTATCTTTCTGTATATTTCAGAAAATATTTCTATTCATCAATTCTTGATTATGAAGTTGATAGAGATAAATATCTTCTTGAAGCTATTCACTCAATTAAGAATCATGGATATGAAATTATACCTCCTGATATTAATGGATCAGGATCAAATATAGTTCCTGGGAAAAATAATAAAATTCTTTTTGGATTGATGAATATAAAATATGTTGGAGAAAAAGCTGTAGAAGTAATTCTTGCAAATAAACCTTATAATTCAGTTATTGATTTTATATTAAAAACAAGAGATAGAAGTGTAACAAGTAGAGTTATTGTCTCACTGATTTCTGTTGGATCATTTGATAAAATGTATCTAAATAGAAAGAAACTTATTGTAATGTTTGAGCGTTTTTGGAAAGAAAAAAAATCAGTAAAAATACATGAAAAACTAAAAGCATTATGGGAAAAAATTAATGAAGAAACAAATAGAATTCCAGGTTTATCAACAACTATTACTGATTTAAGAAATTATGAAAAAGAGTATTTTGGAATGTGTTTATTTACAAGTCTTTTTACCAAAGATAGAATAGACGCTTTTAAAGCAATGAAGAAACAAAATCTTATTCATCTTAATTTTGAAGATGTTACTTTATATTCTATGAAAACTCCTGTTTGTTTAAATTATATAAGAGCATTTAAAGACAAGAATCAAAATGAAATGGCGTTTGTTGATATAGAAGATATAAATGGTAATGTTCTTTCAGTTCCTGTATTTGCTTCTTATTGGAAACATGTTAGAGAACATTTTATCCCAAATAGTGTATATTTAATGAATCTTTATAAAGATGATAATGGAAAAACTTTATTTGGACAAAGAGCTTGGACTAGAAGTGAATTCACTATTCTCAGGATGATCAAGAAACTTTAGAGTAAAGATAAAAGAAAATAACCTAGAGGATATTTATGCATAAAATAGATTTAATAGTTAGATCTTTCTCGAATGAATTAATAGCAGAAACTGATGTAATAGGAGAAAATCCAAAAAGTCCTAATAGAGTTTTATTACATAAAGACATTGAAAACATGGAAATTACTCTTAATGATATCTATTTAAGAGAGAAAAGATTTGGAAAGCAATATATTAAACTTGGTGGAATAAGAGATTATGATTTACCATTAAGAGTTTTAGCGACAATAGATTTTAAAAATGAAGCAGAGACATTTCCAACATCAATAAAACTTCCTTCTTTTAGAAGAGGAAAAATGCCTCAAGATATAAGAAATATTTTTGAAATGCTTTATTTAGTATGGACAGAAAGAGAAATTTTAAAGGCTTATTCTGATATGCTTACTTCTGGAAAAATAAGACTAAGAAATAACATGAAAATTGAGGCAGTTATTAAAATGATTAAGATCCAATTAAAAAGAATTGAATCTTATTTTTCAGAAGAAGTTACAGATATTTTTAGATATATAAATAGTATAATATCAGATAAGTTAGAAGCAATAAGGAAAGAAAAAGATTCTGTCAAAAGATCTAAAATGCAAAAACAACTTGGTGAATTTGATAAACAGTTTGATGAAGAGGCAATTAAAAAAGCATCTGATTATATGAAAGGTATTATTAAAACAAAAGTTATTAGTTATTTAAGAGGAAAAACTACTGGATATTTAAAAGCATTTAAAAAAGGCATTGATAAACTTACAAAAGTAGTTGAGAAACGACCAGGAGAAGAAACTAAAAAGCAACCAGGAGAAATAACCCAAAAACAAAAAGATTTTATAAAAAGAATGATGATAAAAAGAAAAACATCTAGAAAGATTGGTAGTCAAGTAATAAAGAAAATCGCAGAGGAATAAAAATGGTAATAAGAGATTTCGTTTTACTTTTAGAAGCTCTGTCAGATGATAATTATTTTAAAATAGCTTTTTCTTCATTTTTAAAATCAATTAAAACAGAAGCAAATAAACTTGGAATTAAATTAGATAGAAAAGACTTTCTCGATAAAGCACAACAAACAGTTGGAAGATTTAAAGTAAATCCTTCTGGTTTTTTAAATTATGCAATTAAAGGATCTAAAACAATAGACCTTGAAACTTTAAAAAAATCTTTAATAGAAATAGCAGAGATTGAATTAAAAGGATTGCATGCTGATATTGTAAAAGAAGCTTTCAAAGATTCAGATCCAGAAATAAAAAAATTATCAGGATTAAAGTTTGACACTTTTATAGAAGAATTTACAAAGAATTTTAAAGATTTCATTGAAACAGATAAAGATATTTATAGTGAATATCCAGAAGAATTATTAGAATCTTTTGAAAGCAAAATAGCTAAAGTATTTTCTTCTAAAATTTCAGTTAAACAAAGGGCTTCTGGAAAGACTTATGAAAATAAAGTAACTTCTTATATTGAGAAATTTTTAAAAGTTTCTATAAAACCAGAACCAATGGGAACAAATAGATTTCCTGATGGAGAGATTGGTAGTGGAGCTAATAAAACAATAAGAAATAAACAATATTTTGCAGAAGATGCTGTTTGGATTGAAGTAAAAGAAGGAAGACAAACACCAAGAAGTATTTCTTCTTCTACAATAGAAAGTATATATAAAGATTCTGGTGGAACATTAAAGTTTGAACCTAAAAATCCAAAATTTTGGACAGATATGGCTAATGTATTAAATCAACCAAAAAATAAGAAAAAAGCATTAGTAGTTCTTGGTCTTTCTTATGGTGGTGTTGCGAAAGCTCTTTATTTTATAAGTAGAGTTGATTCAAGTAAAACCTTGATAAAAAAAGTAAAAGAAACTTTATGGTCAAAAACAACAAATAAATTTTATGCAATTGGACTTTCTTTAAGTTATGGAACTTTAGGAGTTTCTGGTAAACCAGCTGATATTTTTAGTTTACCATCAAAAGGTGGTGGATATAGTCCAAACTATAAACCAGGACTTAATGCCTACTTGTCAAACTATTCTATGTTAAAAACTGACAAGATAGAGGAAATGTAATGTTTAAATTAAATGAAGTAATTACAACAAAGAAAGGTGAAAAATTAAAACCTTTTTTAGTTCAAAATAATATGGTTTATTGTTTTACATCAAATGGTCAAACAGTTATTAAAGAATTAACTGAATTTGATCATACACCAAAAAAAGAAAAAGAAGTAATTGTGGTAACACCAGTTTTGGAGACAACAGATGAGTTTTATGAAGTTGATACTCCAATTGATCCACCAATAGATGAACCTATTGTAGAAAATCCACCAATAGATGAACCTATTGTGGAAGATCCACCAATAGATGAACCTATTGTGGAAAATCCACCAGTAGATGAACCTATTGTAGAAAATCCACCAGTAAACATAACTATAGATGATGATGATTACGTATGATTTGGAAAGAATATATAAAAAAATATTATCAAAAAAATAAAAAAGAAATTGATAAAAAGCATAAAAAATATTATGAAGAAAATAGAGAAGAACTTTGTAAAAAGCATAAAAAATATTATGAAGAAAATAAAGAAAAATTGAAAGAAACAAGAAAAAAATATTATGAAGAAAATAAAGAAAAATTAAAAAAAACAAGAAAAGAATATCAAAAGAACAGAAGAAAAAAAGATATTAATTTTAAACTAAAACAATATGTTGGTAATTCTATTAGACAATATATGAGAAATAAAATTATTGTAAAAAATGAAAGAACTGAAAAATTAATTGGTTATAATATTTTATTTTTAAAGAAATATCTTGAAAATCAATTTAATAAAAATATGAATTGGGATAATTATGGTTCTTATTGGCAAATAGATCATATTATACCACAATCATTATTTGATTTTACCAATGAAAATGAAGTAAAAAAGTGTTGGGATTTAAATAATTTAAGACCATTAAATAAAAAAGATAATAATAGTAAAAATAATAGTTTAAATATAAAACTTATAGAAAAATATAATATAAGAGATTTATTACCAATTTAGGAGAAAATAAATGGCAAAAATAGGCGAAGTTTTTAAAGACATTTTTAATGAATATGTTGATATAAAACCATTTCAAGATACAAAACAAATGTTAATAGACAGAAAAGCAAAAGCAGGAGAAGAAGCTCTAAATTTAGATAATGAAGTAAAAAAAATAGATGTAACAATTGCAAATATAATGAAAGCTAATGCAGAAGAAAAAAAGACAGAAGTAGAAAAGCAAAAAATGGATTTAGTAACAAAAAAATCAACAGAAGATGCAGCTAAACAAAAACAAATAGAAGATAAACAAGGTGTCGGAACAGTAGTAAAAACTGCACAATAAAACTTTGACAAAAAATTAAAAAAAAGGTAAAATAAAGTTATATGAATGATTTTTGTAAAAGATGCAATCATAGACATGTTCCAGATTTATTAAAAGAAAAGTTTAATGAATTAATTAAAAAAACGTTTATAGAATGTCCAACAGAAGATAAAAAAATTGTTTTTTGTTTTATAAATAAAATAGATATAGAGTGGGAAAATTTTTTCAAGTATATACTTGCAGAAGGGTTGTTACAAGAAGATGAGTTATCAAGACTCGAAAAAGAAGGATGGAAGCTTACAGATAGAAAGGGAGGCATTCCTCCTAGCTAAATCTTTCTTAGAAAGATATAAAAAATTAGATTTCAGAACTTTTAGAATCTCAAAGGTAAAAGAATCAAAATGGTGGAAACATTTTGTTTCTTGCGTAGAGTTACGTTCATCTAAAAAAGAGTGGGATACAAAAAGATTCATTGATATTCAATTTAATGAATTTGGTAAAATTCTTCCTTTTCATTTACCAACAAAAAAAGCTTGGGATATATATATAGAATACTGTAGAAGAGGAGAAGTTGATAAAGAAAAAGCAGTTGCTTTAGGTTTATTGAATTCCTATAAAAAAATAAAGAAATTTGGAACTTACAAAGATTTTTTTAATGACAAAAAAAATATGTTATTTGTTATACGAGGAGAATTGTCTCCTTATTTTTTAAGTATTTCTCGATCATTTTTAAAAGTGTATGCAAACTTAACAGAAAACCAAAAAAAAAACATAATAAGTAAAGAGAAACTTAAAATTTCAAGAGCAATGGTTTTTAGTAATAGAAAAATTTTGAATAAAATAAAAGAAGCTTTAGGGAAAGAATTTATATAATGTATTTATACAATAAAGGTGAAAGGTGTAGAATTTATAGAAGCTTTTATATAAAGAAAGAAACTAAAATTTGGAATATTATAAGTAAAAGGATTCCTTATAAAAGAAATATAAGAGATTATAGAGAAATTGTAAAAAAGGACAATCCTTTAAATATAACTTGTAATTATTAGAAAGGGGACTAATGGTAACATTAATAGACACGTTAAATGTCATTTTTATCGAGTATCATATTGCTCGTAAAATATTACACGATAAAGGTAAATTACTCGATGAAGAGAACTTACCTTTTTATGCTCATGTTTTATTTAGTAAAATAAATAAACTATTCGCAACTTATGGTCGTATAATATGGTGTTGGGAAGGAAAAAATTCTCTCGGTTGGAGAAGAAATATTTTTCCAGATTATAAAATGAATAGAAAAGGACAAAAAAATGAAGAAGAGTATAAAACTCTAAAATCATTTTTTCCAAAAATACAAGAGGTTTTAAAGTATTATCCTTGTAAGCAAATCGAATCTGAAAATGCAGAAGCTGATGATATTATCTATATTCTTGCAAAAAAATATCAAAACGATGGAGTAACTATTATTTCTACTGATGGTGACTTAACACAAATAAGAAATTTCTTCGGAAAAAATATTGAGATATATAATCCAGTAAGAAAAACTTATGCAAAGGAGAAACCATATATAATAGAAGAGAAAGCGATTTGTGGAGATCCATCTGATAATATTCCTGGATTATATAGAGTTGGTCCAAAAACATTCGAAAAAATGTTAATAGATCCAGCACAACATAAAAAAATTATGGCCAATGAAAATAATAAACAAATCTACGAAAACTTTAAAAAAATAGTTGATTTAAGAGAGTTTCCAAAAGAATATCATTTTGATATTCTAAAAAAAGAAGAAGAAGTTGAATATAACATATTTCAACCAGAAAATATTGAAATGTTCTTTTGGGATAATGCATTAAAACAACAACTTGACAGATGGTCAGATTCAAAAGAAGATATAAATATTGCGTTAAGGAGTGTAGTATGAAAATATTTGTAATTAAATATAATTTTTATCCTGATTATATAGGTGGAAAATATTCTGGAAAAAAACCAGAAGAAAGAATAGAATATTTTGACAAATTTGGCAATTTCGTAAATAGATATGAAAAAATAACAAAAGATGATTTTTATAAAAATGAGCCAAAGTGTTACATTGCAGAACTCAAAGAAATAAATATGAAGAAATTAGAGGAGAAAATAACATGAAAATAACGATAGGTGGAAAAATAGGGTTTAAGATAATGGCTAAACCTTACGAACCGATAGATGTAAGCACAACTTTTTTGTATGAAGACAATAATGAGAAAACTCTTACTGACGAAGAAGTTGATACTTTTAATGAAAAAGTTAATAAACAATTAGAAGAACAATTAAAAAAGAAGGCGAATATTGCAGTAAAAGTTTATAAAGAAGCAAGAGAAAGGTTGTCTAAAGTTGTGAATAGTTGACAAAAAACAAAATAAATGCCACAATTAGATATAAGGAGATTATGAATGAAGATCATAGGGTCGGGAAATACTGGAAGCAAGTTAGCATTAATGTTTGATGAAGATGCATTATTGTTTTCTACTGCACACCAGGATTCCAATAACTTTATAGGAAAAAATATTATTACATTCTCAGAGAGAGGTGCTTCTAAGAAGTTTACTGTTGGAGCAAGAATCTGGGAAGAAAAATATGAAAAACTTAAAGAAGAACTTGATCATATACATAATGATAATGTAGTAATCTTTGCAGCTCTCGGTGGTGGAAGTGGATCTTCATCCTTACTTCCTATGTCTGAGATTCTACTTGGAAATGGAAATAAAGTTCTTATAGTTGGAATTTTACCATTTAAAAAAGAAATTAATCCGCCTTTAGCTAATGCAGTTCAAGCAATAAATAATTTGATGCCAGTAATAGCTGATGTATCACTTGTTATTTTTGATAATAATGCTTTAATAAAAGAATTTGAACATGATTGGAGTAAAATAAATAATTATATAGTCAAACGTGTTGATTATATGATCAATCTTTTAGATAAATATAATACAGATGGTTACTCACCACTTACGTTGGATCAGTCAGAACTTGAGTCCGTTGTATTCGGCGGAGGATTTATTGATATTTCTGAGAGTTTTCTTGAGAGATATGATGAAGATGGTAATATGAAATTTACAATGCCTAAATTTACTTATGGAAGATTAGACAGAACAACAAAGAACTGTTTAATGGTAATGTTTGTTGATGATAAAATAAAAAGTAAAAATAAGTTGGATGAATATCATCAAATTCTTTCTGGTGCAATTTCAAGAATTGCAACTACAGTTAGAAATGCAAGAATGATTCCAGGTATTTTAAGAGCAGAAATAAATTACTCTAATTCAGAAAATGAAAGTATTAATGATAGAGCTTATGTTACTATTGCTTCTGGATTAAACATTGATAGATATTTAAGCAAAATAGAAAAGATTCGTGATGATGCAATTGAAAGAGCTTCTGAGTTTAGTAAAAAAATAAAAGGGAAAACAGTAATTAAAAAACGAGATAAAAATATCTTGGATATATAATGAAAGATTTTAATAAATTGTGGGAAAAATTTGGAGATATAATGAAAGATTTTAATAAATTGTGGGAAAAATTTGGAGATATTCCAATAAATAAAGATGAAGAAATAGAAGAAGATTTTCTTCATTTTAAAAAAGGAACAGATCGTTTTGAAATATGGCATTGGTTTGAAGAAACTTATGACATAACTTTAGGAGATAAGTTTAATAGAAAGAAGGAGAAAATATGTTATTAATAGGATTAGTATTAATAGGTATAGGATTGGTTGCTACAGTGGGTCGTGGTTTAATCAGTGATTGGTGGGATTAAATTAGTCATTATTTCGTAGGAGTAGTTCTACCAAGAGATACCAAAGACATTGAAGGAGAAATAGCTCAATTAATGGCCCCATATTGTGAAAATAATGAAGTTGAGTACTATCAAAAAAAATGCTGGTGTGTTGGAAGTCTTGCAAAAAAGCAAATTGAAAAACAATCAGATAAAATCTTTGGAACTTGGTCTGAATTAAGAAAAGCTTTTTGGGAAAGAATTGAACAACAATTTGGTGTTAAAAATACTTATGATAAAAAGTGCACTAAAGAAATGGCCAAAAAAATAGATAGACTTTGGGAAGAGTATATTAGACTGAAAAAGAATTATGAAAAAGATCAGTTTGATAAACACACACAGAAAACATTTCCAAATCCTATTTGTAGTGATTGTAATGGAAAAGGATTTTATGAATCTACTTATAATCAAAAATCAAAATGGGACTGGTATGTAATTGGTGGAAGATGGAATGGACAAGTTCAAGCTTCTCCAAGAAATGATGGTGAAGGTGGTTTTAATTTTGGTGATGAATTTCATCAAATATATGAAAACATAACAACTGTTGAGGATTATATCATACAGATTGAAAAAGAAATAGCTTATTCTCCTTATTCAATAATTACACCTAATGGAGAATGGTTTGAAAAAGGTGAAATGGGATGGTGGGGTATTGTATCTAATGAAAATACAGATTGGGAAAAAGTATCTATGGAAATTTTAAAGAAGTATAAAGAAAATCATGTTATAGTAGGAGTAGATGTACACATTTAATGGCTAAAATAATAAGAATTCCAAATTGTGAAGAATGTCTTCACTCTTATACTAAAGAAGAAGTATTGGGTAAATCATATTTAGTTTGTGGAAATATGGATATTTATTCAATAAGACCTGGAATACAGGACAGAATAGTGTCTAAAACAAAAATACCTGATTGGTGCATTCTGGAGAAAGATTATGAACGAAAAAAAACAATTAGAAAATAAAATAAATCTTAAATCTTGCGCTCGTGTTAATAGATTAAAAGAAACTTTTGATGTTAGAATGATTGACTTTTTAACAAAAACAGTTCTTGTAAATGATGGTATAAAAGAAGATGGTGAAATAATTTTCACTTTATATAACTTTAATGAAATTTATTTATGTACTTGTGGAAAGGAGAGTATATGCGAAAGACGGCTTTAAAAAAATTATATCCGAATAGAAATAAAATAATGAAATTTTTAAGAGGTAAAAACCAACTTACTGAGATTATGAGTAGAAAGGGAACACCAATATGTTTAAATTTAATAAAACATTTGTTATTACAAGAACCATATAAAAATGGTGAATATACAAAAGAATTGTTAAGATTTGCAAAACATAATATGAGTGCTCAAAAAGAATCTAAGAAGGAGGAAAATAATGATAGATCCATCAGCCAAAAAAAGAGTTAAAGAAATTTTTTCTGATTGGCTTGAAATTCAAGATACTCGTAAAGAATTGACACGAAATGCCAATGATTTAAGAAAAGAAGCTTCTGATATCCTTAGCGTTAAGATTACTAAAGTAACTAAGATTTTTAATTTTATGAAAAAACTTTACGAAGATGGCGATGATGAACTTAGCGAATTAGTCGATATTATCGAAGAGATGAAAGACTAATCTATTGTAAAGATAAATCAGAGGTATCTAAATGGAAAAAGACAGAAACTTACTTGAATGGTATGAAAATGGCGTTGATGACGAAGGAAATGTGCAAGGTGCAGTTGTTATTAAAAGTATAGAAGAACCACCTATATCTCAATGTGATTTAGGCGATGTTCCTATAGATTCTCCTCAAGGTGATATTCAAAAAGAAATCATTAAAAAGGAGATGGGTGCTCAACTCTCTACTCAAAACGATCAAGTAATAGCTCAAGATAAAATAAAAATATATAAAGCAACAGGACTAATTAAAGTTATTGAAGCAAGGCTCGCAAGATTAGCTGCTTTAACAACTCCTTATACTGATGATGCTATCAAGAAAGAAGATTTAGCAAGCGATATTAAAAAACTTGCTAATGAATTAACTGAGATTGTAGGTTCACTTTGAACATTTATGAAGAAGAAACTCTTAAAGAATTAAAGGCAATTCTTAAAGAACAACAAAAAACAAATGAACTTCTTGAACAAACATTAAGAGTATTCCGTCAATATGACGAAGGATATTCTGAAATGGTCGAGAAAGAAGGAATAGTTAAAAAACCCACCTAAATGATACCCCCTATTAGGTGTTTTTAAACCCAAACATTATATGTTTGGGTTTTTTATTTTAAAAGAAAGAAGGAATTGAATGAACTATTCAATACAACTTTTAGAAATACTTATAACACAGAAATTTGTAAAAAGAAAAAATAAACTATTTCAACACTTTATCTTTGGTAAAAAAAAAGAAATTCATTTTATTACAGATTCTCGTTATATAATTTATGATAAATTTGAGGGAAAAATAAAAGACAAATCTTTAATGAATAAAGATATTGAATTCTTAAGAAGAAGAAATGAAACAGATAGAATTGTTTTAGAATATGAAATAAAAGGAAACTTTTATCCTTCTGTTAAAGAACCATTTTTTATAGTTGCTGAATTTATTCCACCTTATGCAAGTTGTGAATATTGTAAAGAACCAGAGAAAAAAGGAGACTTTACTTTTTGTAAAGCAAAAGACAAAGTAGTTACAGGAACATTTAAGAATTGTACTTACTTTAAACAAAAGAGGTTATATGCAACCTAATGGTAAAATAAGATTTTTGATAGACTTGTTTAATTTCAAATATGATATGCATTTACACTTTTGTATAAATGTTAATGAATATGGTGAAATAAAACCAGATGGAAGTGTTGGTTATCAGCATCCAAAAATGGGTTTGATATATGATGCTTCTTATGTTGGTCAGAGCCCACCAATTTATTGTATGCCAAGATTAAATTATAGGCCAATAGGAATAATATGAAAATACCTAACGATAAAATAAAATGTTTAATAAAATTATTTAATGTTGAATGTGGAGTTTGGAAAGTAATTAATGATAAAGAAATTTTATATATTTTACCTGATGGAGAAGTATTTTCTACTAGATTTAAAAAAACAGAAGAAATAGTGAAAGAGCATCCAAGAGAACTTCTTTTTTTTAGTACTGGACAAGAACAAAAAAAATTGGGAGTTTTGCCAATATGAAATTTAAATTAACTGAAAGTATAATAGAAAAACTCCTCGATAGATTTGGTTTAGAACCAATAGACAAAGATGATTATTTTCTTCTTACTTGTCCTGCTTGTGGAAAGAAAGAAGCTTTCATTTATAAAAATAAAGAATGGATTACTTGTAATAGAAAAAATAGATGTGGTTTTACAACATCTATTTGGAATCTCTCAAAAGAGATATTAAGAGATAAAGATATTATTTCTTTTATTGCAAAAGAAATGAGAGATCCTAATTTTAAAGCTACTGATTTAATAGAAAGATCAGAAAAAGCTGAAATTCCAGAAGGAACAAAGTTTTTTACAGAAGCAAAGGAAGGAGTTGTAAAAGATAGAGCATACAATTATTTAAAAAATAGAGGAATATCAGAAGAAACTATAAGTAATCTTGGATATGTTTATGAACCTGGAAGTAGATTTCATCAAACAATTTTCATTCCTTTCTATGAGGATAGAAGACTTGTATATTTTACTACAAGAGATTATACTGGAAAAAATAATATGAGATATATTAATCCTTCTGATTTAAGTTCAAAACAATTTATTTATAATTATGATAAAATAGAAGAGGGAGGGACTGTATTTATTTTTGAAGGAATATTTGACGCAATTTCTTTAAAAGAACAAATTGGAACAGTTATGTTATCAGATACTTTGTGTAAATCACAAGCTATTAAGATTGTAGATAGAGCACCAAGTAGAATTGTCTTTGTTCCAGATAATGATGAAGCAGGAGAAAAAACATTACAAAAAAATATTAATAAAATATTAAAATATAAGTTACCATCATTAGATTTTGAGATCTTTATTTATTATATAAAAGGTGCAAAAGATTTTAATGAAACTGGAAAAACTTATATAAATATAGATAAGTGCGTTAAATGGGATAACAATCCTATTAAAAAGATAAAATGGCAGAATAGAAATTTTTTTTAAGGAGAAAATATGTTAGAAACTAAAAAAAGAAAGTATTTAGAAAAAAGAAGCGAAGATCTTTTCAGTATTGATAATACTTGTATTATGTGTGGAAAAAAAGGATTTATTACAAATCCATATGACAAAATTTGTGTTTATTGTAATAAACCAAATAATGCTATCATTTCAGATGAAGTAGTTACAGAAAAAAAGACGAAGAAGAAAAAAGAATCTTCAGTTGGTGTAGTATAAAAAAAGGCGGTCAATGACCGCCTTTTTAAAATTATTTTTTATGAATACAATCCAATTAAACTAAATTCAATTCCGTGACCAGTTGCTAATGCGCCAGCTCCACCAGTACAAGTACAAAATACTCTAGCGTATTTTCCAAGTTTTGCAGTTACTTCTGTTTCGAGGAAATATTCTCCAGTACTTGCAGCAATTGCTGCTAGAGTAGTTGCATCAAACCAATTTACATTATCATATGAACTTTGTAATTTCCATTTAAAGTCATTTGTAATTTTACTTAAATCAAGAGCTGTGGCAATTACTACAATTTTTCTAAAAGGATCAAGAATATTTGGAACATAACAACTAGTTCCTTCATTAGTATCAGTATTAGCCATTGTTGCTGGAACATCTCCAATGTCGTAAAAAATTTTTCTTCTATATTCAATTTCTATTTCTGATGTTCTGACGCTAACTTTACAGCCGTGACCAGCTACTAATGCACCAGTTCCATCAAATATAGCATCTAATCTTACTCTCGGAGCATATTTTATGGCACTTGCATAAATAGCATCAATTTCAGCTCCTGCGCCATTTGCGAGATCGGCATAGTCAGCAACCCAATCCCAAGTTGTTCCTTCATCGTAAGATACATAAACACTAATTGTTAAAGTATTTGTAATATCATCCATATCATCTGAGTGTAAATGAATGTCAATTGGTCCATATGAACTATTTTCAAAATCATATTTGACATCCCCAGAATATGTTAAAACACCCGCAACTTTTGTTGCCGGAAAAGTAATAACATTTTCATGTGTTTTAATTCTTATCATTTCTTTCATAATATTTTTCCTTTTTTTAATACATTGCTATTATTACATGGTAAATTCCATGACCAGATGCTAATATACCACTTCCATCTGTTATATAAGCTAATCTAATATATTTTCCAAGTTTTGTGGTAACTTCAACTTCAGCAAAAGAAGCAGCCGCAGCTAAAATATCTGCTTGAGCACCTGTCGCATCAAACCAATTAGTTCCATCATATGAACTTTGTACTTTCCATGTGACATTATTAGTTACTTTTGAATTATCAATTAAAGTAGAAGCTACAACTATTTTTCTGACATCTGAATAAGCTTCATCTATATAAATAGCTGTACCATATGTTGTTAAATTAATTGCTTGTGTTGCTGGAGCAGCTTGTACTGTAATGTCTCTTCTATAATCAACATCTGATTCTTTTATTCTAAGATCTACTCCACATCCATGAGTAGCAGTTAACGTAGCAGAACCATCAAAATTAGCTATAAGTTTTATTCTTGGGGCATAAGCTAATACTGCATTTTTAATTGCAGAAATTGGAACAGCAGCTCCATTTGCAAGATCTGCATAGTCAGCAACCCAAGTCCAAGTTGTTCCTTTATCATAAGAAACATAAAGTTTAATAGTTAGAGTATTTACAATTTTATCAGCAAGATCTGCTCTCAAAAAAATATCAAGATCTCCAAAACCACTGTTTTCAAAATTATAAATTTCATCACTTTCAATTTGTAAAGCAGCAGCAGTCTTTGATACTGGAAAAGTAATTACATCAGTTAAGATTTTTATTCTTTCCGTCAAATTCATATATTATTCTCCTTTATCATTAACTTGACAACTTACATAAATTAAGAATATAGTTTTTTATATTCATATTTAAAAAAGCTAAATACGTATATAATTTTATAATTAATTATATTTAAAGGAAATAATTTATGAAAAGTGTACTTATAGATGAAGAGATTCATAAAATGTTAAAAGATGTTTCTAAGAAATCAGGGATTAAAATTAGGTGTTTAGTTGAGAATGGAATTCTTTTATATTTAAAAAGAATTAAACTTAAAGAAAATGAAAATGAAGATATGTAGCATTTGTGGTGTAGAGAAGGACTTTAAAAATTTTTATTTCAGAAAAGATTCACAAAGATATAGAAATGAATGTAAAAAATGTCATAACATAAGATCCAAAGATTGTTATGAAAATAACAAAAATGAAATATCTTTATATAATAAGAATCGATATCAGCAAGTTAATAAAGATGAAATAAAGCAAAAAAATAAAATATATTATAAAAACAATAAAGAAAAAATAAAAGAACAAACAAAAAAATATAATGAAACTCATAAAAAAGAAAAAAAAGAATACATAAAAAAATATAATGAAACTCATAAAGAAGAAAAAAAAGAATATAATAAAAAATATAACAAAAAGTACAGAAAAGAAATTAATGAATATAAAAAACAAAAATATAAAACAGATCCAAAAATTTTTATATCTAGAAATATTTCATCTGTCATTAGACACTCCCTCAAAGGAAATAAAAACGGTTATCATTGGGAAGATATAGTTGGTTATACATTAGAACAGTTAATAGAACACCTTGAAAGTAATTCTGAATTTACAATTCAAGATTATTTAGAAAAAGACTTACATTTAGATCACATAATTCCAATTTCTGTTTATTCTTTTAGTTCTTATGAAGATAAAGAATTTTTTAAATGTTGGAATTTAAGAAATTTGAGATTAATAACAGCAGAAGAAAATTTAAGTAAGGGTAATAAATTAGATATGAAATTAATAAAAAAATATGAAATAATAATTTTATTACCAAAAAATTATGGAGGCAATTAATGAATAATGAAAAAAATAAAGAACTTGATATCAAGAAGATGGATGATGAACTCAATTTAGTTCCTGCAAGTCAAATAGAGGGAGTTTATTGCCTTGATGTATCAGAAGAAGAAATGGAGTGGTTACTTGAGTTTGGAGAGAAGTTAGTTGCTAAATGTGCACTATCTGGTGGAGCTGGATTGGCAGCTTGTCAAGTTGGTATAAATAAAAGAGTTTTTGCTTGGATGTTTAAAGAAGGATTATATCAAATTGCAGTAAATCCTGTATATTATAAAGATGGAAAAAATACTAACACTGTAGAAGGATGTTTATCTTATCCTGGAGAACAATACTTTGTCACACGACATAAATATATTAGAGCAGTTTATTATTCAGTTAATAGAAATACTAAAAAATTAGTTAAAATATGTAAAATCTTAAGAGACGAAGCCGCTATTATATATCAACATGAAACGGACCATTGTAATGGAATTACAATAGCTATGAAAGGTAAATTATTTAAAAAAGCTGTTGCTCCACAACAAATTAAACAGGAAGAAAATGAAGAAGTTAAAGTTAAAAATACGAATACAGATAGTGAAATTATTTTAGATAAATGATATCAAAAGTTAATTTATTAAAAGAAAAAAAATGTTCTATTTGTAAAAAAGAATTACCTTTAAGTGATTTTAATATAAGACAATTTAAAACAAAAATAGGTTATACGAGTGCTTGTAAAAAATGTAGATATTTAAAGTATAAAAAAAATAATTTTGATTATAAAGAAAAACAAAAAAAATATAGACAAATAGAAGAAGTTAAACAAAGAAATAGAGAATGTGTTAAATTATATAGCTATAGTGAAAAAGGAAAAGAAACCAGAAGAAAATATGAAAAATCTACTTCTGTTAAATTTCATAAAAATTTTTCAAGAAATATAAGAAACACTTTAAAAGATGGTAAAAAAAGAAAACATTGGGAAGATTTAGTTGGTTATTCATTAAATGAATTAATAGAACATCTTGAAAACACTTCTGAATATTTAATTCAAGATTATTTTGAAAAAGATTTACACATAGATCATATAATTCCTAAATCTTTATATAATTTTAAAAGTCATGAAGATAAAGAATTTAAAAAATGTTGGAATTTAAGAAATTTAAGATTGATATTAGCAGAAGAAAATTTGAAAAAAGGAAGTAAATTATCTCTATCATTAATAGAACAATATAATATAGAAGATTTACTACCAAAGGAAAATAATGACTAAAAAAAGAATTAATAGTAAAAAAAAAGGAAATAGAGTAGAATTAGAATTTTCAAAAGTTTTATCAGATAGATTTAATAAAACATTTAAAAGAGTCCCTATGTCAGGCGCTTGGGGAACAACCAATAGAGATACAGATATAAGAGAAGATGCAAAAGAAGTATTAAGTGGAGATTTGATATGTCCTTCTAACTTTAGATTTAGTGTTGAATGTAAGAGTAGAGCTGATTTTAATTTTTGGGATATACTAAATGAGGATACAAAACATCTTGAAATAGATGATTGGATTTGGCAAGCTGAACAAGATGCTAGTATATCAAACAAAGAACCATTAATTCTAATTAAAATAAACAATAGAAAACCATTTGTTTTATTTCCAAAGAAACTTCATGAAGGAAAGATATTATATGTAAACTATACAATAATGAGATTTGATTATTTTTTACAATTGGAAGATGAATTTTTCTTTGAAGAAGTGTAGTAGTTGTAAACAATTAAAATCAAATAAATTAGATATAGAATTAATTGAAAAATATAACATAAAGGATTTATTACAAGGAAGAGTAAATGGAATTATATAAATATTTAGATGAACAAGTTAATATAGGCAAAAATCCAACAATAGAAAAATTTTTTAATAAAGCTTTAAAACAAGCATTCTCTCCTTCTTTCTTAAAAGAAATAGAGGATAAGTTAAATAGAAGGTTAAAAATAAAAGAAAAAATTTTTGATGGTGAGATAGAAGCAGCAACTGGAAATCAAAATATAATAATAGTAAATCCAGTAGAATTTAATAAATTAACTCTTAAAAAACAAGTAGGAGTTTTACTACACGAGTTCATTCACGTTTTACAATTAAATAAAAGACTTTTTATTTTTAGTAAGTTCAAACAATTAAGAAACTTGACTGATATTTTATATAAAATAGTAAAAGGAAGTTTGATTAAACCTTATACTTTTAAACAGTTTCTAAATAAAGAAAGAGAAGGAAAAGGATTAGGTACTGGAAAACAAATGGAAATAATTGCATATCTTATGAATGATAGATTAAGATGGGAAGCAATTACGCCACAAGGTAAAATAGCATTTCTTTCTGCTTTAAAAAGATCTGGTCTTTTTAATTTAAATCACGAATTTTGGAAACAAAGAATTAAACGGATGGGTATTTAATTATATAAAAATTTGACAAAAAAAGAATAAAATGCTAATATAGTATATGATAAAAAATCTCAAACTACCAAGTAAACTATTAGAACCATTAATATTATCAGGTTCAATAAACAATGTGAGTCTCTTCTTAAAAGTTAAAAACTATCTTAATACTAATGGTCAAAAAGGCAAAAGTTATTTTTCAGATAATAAGCATCAAACCGTTTTCAATTTACTTTGTAAATGGTATGACAAATTTAAAAAATTTCCATCTGAAAAAGAACTAAAATTATTAATTGAAAAAATTCCTAATGATGATCAAGAATGGAAGTTTATTCTTAATTCTATCGTCTCTAATATGTATTCAGAAGATCCTGAAAGCATAACTCCAGAATATCTTGAAGAAGAACTTATTAATTTCATAAAAGAATCTCGTGTCTATGAAGCGTTTATGGAATCTCAAGCAGATATTGATTCAAGAAATTTTAGTGCAATAGCAACCAGAATGGAAGATGCAATTAGAGTTTCTTTTGATAAGGATTTAGGAAGATCAATTAGAGATCTTGATGGAGCATTTAAAGAAATTAAAAGATTAAATGAAGAAGAATGCATGGAAACCGGTTTTTCAAATCTTGATAGTCTTTTGGATGGTGGATTACATCCTAAAGAAATTTATTGTGTAGCTGCTATACCAGGTGGTGGTAAATGTCATCGAAAAGATGTAAAGGTAAGAGTAAGATACAAAATTGATACAGAAACGGGAGAAATTTTATAATGCCAAGAAAATTAAGAGCTTATAAATGTGAAGTATGCAAAAATGAATTTCAATCAAGAAGCTATCCGGCACCAAGAAGTTGTAAAAACAAAAAATGTAGACATATTATTAAATCTCAAAGTGCAAAAGAAAGAGATTATTCTAATAAATGGTTAACTAAAAATTGTTTAACTTGTGGAAAAAAATTTAAAACAAGAATAAGCAAAGAAACAAGTTATTGTTCTAATAATTGTAATTTAAGAAGCGAAGAAAGAAAAATAAATCTTTCTAAAAAATATAAAGGGAAAACATTAGAAAAAAGAGGATGGAACAAAGAAGCGGTAGAAAAAGATAAACAAATTAAAACAGAAAGAAATTTAAAAATAAAAGGAAAAGCTTACGAAGATCTTTATCCGAATAAAGAAAAAAGAGAGGTATATCTAAACAAATTAAAAAAAGCTTCTTCTGGTAGTAATAATCCTATGTCATATGAAAGTTTAATGGAAAGATTAGAAATTGATTCTTTTGAAGAAGCAAGGGAATTGATGCCTGCTACAGGACGTTTTGGAGAAAAACATCCTTTTTATGGAAAACATCATACTATTGAAAGTAAGAAAAAAATGATGGAAACTTTTAAAAAAAATGGAAATACTGGATTTCATAATATTTGTTCTGGATATTTTGATAGAATTTATTGGCAAGGTAGTTGGGAATTAAAATATATTATTGATAATATAGAAAAAGGAAATAAAATAAAAAGATTTGATTTAAACCCAATTAAATACATTTATAAAGAAAAAATTCATCATTATTTTCCTGATTTTATCATTAATAATGAAAAAATTATAGAAATAAAAGGGAGAGATAGAGGAAGGAAAAAAACTATAATAAAGATAGAAGAAGCAAAAAAACAAAATAAAAATTTAAAAATTTTATATGATGTTGGACAAAATAAAAATCCAAAGACTTTTTATAGATTAACAAAAGAAAAGTATGAA
>Ga0307377_10002515_pt1 | contig 21590 bp, 41 predicted proteins | sample TR3MG_FD_202535 | JGI IMG/M metagenome (GOLD analysis project Ga0307377, IMG submission 202535) | Soil microbial communities from Risofladan, Vaasa, Finland - TR-3 | ecosystem: Environmental > Terrestrial > Soil > Coastal area > Acid sulfate soil | place: Finland: Risofladan, Vaasa | collected...
CGGAGACTAAATATTAGGCTTAATTAAATATAAAATAAAAACCCTTATTTCTAAGGGCTTTTAAATATATATTATCTTATAATTAAATGTTTTCTATATGGTTCTAAGGCCCTCTGACAAATAAATGATTTTTTACCATCATTCCATCTAACTATTAGTTTAACTTTAAATTTACTACATCCTGCACAGAATTGGCTTATGTTTCCAATGGCTATTCCATATTCGGATTTATTAGGCGTGTATACTTTTGTCATTACCTCTCCATTATTTTTATGGATTTTTGAAGTGTTGTAATTCTATGAGATATGAGCATATAAAGGGTAGCATTAAAGCGTGCCCTACAATTATTCAGAGCCTTTTCTTCCTTGATTAACTCTTTCTTTAAGGCTTGCATATTTCTTTGGAAATGTCTGTAAGGCCCGTATTGATCTGGCATTTTATCCCTCGGTACTGGGTGCGTTAAAATTTATATTGTGTTCTTCTAATTTATCATAACAGGAATTACAAAGCAATTCATCTTGAGTAGCATTTTCTGGAACATCAGGAACGGATATTCCACATTCAGGACATTTAATTTTATTTTCCATTTTGCCCTCTAATTAGTATGGGTGATCGTCATAGCCAACTACACCCTGACCACAGCACCCACCATAATATTCAAGGTCAATCGCTGGCTCTGCGCTTGAATGTTCGTGACATTGCGAGCAATAGCCTTCCTTGTCCCCGCCCATCATGTGTTCCAAGACTTCCTCAACAGTTTCCTTGGTTACTTCACCTGTCTTGACACCTTCTATGATTTCTTGCAATCTTGCCATATTTGCCTGAGCGTCCTCGAGTTTTCCTTGTAACTGACGAAAATCCCCATGCGTCAAGAATGATACGTTGTCGTTTCCATTGTGCCAAGAAACTTCATCGGAAGGCTTAAAATTATCTTCCATTTTTCTAGTCTGTATTTTCATGCCAACTCCTCGTTTATAGCTTCGCTTAATGCGTCAGCCAATAACTAATAATACCATAGGCTTATGAAATAATCAAGAAAAATTATTTACTCTTTTTCTTCTTTCTTCGTGTGTTTATATGAGCCATGATTTACCCCACTACTAATTTAAAATCTAATCTTTATCGTACAGGGTTAAATATAAAGTCATAAGGAATGTCTATCGTCTTAGCTATAAACTCCGCATAGTCGGTAGGAACGATTGTCTCTTGACCTTGCCCTGTATAGTATAGGCTATTGGTAACTTCAAAGGGTATTGCATTAGACAATCCCCTATTAAAAACAACTGTCCTACCCTTCCAATGATTTCTCCCTACCAACTTCTCCCACTTAAATGTAGGGTTCTTAGCCAACCAGACTTTAGTAGCTTTGTTTATAATTTTTTTATATTGTGTCTTAGTCATCTATAACTCCCAATCTCGTCACCACTTGAGCAACTGCTACCATAATCGCCATCAGATATACCACAATATTCACATTCGTTTCTATCGTTAAATGAATGATCGCACTCTCGCTGTCTTGATAATTTTGCTCTTCTCATTTGTAAGATTTCGTCATCTGTCCAGCCTTCTCTACTCATGCTACCACCCCGAGGGCACGATTAAGGATAAATATTGCTTCTGTCTTAGTCATGGCTTTATCCCCATTATTTTAAACACTCTTGTAATGGCATTAATTTCACCTTCGCAATACATTATCTCTTGTGCCTGATCTTCTCCGCTACTTTCTTCGTGATCTACAACTTCTTGGTGCGCTTCGTTTGCCAATTTCAATTCTTTACGCAATTTATTTTCTTGTGTCTTAGTCATTGTCACATCTCCTTATATTCTTTTGGGGTAATTTCATAACAATCAAAGTCTCGTGGTTTAAATTCTTCCACTTCGTTAATTTCTTGCAAGTGCTTCAACAAATTCTTCTTGCTCATTTTCTTTTCTACTTCCACCGCACCCATACTGCCGTTCTTTGTGTTATAGTTTATTTCATAACTGTAATATTTCATGCGTGGCTCCTGTTAGTAATCCTAAATATAATACCAGTTTAACATTAATTCGTAGTACTGTCAAGAAAAACTTCCGCCCTTGCTATCGCTTCCTCAAATGACAAATACCTAGCTACTGATTGTATATTTCCCCTTGTTCCGTGAAATATATCCCAGAATTTACCCTTACCACCTACGCTGACAATAGTGCTTCCATTGTCGCAGGAAAATTCTCTGTCAACCCCATGATATTCCTGTGTAGTTTCGTACCAATCCTTTATGCCTATATCGCTTCTAAATTTAGGATTATTCATCTTCATCAACCTCTAATCTTTCAATTAAACCATCACCAATAAAGTTTTGCGACAGGATTTCTTTTATCTTTTCTTCTACTTCAAAATAGACTTGGGCTTGGGCTTTTTCATCGCCTTTATGAAAAGCAGTTACAATATATTCATCTATTTCTATTCTAATACTTCTTAAATCTACTATTACATTAGCCATTATAAACTCCTATTATCTGTAAGTGCCAATTTCGTCACCATGACAACAACTGCTCCTATAATCACTCTCTGTTAAACTACAATAATTACATTCATTTTCATCATTAAAAGAGTGATCGCAACTCATTTGTTGTTTGCGAATTATTTCATCCAGATGTTTCTGTTGTTTTTTAGTTAGTTTAATCGCCATTATTTAATCCTCCTGTTTAAGTTATACCCCATCTTAACCTATGCACGTTTAATAGTCAAGAAAAAACCCCCTAGGCCTTTGGCGAATTAAAAGTTCGCTAGTTCCTAGGGGGCAGGGGTCTGGTTTTCGGAGGTCAGGGATTACCAGCAACCCCACAGACGTAGTGAGGTCTACGCTGTCAAGCGCTTTAATTGCTTAGTTAAATCCTTGAGTTCCTTAACTTTACTCGCATGGAGATTTGTGAGTTCAGCACGAACCTTAGCCAGCTTACGATTTACTCGCACAACATCAAGAACCACAACATTCTTTCGGACATAAGCACGTTTCGTAGTGGTCGCCTTTGTCATGTTATTATTCTTGTTATACTTGTTATTGTGAAGATGATAGACAATCGTGTTCCTAATAGTCTTATCGTTAAAGCCTGTGGTTTCTGCAATCTCTGCTGGAGTTTTACCAGCTTTCGTCAAACTCAAAATCTTCGCAACTTTTGGTGAACGGACTTTAGACATACTTCTTCTCCTAGTGATTAAAATGATTACAGTTTTATTATACCGAATATTATATTAAAAGTCAAGAAAAATTACTAATTATTTTTTTAAACTTTCTACTCTAATTTTTACTTTATGCGAAGGCCCCCACCCTCCGTCTTTTTCCAACAAGGCCACTCGCTGTCCTGTCGTATCAACAATCCAAAGGTAAGGTTCTACTGTTCCAACCTGAACAATATTCAACTCGCCATTTTTTAATCCCTCTTTAAGTTTTTTTGCCGTAGTAATAATATGAGTAATAGTATAATTATCTTCTGTTACTACTGTTGTTTCTATGCTTAAATAATTTGGATTTTCTTCCATTTGTTTTATCTCCTTTATCAATGACACTCCATAGTCACTACACCATAATTCCGACACATTTCAACTAATGCTTTTTCATTAACAGTCCTTCCACCTAACGTTCCAATGCCTTTTCTGTGGACTAGTGTATTTCTATGCCACTTTTCCCACAAGCCTCTTACTGTATCAATAACGCAAGCGTCAGAATTAACCCCAACAATTTCTACTTGTGAGTTTTCTATTGTATAGCCTTTGGCTTCTATTGCGTCAAGTATTTCAACCGAACCATCATTTTGTTCTTTAGAAACATAAAATACATTTTTGGTGTTGGAAAGGATTTTATTAAGTTCTCTATCTGTTGACTTTCCTAGTATATCGCCATACGAAACGTTGATTATTAAATCATATTTTTGTGTTCGTAAAACCTTATAGATATACTCCATCATATCCTGACAGAATTGGTGGTCAATCAATTCAAGATAATCACTTTGTAAGTCAATAATAGTTAGTATGCGTTTTTGTCTCATATAGGCATTATACCTTTTAATGTTCCCGCAATCAAGAAAAAAATAAGCATAGTAAATAGTTTGAAAACTAAAAGGTATCCTTATTTTAAACAAAAGAAAATAGAGGCTTTCAGGATTTAGCCCCACAGCCAGCCTTCAACCGCACTCCGCTTGTAGACCCAATAAAGGGTCTGTCAGCTTGTTTGCATCTGGTCTGTTAATACATACTACTATATTTTCAATAACAAGTCAAGAAAAATTACTTAGCTGTTGTTGTTACCGCTACTGCGTCATACGTCGTTTCGCCTTTGCAGAAATTAATTCGCATTCCAACTTGATTATATGTAATTCTAACTCGCTGACCTACCAGACCTTTAATTTCTTCCACCAAAGCTAGGTCTTGGACTGTAAAATCCCAAAGCCCACTCTCAGTTCCGCCACCTTCTGATACTTTTAAAGAACCTTCATACGTTTTGCATACATATCCTTTGTATGACAGTTTTACTAGCTCACCAACCCTGTCGCCATCAGACACCGAGCCTATGCACCCTCTGAAAACTATAGAGCCGAGTATTCCAGCAATAGCCACAACAATCATCAATTCCACAAGTGTAAATCCCTTTTGATTTTTAATCATTTTTTCTTTCCTTTTGGTTTAGCCTTCGGCTTATATTTCTTTTTGCCCATACTTTTTAATACGGCTAAAGAAAGTTGAATTATTTCTTTCATGTTTTACTCCTATGCAACAAGTTTTAAATTTCCGTCTTGCACAAAGCCACTCTTGGTATCTTTACGAGCCTTACCTTTGGCGTGAAGCCCTACGATAACTCCCTTCTTATCTAGGAACCTTAAATCGCTTAAATCTCCATCAACAACCTTGAAGCCTTTATACGTCTTAGGGAAAGCCTTGCTCTTAGGCGTATCAAATACCATTGCTACATTACCACCGCCTGTTAAAATTTCCACAGCTTCGACCATGTTATTCTCTGACAGACTAAAAGTCAAGTGATAATTCTTAGGCATTTTACCTTGCAGGAAAAGCCTCATTCTAAAAGGATTTTTCGTGTAGTCATAAAATTTTATTTTAGGAAACTTAGCCATAATACCTGTCGCTTCCCACGACAAATCACTTGTTCCATTAAGTCTAACTACTGGTATTAAATTATTACGTTTTGCCTTGTTAATTAGTCTCTGAATATCTTTTTCCAAGTCTGCCACAAATAACGGCTTATCCGCAAAATAACGTTTAGTCTTTTCTACCCTAGCTTTTTGAACGTTACTAAATATTCCACGACCTGCTGTATTAAGACACGCACCCGCACAGCCCTTTGAAGCGAAAGCGCAGACGTTAATTCCAGATAACTTATAAGGAGCAAGATACATAACTCCTGTCATATATCCCTTTTTCTGTCCCTTGATTGTTTTAGCATTCTGGTCTACATTTAATAAATATTTTCCCATATATCCCCCGTTTGAGTATATATCACTATACTACATTGTCGTTATAAAGTCAAGAAAAAAGCAAGAGCCTCAAGACCTTACTTTAATCAATTCTATAACTTTACGTTTCAGCATAGAAAGCATACCCTCTATGATAGGGTCAGGCTTATCTATGTATTTAATAACCCTTTTGTCGTTTAATTCGCTGGCTCTGTATATTAACTTTCCGTATTTAACCTGAGTGTCCATATCGCCTCCAAAGATGATATAGCATTATCGCTTATTCTGGCGCATTGGTCAAGAAAAATTATTCTTTAATTAGACCCAAAGTCTTATTCATATATTCCAAAACTTGTTCCCCCATCTCTGTTTTTGCCGATGCTTTTGAGATGAGTATATTTTTATTGGATAAGTCAAAAAATACTTGAATATCAAATACTTCGTCTACCTTATTTTTGTCATACTTTAATCTTTCAAGAGCTTTTTCAAAAAGACTACGAAATTCAATTGTAGCTTTATTAAGTATTTCAATATCAGATAAACCATTATGGAATTTACGTAGTTTGTCCATATATCCAGTAATAATCAACTGGTCATTGTCGTCAGTTTCGTATCTTTCAATATCGCTCTTTTCTTTGTCTACTCTTATAATTCGTATTTTACTCAAAATCATTATAAGCAATATACTAAAAGCTATAATAAAAATAGGATTTTGCATAATTATTCCTCACCAGTAACGACATATATAGATTTAATTTTATTCATAATAGCACTAAAATGAACGTGAAATTCAGCCGTCCCCTTTGCGGAAACTTTTTCTTCTACGTTATATTTTCCAGCATTAAAGACCAAATCTTCTTTATCGTCTGGAAGCCTAACCCATGTTCGACCTGCAAGATTATGGTTTGTTTCAAAATCATCTTTAGTAAGAGTTTCATAGTCTTTTTTAAAACTATTCATTCTATTCTGAATAGAGGCCACGGCTGTATCTAACAGTTTTGTTCTTATGACATATTCTACTTTAACTTTTTTCATGTTATTCTCCAAAACGTAAAAGCCTAGAAAACATCTAGGCTTTTACAAACACATTATTAACATTTATTTATGTCCTACTTTTTTGCAAACTCAGGCTCTACAATGTCTCCACTACCCAAACACATTAACTCATTAAAAGTATTAGGAGTGGGTATAAATACTGCTTCTTCCTTTCCTTCGGGAAGGCTGGTACGCCTATCGTATTCCTTGCGTAAAACAGCCATTAATCTACTAGCACCTATTGTAAATGCGTGCTTTTCCCCATGTATGCTTTTAAGAGCTTCAAGCATTTCGGCAGTTTCCATACCCATCATATTTAAATCATGGTCAGAAACTTGCTTAATTTCAGCTTCCATTTCTTTAAGTTTTTCTTCCAAAAATTTGTTGTCCATATAGCCTCCTTGTGAATATAGTATATTATATCTAATTCACCATAAAAAGTCAAGAAAAATCTATTTAACCTTTAGCACTTTTATGGCTTTTCTATCGGTAGAAAGCCTTTCTGTTTCTGTTTTTTTCTCAGGGCTTAATCCGTCAAACATACTCTCAAGTTTATCATCACCAAAAATCCATTTAGTCAAATTCTCATGCTCTTTACCCATAAAAGAATGATGAATTAATGAGATGGAAATATCAGCACATTTTACCCACAGCCAATTAGCCTTCTTAAAATCTAAGACCGCATATCTGGTAATGGCTTTTGAAGATATCTTGCCTATATAAGAACAGGTTCCCATAGCCTCCAGAGACTTCTCCCATACAGCATCAAACTTTTCCAATTGAATAGATTTAGTTAATTCAAATAAATCCTTTGACTTATCGCTTGTGTACAATACTTGAGCTACGACATCTTCGTCTGCCCCCATCTTCCAAGGGACAAGAAAATCTGTGTCAATTTCTAATATAATACCTTTATGCTCATCAGCCGAGAAAGCAAAATAAGGCGCATAGCAATTTGTCAAATATACCCTGTCTTTCCTAGATGGGCAATCTTTCCACATACCAATCTTGCGACCTCTAGGCTTAATGCCATCTTTCAGGATAGAGTTTAAATTTTTAAATGACGTTCCGTGATACAGCTTCATAGTTACCTCCAAGTTATATGTAATTTTAGCACTCAGAGCCGCATCCGTCAAGAAAAAAATTATCCTGCCATAAGGCCATCACCTTGCTCTGGATCAATTGAATTTAAAAACTTATTCATTTCATCATGCTCACAGACACATGTACTGGCAATATTAAAAAAAGTATTTCGCCAGTACACCTGAGAATGTTTTTTGTCTGGCGTTAGTACTATTTTGACATTTTCCCCATTAACTGCGGGGTAATCTTCTTCAAAATCAATGATATCCCAAGTACTGCCATCTTCGGTAGCCACATATAGCTCATCTGTCTTTCTTACAAAAACAGTTTTCGGGGCGATCTTGAGTTTATTCCATTGGTCATCAAAATCATAAATTATTTGTTCCGTGACTTTTGGAACTTTGAGTTTTATTGTGACAGTTTCTAGCTCGACCTTTAGCCTAGCGGAATATTCAGGATTTTTCGCCTCGTTAACCTTGGATAAGAAATCCATAATTTGTGTCGCTTTATCTATAAGTTTTCTATTCTTTGGAATAAAAGAAATTAATGGTTTTATTTTCTTACGCCTCATGTCTGTCTCCTATTGGTTATCTATTACTTCGGCTTTTACGCCTATTTTACTAAAGGCTTGCACTACCTTCTGACATTTATCTTTACTGTTCCAATAACAAATAGCCGAACCTTCTTTGTGAATTTTGATTGTATATCTATAAGCCGTTTCTCTTTCGTATCCACAACCCAACATCATAACACCCATGACATCTTGGAATGTAGAAATTTCGTTATTAAAAGCTTTAACGGCATAATCATGTAGGCTGTCCATGTTAACGCCAGCAATTTCGATTTTACCAATAGGATTTTCTATTATAATCGCCATAGTTTTACCTTAATTGTCATACCAGAATACCAACCGCCATTTATCTAAGTTTTTCCACTTGGCGTGAGTAGCTAAAGAACTAATGCTGTCATAAAAATCCTTACACTCATCTTTATATTTGCAGGTCTTGCCATCATAATCTGTGGTTTCTTTTTCCCAAAAATCCTTATTATCAATAAGCAATTCTTGCAACGTGAAAACAGTTAGGCTATGAGCATCACTGCCCCACCCACGATACTCATTGAATATTTTATTAGAAGCATCATTAGGCATATCATTATCGCAATTTCCTTCTTCGCAAAGGCTTTCAATGGTTCCGTCATTACGGACGTTAGAAAGCATAGCAAACAATGCATAATTTCTGCCATGATAAAAGAACTTCCTAGACCACGAAAGCATTCGAGCGTCGCTTTTAGGGTCTTTAGCGTATAAATCTTTCAGCCATTTATCTTTATTAGGTAAAACCTTGTCCATTGTGTTGCCAGATACAGCTTGCCAAAGTCTGTTCTCAGACCTTTTATGTTCTAAATACATATGAATGTCACAGCCCATTACTACCTCCACAATTAAGTTATACCCTATTGTAAGCTATCGCCATTCAATAGTCAAGAAAAAACTATCCGTTCACCAATTTCTTTTTCTTGGTTTTTAATTCTAAAATACGCTTTTCAATCCAAGCTATTTCTTCCAAAGGTGTTCGTTTTATACGCTTTCTCTTTTGTGGCAGTTGTGCTGAGAAAAACGTATATGCGTCCAATATTTTAATCTTATTATTTTTGATGACAATTTTTCCTCTGTCATCACCATCTTCCCCTGTCCAGAAAACTTCCCCTGTCAAGGAATATCCTCTAGGAATAAGAATATTATCAATAATATATTTAATCCATTCTATATAATTATAGAATTTTTCGCCACCATCCCATTCTATAATCGTTCCAGTATCGTTGGGCGTCCAGCCACACCAAATTCCGGGCTGTGTGCTTGGTGGGCGGTTATAGTCTATAATATTATCACTATGAACTTGACCCATATCCTCAGTATCTTCTACATAAAATTCGCCCTCTACTCCATACTTAGCGTCAACATTACGGGCCATACGCCTAGTGCGGTTTAGCTTTTGTAGAAACTCTAGGTCGGCAGGGGCCAGAGGCTTGTGAAGCATAAACTCCCCATTGAAATCAGTTGTGTATCCCATTTTTTACCCCACGAATTAAGTATCTATTAGAATTTCATTCTACTAAATAAAGGATCATCTGTCAAGGAAAAAATTGGAATGTTTAATCTCTCACATTCATTCTCAATTCCTGTGATAATAATTGAAGCGTCACCATCTTTGTCATTTAGATAGGCTATGTCAGCCAACATCAACTGTCGCTTCAATTCCATAGAAAGACCTTGTGTTTTCTGTAATGAGAATATTCTATTGTCTAAAGCCACGGACATTATTTGCTCTCCTTTAGTTTATTTTGAATATGCTCAACTAAATCTTTGTGCTTTAAAAATTCTTTCGTTATCCAAATGGAAGTCCCACACTTGGAAAATGCCAATGCCAGATTTTCTACTGTCGCTTTTTTATTGTAAGCTACACCATGAATAATCGAGTAGTCCTCAGTAGGGTCAGCTTCCTCAAGTAAACGCCTCATAGTTTCTGGACGCATATTTCTATTAGTTATGGCGCTTGCAACTACTTTCTTATCTTTACTTTCAGCCAAGGTATCCACAAAATCAGGTGTCAATTTCAGGCTGTGTCGGGCTACCTCATCAGGTGCAAACTTGGCAATTTTTTCTAAGCTGTCGTGGCTCAAGCAACGTTTTTTAATCAGCTTACGCATTGTCCACCAACTGTCCTTTAAATATTTGGAAATCTTGAGAAGGTTTGCTTCGGTCTTGGATACTTCAGCCAACTGTTCATATAGAAATGAATATTTTTTAGGAGAACCCACGACCTTATCTTCGAGAGCCTTTGTAAAATTAACATGGTTTACAATATAGCTGGAAGCATACCAATCCTTATTTTCTATTGAAGCGCATTTTTCTATAATTTTTTCAAGCAAACTTTCGCTTACATTTTTAAACTGCAAAATATTTTGAACCGAACTTTTATCATTTTTGATAACCTGATAAATTTTCGTGACAATTTTTTCAGACAGTTTTTGTTGCATATAATTACCTGAATGACGATAAGAACTTTGCGACAGCGAAAGAAGGTTTTCTACAAATGTTTTATTCTTTAAAAGAGGCAACAGCAATTTATCTAACTCTGCTGGAGTTAATTTAGATATATGTCCGTCAAAACTCTGTGATAAATTTGACCTATTTTGCCAATTCTCTGTGGCTTTTTTCTCTTTTAATTTTTCAAGTAATTTATTAAGTGTTATCTTAAATACGCTCATTTTCTGCCCCCGTTGTTAAGTTATAATTTAGTATAGTCTATATTTCATTTTATGTCAAGAAAAAACTTAATCGTAATATCCATCATCATTATCTGTGATATTAAGTCCTTGTATACTTAATTCCGCTTCGTCTAATACATCATAATTTTCATCTTCACATTCATCTTCGTATGATAAATTATCTATTTCTTCATCAGATAGATTATCTATTTGTGTTTCATCATCATCTAAATTTTTATAACTCTGAACACAGTCCACACATACCCAGCCTAAATCTTCATGCTTTTTGGTTGCAATTTCTTCTTCACAACTTTCGCACATTCTTTCTTTCGTATTTGTCGTTGCCATAATAGCACCTCTAAAAATAAATTACCTATCTACCTTTGCTACAACTTTACCCCAATCATAAGGGGCGTGTCCATGAAATGTAGTAACCCATGCAACTGGAACGTCAGGCTTTTTGCATTGTCCATCATCATCACCATCTGTCAAAAACACGATTGCGTCAGGCTTGCACTTCTTAGCACACTCGAAAGCCTCTATAAAACTCGTTCCACCACCGCCACCCAATTTGACTACCCTGCCATGATTAGCCCTGTAATAGTCATATACCGCACAAACCTTGGTATCGGTTTCGATAACCTTTACCATACTCATTCCACGGATTTTATTAAGCTGGCTCATAAAACTGTTATATTGTTCTGCGCTAATAGAACCTGAAATATCCACACAAACGACAATCTTTAAATTAAGTATATTCTTGCGTTCCTCTTTTTCCTTGACAAGTACCCCATCATCAATGTCTTTTCTGTCACGATTTTTCTGAACATTGTAAAGGAAGTCTTTAAGCGTATCGTCTTTTTTTGACTTACCAGTTTGTGTGCCTGTTTTTAATTCTTCTGTTTCTTGTGCCATTGTCTGCCCCCTGTCTTTAAGTTATACCTTATATTACACGATACCTGAAATTCTGTCAAGAAAAAAACTTACTAGCTTGGTGTCGTTTAGACCACCAAGACTAGCCTTTCCTTCAAGAATTTAAGCAGACTGTCCATATCGTCCACCTTGCAATAATTATCGCCATAGAACGTCTTAGGAACGTCATTAAACCCTAGCGCATACACTTCAATCTTATTGCCCTTTGCCCACGCCAAAGTGCGCTTTAAATCTTCGTCCAAGCAAGCTGTGTCTGCGTCATTCAAAAACGGCTTTCCGTCCGTGATAACAAACATTACTTTTTTCTTAGACGTAGCTTTAAGCAATCTCTTTCCAATAACTCTAAGGCTCTCTCCGTCTGCATTATCCCACGTTTGAGTATTGATATTCTGAATACCCATACCACCACCCAAAGTGCGATACACAACAGTTTCCAATCTGTGTCTTGTGCGATTGTAAACAGATGAAGCACCTTTGATACTCGCCATGTTATCATCAACAGGCGCACCATAGCCCAAGACTTCATGTTTAACGTGAGCAGAATGTAATGCGTCTGAAAGCATTAAAGTTAATTCCCTAACCTTCTCGCCATACTCGGAATAATCTTTTTCCATGCTTCCTGAAATATCCACCGCAATAGATACTTGCACCTTGTTGTCAACCTTCTTTTGGTTAATCTCGAAAATACGATTGCCCAAGTTTGTCGGCACACGCCACAATTCCCTTCCATCAATCGTTCCGTCCTCTTGTCCACCTTTGAACCTTGGCTTTTGACGGAAACGGAATTTGAGTTTGATTAGATTAGAAAGCCTATCAATATCAAATTTTTTGTCACTACGGATTTTAGGAAGTATTTGACTATCGCCACCACCGATTTCCTCACGGACAATATCAAATGCCGTTGATACAGGAAAATGTTTGCGTGATGATTTCAGAGCCTTAATATTTTCCTCTGTGTCTTGACTGTTAGGAACGTCTGCTTCCGTATCGTTATAACTTTCCAATTTTGATTGACGTACCTTTCCCGAAAACAATTTTGCCAAATCAATATTGTCCAGCTTGTCCGAAACGTCCTCTAACTTCATAACGATTTCACGGACGTTAGAGCCAAACGGAGACATACCATTGACAACTGGCATACCTGTTTTTGCCGTTGCGTCTTTATCAAAACCTTTTTGAATACCATCAGCTTCTTTCCAATCGCTTTCCTCAAAGCTAGGAATAATACCAGAACCTTCAACTCCGCTTTCCTTCAACAACTGGTCAAGCTGATTGATAGCTTCCATACGTTCCTGTTTGTTGCCTTCCATCATGGCTTTTATTTCTGCCATTTTTTCAGAGATTTTACCTTTAAGATCGTTAATGTCTTTTTCGTATTCGCCTTCCTTTTTGTAAATAGGGTCGAGAGTTTTATTCGCTTGTTCTAACTTGTCCTTGATTTCTTGCTCGGTCAAGTTTTTATTTTTCTCGACTTCCTTCTCCCAATTTTCAACTCTGGTTTTAGAGTGTTGTAAATTTTTCTGTGCTTCTTTCAAGCGGTCTTTCAAATCCTCTAATTTCTTTTCTGCGTTTTTATTCATTCTTTCGTTGCTCTTGTTTTGCTTTTGAGCAATCTTTTTCTTAGTAGGAGTTAAACTGCCCTTCTGCAATTTTTCATTATTATCTTCAACAATCTTAGTGCGGTCAGCAATTTTCCTTTCAAGGTCAGCGACTTGCTTTTCAACCTTTGCTAATTCTTCTTCCACTCTTTTCATATCGCCTTCTGCACTTTCCAATCGCTTCCTGTCCCACAAAACATCATTAGCTTCGTATGCTTCTTTTTGTGCTTCTTCTAATTCTTTTGAATGTTCTTTTTGGAATGAACCCAATTCTTTTGTCGTTTCTTTTTTTGTGCTACGCAATCCTTTAACGTCTTTACGAATTTTGGTAGCAAGGTCTGACAATTCTTTCAACTGGTCAAGCAGTTTTTTAATTTCTCCCTTGCCCTTTTCCAATTTATCCGCTTGTTTCTTAAACTCTAATTTTTCTGACTTGTCTATTTCCTTTTTGAAAAAATGGTCATAGAGTTTCGTTCCCAAATCGTGTGCGTCAGACGTAGAAGTAAGACGAGAATTGTCAATAATTTTTTTAACTTCTACCATCATATCAGTAACCGCTTTGCGATTTTTGCCCATGACCACTTTATCGTCTACATAGTCAAGGTTAAGTAAAACATTGTGAACTGCCATGCAAAACGAAAACCATACCGCAGTTTCACCGCCAGAACCTTTAAAAATCTTATCCATGTATTCTTTGTCGGCAGTAAAGACGTTATATAACTGTGAGAAAATATCCTTTGCACCTTCATATACGCCCATCATTTTATTCTCAATCCTTGCGTCCTCAATCGCATTGATAATGCAAAAATGATTGTGAGAACCAATCGCTTCAAACAGTTTTTTATCAAACTGTGAGAATTTCACATGACCAATTTCATGCAACAAAATTCCATACAGAAATTCAATTTCCTTATCAGACATAGCAAGGATATTAGGCAGAGTAATCTCGTTACCATCTGTCTGCGCTTTAACCCCATCAAAGCGAACCTTAATATCAAAGCGTTCCGCAACTAGCTTTGTGAATTTGTCGAATTTTTCTACGCTTTCATTTTCTTCAATAAACATTTGCTTGCCCCCTTAAAATAAATGTAGTGTGGCACGTTGCCCTCACCTACAAGAGCATAATACCACACTACAAATACTTAATCAAGAAAAAAAACTAACTTTATTTATGCTTATATTTCAAGACTTATTCTTGCTACCTTTTGGTCTGCCACGACCTTTTTTCGGAGAATTTGGGTCAACAGGGGCTTTTACTGCCTTGATAGTATTGCCGTTTTCATCAACCTTTTTAACCTTTTTTGCCCCACCGAAAACAAGAGCCATATTTTTGAGCAAAACTGCCTTATCCTCTGGTGAAACTTTTTCAAGGAATACCGCTTCCGCACCTTTATATGCGTTGCGATACAAGGCTGTTTTCTGCCCCCATTGAATTGCTCTACGAGTAGAGAACGTCATGTCTACCACGTTACCCTCGCTACCCTTCCTAATCATATTCGCAAACTGCACAATACGTTTTGCAAACTTTGGCTGTAAAGAAGGAATACGTTCCTTTAATACCTTTATTTCGGTCTTTACGTCCATATTAGGAACAGTTACCAAATGCCACCTATCCATAAACGCTTCATTCATTGGTTGCGTTCCCGAATATGTATCGCCCCTGTGTGCCATACTACCAATGGAGTTAGCCGTTCCAAAAAGCCTGAAATTTGGGTGGGCTTGGATTTCCTCACCTTTATTCTCTTTAATAACTAGCGTTCCATTTTCTTCCAATACAGGGTGAAGCAGGGACAGAATTTCAGGCTGTGCAAAATCCACTTCGTCCAAAATAAGCCAATATCCATTCCGCATAGCACTAGGTAAAATACCATCAACCCATTCTGTAATGGAACCCTTTTCTCCGTTGACTACATTCATGCGTCCAATGAAATCTGCCATACGAGTTTCACCATTCAGATTTACACGCAATACAGGCTGGTTAATTCTTGTGGCAATCTGTGTAATCATGCTGGTTTTACCTGTGCCAGCTTCGCCTGTAAGTAGAACCTTATCCTGAGCTAAAATGCTATCTATGACTGTGCTTGTCACAGCTTGGAAACGATAACTTTCCTTTTTTGGAACGAGATAATCACTTTCACCTTTACTCACAAGCACACGACCATTGAACTCGAAAACTTCTTTCGGTTTTGTCGTAGTGTGAAACACTCTTGGGTAAAGTTTACCTGACGCAACACCTTCTGGCGCAACCCTCATTTTCTTGCCTGTAAGTTTATGCCCCTTTTCTACAATCTTAATTTCACGCTTTTTTGGCGTATCTGTCAGAATTTCTGCTTCCAGAAATTCACGCTGTCGAGTTAAAAAGAAATGCTTCATATTCTGCCCCCTGATAGTTAAGTTAGTCTGTCTCTTGATTGATACCATCTTACTCTACTTCGTTAAAAAGGTCAAGAAAAAAATGTCTGTTTCTGTATTATTTTTGCTCAACCTCTAATTTAATTCTGTAATTATACTACGATATTTATTATTTTTAGTCAAGAAAAAATGTTTTTTGAGTGCTTTTATTGCCGATCATATCGCTTCCATATATATAGACCGCCACGACCATACAGGTTCGCATTATATATAAGAATATATAAGATATCCTATTCATTCTACCTGTTGTTAACTACTAAATCAAATAATAAATCAAATAATAATAAGCATTTAAAATAGTTTACAAACTAATTACAACCCTTATTCTAAATAAAAGAAAAGACCCACATTTCTATGGGTCTTTGCTGTTTAACTTTTATAGATTATTTAAGCGACCAATCTATATCCCTTTTTCAATTTCTCTCGTACCACCTTCTCTGCTTGCTCGATAGAGTAAACTTTCGGGCCTTGCATTGTGCCGTTTATTTTACCCCACATAGCCGAGTAGCCTTCTCTCGTTTTATTCAACTGCCAGCACTTGTTGTGTCCACCATCTGTATTGTGATACGTTCCTGTCATAGTAATCTCCTTTAAGAATTATTATATTTTACTGCACGCCTAATCTAATGTCAAGAAAAAATTATCTCTGCTTCCACACTCTGCATTGTTTATTGTGTGCTTCCTGAGCCTCTGCGTTATTACTTTTCATTAAAAGGGATAAACACTTCATACAGGTAACATTCTTTACTATTTTTGTTCTTGGAGTGTATCCATATCCAGCCGTACTACAAATAATATCCGAAATACACCCGTCTTTGATATTTGAAATTTCGTAATGTAATTTGCTCATTTGAAATACTCTGAGTAATTCATAATTGTTACGCCATTCTTTTCAGCCTTGACTAATTTAGAAGTGCCTGAGTGTTTATCTTCGCACAATAAAATATTTGTAGTCTTGCGAACACCATCATCAAATACATCACCATTGCCCAAAATTATATCAATCAAGTTATCACGTTTATCTGGGCCTGAGCCTGTCATGGCAATATGTTTTGCACCGACTTTGGCAGGGGCTTGAGCCACAGGTAGTTTAATAGTGATAACAGAAGCCAAACTGCGAATATACTTTTCGTTATCTTTTACGAAAGCCTTAATATTTTTTCCTATCACAAAAGTTTCGTCCGTCCAATTCATAAATTCGTCAAAGGTTTTAATACCAAGTTTAGCCACGGCTTTTTCGCCAACTAAATCAATAGACAATTTATCAATAAAACTTGCGAGAGACATTTCCTTTGTGCGTTGAATTTCGCTTAGTGCGTTTTCAATTTTGCGTGAAGCAAAACCTTCAATACCATTAAATGACTTAGGCGTTAGGCTGTATAAATCTTTGACAGTTTTAACTACGCCAGCATTATATAACGCCCTGACTGAGCTTTCTGCAAATTGTTCCATGCCAGAATTAACAACCCAATGTAGAACGAGCAGGATATTTTGTTCGTCACAATCAACGTTACGACAAACAAGGTGAATACCCTCTACCTTGAGATTTCCGTTACAGCTTGGACAATGAGTAGGAATTAAATCATTTTCCATAATGTCCTCTTTTCTTACCGCATTTGATGTTCGTTTCATATAGCCTCCATTGATATTATTCTACACTATGATAACTTTTAAGTCAAGAAAAATTATCTCTGTGCTACGCCCTTGGTAATATTTTCTTCAACATAAGGGATAACATCATTGGCTCGACTTACCAACAGCTTATCCCCACGTTCCATTTGCATACGAAGCACATTATCATAACAGGTTAATGAAGCCCTTGATATATTAGCCCCACCAATATTGATTGTCTTGAAAATTGCAACAGGCGTAAGCCTACCAGACCTAGTAACCTGCCATTGTATATCTTCAAGTGTAGTCTCTACTGCTTCACTCTCTGGTTTCCATGCAATATTATAATGATTATGGTGGCTTATTTCATACTTGCTGTTAATATTATCCCACAATGAAAAGTTATCCACAACAATAACCAATCCATCTGTTTCATAATTCCAAGTGGTTCGCAGGGTTTCAACATATTCTGCACGATACTTTTCTAGGTCTTTTAAATTACCCAAGAAATATTCTACTACTTCAAATTTATTCTTTTCAAGCCAAGACATTTTTGAGGTTTCTGTTTCTGGTTTAAAATCATTTATACCAATAACCTGATAGGCTACAAAGTGAACATACTTTAAATCATTTAATTTGCTGTCCTTACGATTAACCATACCAACACAAATATTTCGTAATGGCTTATTGTCAGGGTTCGGGGCTTTGGTGTCTTTAGGCAGATATATTTCACCACGGATTTCCACATGACCTTTTGCGTCAATCGTTTGTGGGACGTTAATATAATCAGCAAGGTGAGTTACGTTCTGACCAATGTGTCCGTCCCCTCTTGTGCAAATCATAGTCAGCCTACCATTATCATAAACGCAATTACCAGACATACCATCAATCTTAGGCTGGACGATAAACAATTCTTTTTCGACACCCATCTTAGAGGCCCACTTTTCTACGTCCTCAAAAACTTTAGCCTTACCACAAGAAAGCATAGGGTGAAGGTGTGTAACCTTTTCCTTAATATTTCCCGTAGGCGTACCGACCACCTTGAAATAATCATTGGTAGGGTCAACCTCTTTTAGTATATCTTCCAGCTTGTCAAACTCTGCGTCAGACATAGTAGGCTTACCATTATAGTAAGCCTCTTTAGCCTCATGCAAACGCTCAACAATCTCTGTCGGATTTTTCAATGCTCTGCCCATATCTTACCTCCATTTAAGTTATACCCCATATTACACCATGACCGATTTAAAGTCAAGAAAAAAACCTTAACGATTTGCCCCTAGCTACTTCTAAATAAGTTCATGGCTTACCTCCACTAATTTTTAAAGGTGCTGACTGCGGTGATGTGTTCTTGGAACCATTTCTCTGCTGAGGCTTTGGCATCATCTATTGTGACGGGAATATCTACATAGACAATGCTTTCGTCTTCCTCCACAATCATAAACTTCTCTCCTTCAGGATAGTCGTCATAGTATTCTTTAGGGTTTCCAACGTAGAAGACTTCAAAGTGACCCACAAAAGCAAAGAACATAAAACCCCCAGCAAAAGCTACCTCACTTTTCCCTTCGGGTGTCCATTCGAGTTTCATCACCGACCTCCCCATGATATACAAGCCTTGGCTACCTTGAGCATTTTGTGGTCTGTTCCAGTAAATTTATAACCAGTAGCTCCGACAATAGGAGAATAAATTCTCTCAACTTCTACATTATAGTTATCGGCATATTTCATCATAGCCTTTTCTTTAACAAGTAGTTCGCCTTTTTTTACATAATAAATACTGAAATGTCTACCTTTGCGTGGCATTATTATAACTTTCATAACATCATTCCAGTATTAACAAATATGGGAGTGTGTTCTCCGACCCATGCGCCTACTGTATTAAACTCAAAATATTCTACAGCCTCATCGTAAGACATATCTTTTTCTAATACTGCGATACATTTATCGTAGTCATATACTGCACACATTTGTCTTGATGGTTGCATTGCTGATAATCCAATAAACGCTTCTTCAAGCCCATCAGCCAGAAGAATTTCTTCATCTTCATATCCATGTTCTATAATTATGTCATTAATCATTTTTCTAGTAATCTTTTTCTTTTTTGCCATCGTATCCTCCTGAGATATATTTCATTATATATTCTCACAAGCCAGAAGTCAAGAAAAAAAACAAGACCTCCAGATTTCTCCAGAGGCCTTGAATTTATTATCATTGTAACGAGTTGTTATTTTTCTGAAAGGTCTTTATTTACTAATTCGATATTGTGTTCCTCAGCTTCTGCGTCAGCCTCTCGGTGCATGGCTTCAGCCATTTGCCGTTCTGCTCGTTCATCATCATCTTCTTCTTCAACGCTATTGTCATAAGCCTCTGGCTCTGTTTCCATTTCCATTGTAGCTAATTCAATTGGTTCAGCTACGGCTTCAATTATAATTTCTGGTTCGTGCTTTTCTTCAATAGCTACTATTTCTTGCACAGGAACTACAGAGATGACCAATTTCTTGTAAGCTCTAGGCTTACCCTTTCGAGACACTTTAATTTTGGTGACAGTTTTCTTTTTGGAAACAACTTTCTTTGTGGTTCTCTTTTTAGTGATAGTTTTCTTAGCCACGGCTTTCTTTTTAGTTGCAGTCTTGAGTTTCTTTTTAGCAACTACCTTCTTCTTAGTCACGGCCTTACGCTTCTTCGCTACTACCTTCTTCTTAGTCACGGCCTTACGCTTCTTCACTGCTACCTTCTTTTTCTTGGCAACAACCTTCTTCTTTGTAACAAACTTTTTCTTTTTTGCTACAGGCTTCCTCTTAGTTTTCTTCTGCATATTTACTCCCCTTGTGTATGAATTAAAATGGTGGACCCTCTGTGACTCGAACACAGGACCTACCGATTATGAGTCGGGTGCTCTAAACCAGCTGAGCTAAGGGTCCGTAGGCTTCCTATAATATGGAAACCTAACCTTCGTGACTCGCTGTCTCCGTAAATGTCTCTGTAACCGGAGTAGGCTCAGGTGCGGTTACAACTGCAACTACCTTGGGTTTATTCTTACTACCCTTAGGCCGACCACGACCACGCTTTTTAGTAATGGTTTCTTCTGTCATTTTGTTCTCCTGTTAGTTAAACACAACTTCCACTTTTGTATTATTATTATACCTGATTATTTATTAAAAGTCAAGAAAAAATATTAAAGCCCCTATTCTAAGGGGCTTTTAATATTAGCAACCACATGGCTTCTTAGGCTTCGGTGGTGTTTCTGGTTTTGGGTCATTCATGATCAATGTCTCCTTCCATGATTTTAATCTTACTTTTTTGCTTTCTTGGTTCTTACTTTTTTATTTGCCTTGCGGGCTTTTTTACTTAAGTTCGCCATTGCCAACCTCTTTTCTGATTGAGACCTATTAGAATTTCGTCTCTGTAATTCATCCGCTCAAGAGCTGAGCTACCGACCACGTCTTCTACCAGTTTCTGGGGAGGCTTCCGTCCGCTGGTAGAAGACGTCCTTACATCATTCCCGTCCACAGTATAACATATGATCAGACATAAGTCAAGAAAAAAAACTAAGAAGTACTTTTTGATAAATTGGAGAATTTATCCCAAACAACGTTCTCGAGCGCTACGGCGAAGAAGGGTTCATTCTTCATGTACTTCGTATCCACGTGTACAACCGGTGCCATTGCCATCGTTCGCTCTAGCACTGCGAGATGTCGACTGAGGTCCTTATTAAACATAACAAAATACGTACGCTTATCAAGCTTAAGAAATTTACCCTTACGCTTTGGAAATCTAACATCGGAGAATGGGTACTTATGCGCATTCCATCCTAATTTAACTTCTACTTCTATATAGCCTATGTGTTTGTTATCTTTGTATACTTCGAAATCTACACCGTATTTTTTAACTCTTCGTAATGTATATTTAGAGCCGTCGAAGAGCTCCCTTAATCTTTTATCACCTGCAGTATCATTCTCATCATATAATTTCTGACTGAATTCTTTATTTTCACTCATCGTCATCTCCATCTTCATCATCGTCGTCATCATAAAAATTATCTTCATCCTCGTCTTCGTCATACACGTCTAGATCTTCATCTAGATCTTCATCGTCACTGTCTGCAGCTGCTTCCTCGACCCAATCTTCCAATTGAGCTATTGTTATTATAGCATCTGGCTCGGACACAATGTCGACTATTTCGAACCTGTCATCCTCCTCTAGGAA
>Ga0307377_10002516_pt1 | contig 21583 bp, 24 predicted proteins | sample TR3MG_FD_202535 | JGI IMG/M metagenome (GOLD analysis project Ga0307377, IMG submission 202535) | Soil microbial communities from Risofladan, Vaasa, Finland - TR-3 | ecosystem: Environmental > Terrestrial > Soil > Coastal area > Acid sulfate soil | place: Finland: Risofladan, Vaasa | collected...
CATCCTCCGCCGTCTCGGTCGCCTGCAGCTTGTAGCCAATCCACTCCCGGCCCCGCTTCTCAGCCCAGCGCGCCTCCGGATCGTGGGGGGAGACGATGACGTCCTTGCCCTTGATGGGGGGTTGACGCACGATGATCTTCTTCGTGTCCCTCCGCCGCTCGAACTGCTGCTCCCAAACGGTGCGCAGCGTCGCTACTTCCGCCAGGGCCAGCACGCTCTCCGGTGCACTGTCATCCAGGTGATCCAGCAGCCAGAAGCCATCACGGCCTGCTTTCTGCATTTCCACCTTCACCTCTTCCTTGCTCAGACGCCAATCGTTCCGCCGTTCGACGTATGCGTTGTGGAAGGCAGCCGGGATGATCGCCTCGTACCACTCGGGCGCGACGGCCTGGATGGTACGCAAGGCCACGCGCAGCGTCTCCCACGCCAGTTCCAGTCGGCTCAAGCACTCGACATAGCCCAGAACGTGGGTCGAATCGCTGCGTTGCTTGCCATGCTTCTGGAGGAAACCGCAGCTCCGTACCCACGCCAGGACCTTGTCAAAGACCAGCCGCTCGGCACCGTGCTCCAGCAACCGCGTGCGGAAGTTGCTCAAGTCGGAGAAGTTGAAGCCCAGCCAGGTCAGGGGCAGGTGCAAGGCATACTTCCAGTCTATGCGCGTGACCGCCCACTGAGCTGCCACGCGATCGGGGGCGTTCTCCAGGAACTGGAATACAATGATCAGGCTCAGGATGATGGGACAGACCGGCCCGTTGTTTGTAGCGGGGAAGAGCAAGAAGTGCGATTCGCCCGATTGCTCTCACAGCGGTCATCACTACCATGCCAGCAAGGTACTGCGAATCAGTCTGCCCCCTTCCGACTCTACACCCGAGCCGTCTTTGACGAGTGAGCAAGTGAAGCAGGAGATGGACGTGTTGCGGCAGTCGTTTCAGCCTGATCTGAAACGGAGACCGGCACAGGCCGCCCTCCATGCGGCCTGGCACCGTACGTGGGAGGAGTACGGTCCTGACCTGTTACATTGCTGCGACATTCCAGGGTTGCCGCCGGATAACCTGATGCTCGAGTCTCTGTTTGGGCGGCTTCGTCGCCATCAGCGCCGTGTCAGTGGCTTGTTGCGGAAGCCCCTTTATGACGCTGTTTGACGTCACCCGCGCCACGTGCTACAATACAGCCCGATTGGCACGTCGGAGGATGATCTATGGCCACACCTGAGCGTCACGTCTACCTGGACCACTCCGCGACCACGCCCGTGGACCCACGGGTGGTCGAGGCGATGGCTCCCTATTGGAGCGAGAGTTACGGAAACAGCGAGTCGCCCCACGCCTTCGGCCAGGCGGCCGCGGGCGGTTTGGAGCAGGCCCGCCAGATCACCGCGGATGTGTTGGGCTGCCGCCCTGCCGAGATCGTATTCACCGGTTCTGGCACCGAGGCCGACAACCTGGCGCTGCGGGGCGTGGCCTGGGCCGCCCGGCAGAGTGGGCGGGGCAACCACGTCGTCACGACCCCCATCGAGCATCGCGCCGTGGGCCAGACAGTGGACCAACTGCGCGACCTGTTCGGATTCGAGGTCGCACGGGTGCCGGTCGATGGGTACGGGCAGGTCGACCCGGACGACCTCGCGGCCGCGATCCGTCCCGATACCGTTTTGGTGAGCGTGATGGCGGCCAACAACGAGGTCGGCACGGTGCAGCGCCTGTTCAGAATTGGGCGGGTGTGCCGCGAGCGCGGCGTGGTCTTCCACACTGATGCGATACAGGCTCCCGGCCGGATTCCGTTGGAACCGGACGACATCGGCGTGGACTTGCTGGCGCTTTCGGCCCACAAGTTCTACGGCCCCAAGGGGGTCGGGCTGCTCTACGTGCGGGGCGGTACCTCGCTCGTGCCCGCCATCACGGGCGGCGCCCATGAGCGCGGCCGCCGCCCGGGCACGGTCAACGTCGCCGGAGCGGTGGGGCTGGCGACTGCGCTGCGCCTGGTGGAGGAGGAACGGGTGGCCGAGACGGCCCGCCTGTGCCGCCTGCGCGACCGGCTCATCGAGGGTGTCCTGGGGTCCATCCCCGGCAGCCGCCTGACCGGCCATCCCGTGCATCGCCTGGCCCACCACGCCAGTTTCGCCTTCCGCGGTGTCGAGGGGGAGTCGGTCGTGCTCGGCCTGGACGTGGAGGGCATCGCCGCCAGCTCCGGCGCGGCCTGCGCCGAGGGGGAACCGGAGCCCTCGTTCGTCCTCGCGGCGATGGGGCTTTCCCCGGATTGGAGCATCGGCAGCCTGCGCCTCACGCTGGGCCACGCCAACGACGAGGCCGACGTGGCGCGCGTGCTGGAGGTGCTGCCGGCCGTCGTCGAACGGCTGCGGGCGGGCGGATGAGACGGGCTACCCCACGGGTCGTCGTCGCGCTCAGCGGCGGCGTGGACAGCGCCGTCGCCGCGGCGCTCCTGGTCGAGCAGGGGTACGAGGTCATCGGCGTGATGCTGCGACTGTGGGCCGAGCGTGGGCCGGACGACGCGCGCGCCAACGCCTGCTGCACGCCCGAGGCGGTGTGCCGGGCCCGGCGCGTCGCCGACCAACTCGACATCCCGTTCTACTTGATGGACGCCAAAGCCCCCTTCAAGGCCCAGGTGGTGGACTATCTCGTCGCCGAGTACGCCGCCGGTCGCACGCCCAACCCGTGCGTCCCCTGCAACCGCACGATCCGCTTCGGCCTGCTCCTGAATCGAGCCCTGGCGTTGGGGGCGGGGTTCCTGGCCACGGGCCACTATGCTCGCGTGCGTCACGTCGCGGGCGGTTACCAGCTTCTTCGCGGTCGGGACGCCCGCAAGGATCAGTCCTATTTCCTGCACGTGCTGAACCAGGGACAACTGGCCCACGTCCTCTTCCCCGTGGGCGAGTTGACCAAGGATGAGGTGCGTGCCATCGCCCGGCAGCGCGGACTGCCTGTCGCGGAGCAGCCGGAAAGCCAGGATATCTGCTTTCTGGCCGATGGCGACTACCGCCGCTTCCTGGCCCAACAGGTCCCTCATCTGTTCCGGCCCGGCTCCATCCGTGACACCTCCGGGCGGGTGCTGGGCCAGCACCAGGGACTCCCGGCCTATACTGTCGGGCAGCGCAAAGGGCTGGGGCTCACGGCGGCGGAGCCGTTGTACGTGCTGGCGATAGAGCCGGCTGAGAACGCGCTCGTCGTCGGGCCGGCGGAGGAACTGGGCCAGGACGAGTGCCGGGTCGAGGGGATGCACTATGTCAGCGGAAAAACGCCCACAGCCGCTTTCCGCGCCACGGCCCAGATCCGCTATCGGGCCCGGGCGGCTGCCGTCACGGTGACCCCGCTGCCGCACGGGGCGGCGCACGTGCGTTTCGTCTCCCCTCAGCGGGACATCACGCCGGGACAGTTTTTGGTCCTGTACGACGGGGAGATCGTGTTGGGGGGTGGGGCCATTTGTAAGGCCCAACAACCTGTGCTATAATGGTTTTATTATGGACGATCAATCCACGCCTGTCATAGGATCTCCCGTACCGCCCAAGCCGGAGGCTCCTGCGGTCGTCGAACCGTCGCCTGCAGAACTGCGGGCGCGGCGGCTGCTCATCACGGGCCTGGTCATCGCCGGCCTGTTGTTGGTGGGCCTGGTCGTGCTGTTGGTCTTTCTATCCATCGACGCATATCAGGCCACGTACGCCGGTACCGGCCCAAGCCCTGGGTCGGTTGTCGTGGGGGTGCTGCGAGACGCGGCGATCATATTCGTCGCGTTCGAGACGTTGATCATCGGCGTGCTCTTGATCATCCTGATGCTGCAGGTGCAGTCGCTGATCGTGCTGCTGCGGGACGAGATTAAGCCGATGCTGGAGGCAGCCAACGAGACGCTGGCGACTGTACGCGGCACGACGCTGTTTGTCAGCCACAGCGTCGTGTCGCCGGTGGTAAAGTGGTCGGGCTACCTGGCCGGGTTGCGGCGCATCGTGCGGGAGATCAGCGGGTTGACAGATCGTGGAGAGCAGGAGAGATAGCCATAAGGAGGTGGGTAATGAGCGACAACAACGGTGGAGAGATCGGGGCCTTCTTTGCGGGCTTCCTGGTCGGTGGGCTGGTAGGTGCGGCGGTGGCCCTCATCCTGGCACCACAGTCTGGGGAGGAGACGCGCGAGCAGATTCGGCAGAAGAGCATCGCACTCCAGAGCAAGGGGGAGGAGACGCTGGCCGAGGCCCGTGCCAAGGCCGAGGCCGTGGCCGCTGACATCAAGCGCCGTGCCGAGGAACTCCAGCACCAGAGCAAGGTCGTCCTGGAGGAAGGCCAGAAGCAGTTGGCGCAGGCGGTCGAGCAGACGAAAAAGGCCGCTGCTGCTGTGGGCAAAGGAGCAGCGCCAGAAGCTGCCGAGGCCGCGTAAGCCTGGTTCCATCGTCTGTTCAGGATCGACCAGGACAAATAGCCGATTTGCATCTCCACGCCAACTGGTCGTGTCATGGACGCGGCCAGTTGGTGTGGGGTAGTGTTGTCTTGTGGTGAGTGGTTTTTGCCACCGCGTCACGGTCCGACGATGTGTCGCCACGCTCGGGGCAGGCGTGTCACCACGTCGCCCGCGCCCATCCCTGTCGCCCCCACTTCCTCCCGCGCCAAATCCCCGGCCAGCCCGTGCAGGTAGGCTCCGGCTGCAGCCGCCTCGAACGCGTCCACCCCCTGCGCCCGGAGGGCCGCGATTGCCCCTGCCAGTACAGCCCCGGTGCCGGTCGCAACCAGCCCGGGGTTTGCGAAGGGTGCGATCGCGGTCCGGCCATCGGGTGCAGCCACGACGGTATGCGCGCCCTGGAGGACGACCACCTGGCCCCAGGCAGCAGCCTGCGACTGCGCCATCGCCACCCGGTCGGATTGCACGTCACTGACCGTGCGTCCCGTGAGCCGCGCCATCGCGCCGGGGGTGGGGGTCAGGACACTCGCCGGTGGTATCCGCTTCGGCCAGTCCTCCATCTCGGCCAGGACGTTCAATCCATCGGTGTCCACCACCAGGGGAGGCAGGTCGGGCGGCGGGGCCTCGCTTTCCTCAGCCCCCACAAAGCCCAGCCGTCTCCGCGCCCCTGCACCAGTCAAGAGCAGCTCGACGAAGGCCGCCGTCTCCCGCTCGTGTCCCACGCCCGGTCCCAGCAGTAGCACGTCGTGCCCTTCCAACTGCTCAGCCACGATGTGGGCAGCCTCGGCGGCGATGACGCCGAGTTCGTGGGGCAGCAACAGGTAGGTTGCCTCGGCCAATTGGGCTGCGACGATGGGGTGGATCGCGGCGGGCAACGCCAGGGTGACCAGGCCCGCCCCAGCCCGGGTCGCTGCTGCTCCGGCCAGATAGGCCGCCCCGGGGTGGTTGACGGAGCCAGCCACGACGAGCGCTTTGCCAAAGGTGTCCTCGTGGGCCTCCAACGGGCGTGGTGGAAGCCACCCGCGTGCCATCGCCGCGGTGATCGCCTCCAGCGTCACGTCGGCCGCCAGCGCGGGGTCCGTGCCGATGTCGGCGACGACCAGTTCACCCAGTGCGCCAGCACCAGGAAAGCGAAAGTGTCCCCGTTTCGGGTAGGCAAAGGTCACCGTGAGGTGGGCCGGGAACGCCGCGTCGTCCAGCGCCCCGCTGTCATAGTCCAGACCGGTGGGCCCATCCACGGCGACGACGAACGGCCAGTCGCGCTCGGCAGGGGCGACGGGGGCAGCCAGCGAGGTCAATGGCTCGCGCGGAGGCTGCCGGCGTGCAGCCAGCGCCCGGCCCATCTGGTCCAGCGCCTTGGCCACCGTGCCTCGAACTGGCAGGCGGGTCCCCATACCCAGCAACGCGTCTACCACCACGTCGGCCTCTCGGACCAGGCGCTGGAGCCTGCGCCATTTCGCGTCCTCGTCCGCAAGCACGGTGGTCAGTCCCCGTTCCTGCACCAGGCGCAAGTTTTCGTCTTGGGCAGGGTCGCGGGGCTTGAGCAGATAACACGTCACGTGGGCGCCGGCGTCGGCCAGGTAGCGCGCGGCGACCAGCCCATCGCCGCCGTTGTTGCCGGGCCCCACCAGTACGAGCACCTGCCTGTCCCGCACGTTCCGACGTGCGGCGATGGCGTCGGCCACCGCCCGCCCGGCCTGTTCCATCATCGCCGCATAGGAGTGACCTGCTGCGTCCGAGGCAGCTTCGATGCGACGCATCTCGTCGACAGTGACGACCTTCATAATCTCCTCCGGGTCAATCGCGCAACCAGCCGCGTCAGCAAATTGGCCGGCCCCACACGTGACGCTCGGTACCACTCACGAGCACAGGTGCGCCCATCGCTGCAGTATGGGCCTGGCCCCAGCCTCCTCGCCCCGTGCGCTCGGGACCCTCCGCTGTCCACGAAGGCCGCATCAGGCGCCCCAGGCAGGACTTGAACCTGCAACCCTCGGATTAGAAGTCCGACGCTCTGTCCAATTGAGCTACTGGGGCACGGTGGGAATATTCTAACCGAATGGCATATCCCTGTCAAGCCTCATCCCCGCTCAGGCCCCCGCTGGCGACAAAGTTCGCAAACGCCGCCATGTCAGGGAAGACGCGCTCAGATAGCGAACGCACCACCCAGTTGTCCGCCAGTGGCGAGATGGCATACACGCGCCTGCCGCGCTGGTATGCGTTCCACATCTCGATGGCTGTTCCCATGCTGGCCGAGGGGACGTATGCTACCAGCACGTCCACTTGACCTGCCAGTGCAGCCATTTCGAGAAGTGTCTGCTTGGCCTGCGCTGGACCGTAACCCGTGCCATCGGAATGCAGTTCGAAAGGGTCCAGCACCTCGACTCCAGGGACGTGACGTCGCACAATCTGGGCGATCTCACGGCGATAGTCCTGGGCATCAATGCCGCCATCGGTGCGTGAGCCCTGCATAATACCAGAAATGAAGACGCGCATGGTCACCTCCCTGCCAACGTTTCAACTGTCGCGGGTGAACAGCAACGCCGCGACAGTCGTCGCGGCGTGAGATTCTGGCACAGAGTACAATCACGCTTTCTGCGTGGGTCGAATCCCCTTGTAGATCCGGTGGCCCGCCAGCGTGCGCAAAATCTTTTCCGGTGGCTGGCCAATGATGTTGCCCAATTCTCCACACGTCAGAGGTGTGTTACCATTCGCCAGAAATACCCGGAAAATCGCATCGACCAACGCCAAATTTTCGTTGATGTATCCAGCCTGCTTGCTGCAGTGGATCTGCAGAACGTGTTGCAACCCGTCGATCTGCATCACCTCACCTGTCTGCTCGTCTACCCAGTCGATCTTTTCCGTATCAAAGTATTCGCTAAAGACCTCGCGGTGTTCCTCGCAAAGGTGGGTTCGCAACTCCACGCCGACATGTATCCCCTTCCGCTCCCACCAGCGATAGTCAATGTGAAAGGGCGTGTCAAGCGTAGGCTTGACCAGTTTAGGTAGCGAGGGGGGAACTGGTATCTTGCTCATCGACAGCTCTAGACTCCACTAGGACCTTTGTGTAGAACCCAGTAATTGTCACCCACTGGTGCATACACACCGCTGACGACCAGCTCCGCCAGCAGTGGCCCAGGTGGCGTGCGCATCGCAACGTTGACCGCGCTGTACAGTGTAGCTGCGTGGACAGTGCCCTGGGGACTCAGCTTGGCCAGTTCGGGGAAAATCTCGGTGATTAATCTGCTCAGCGGCAACTCCTGCTCGTGTGTGCGCGTCCACACCGCGTCCATCGCTGTGGAGTCCTCTTCTGCCACGATCATCAGCTCATCATACTCGCAGGCGATGAGTTTCTTGCGCACCTCGAAGGTGAGATGGCCTCCGACTGGTAGGGCGACCCGCACCCACTCCCGCCTGGGGCGACGTCCACGTTGCCGAATGACAACCGTCCCTGGCTTCTCACCGCGCGCCAGTTCCAGGTAGGATCCCGCCAGTACGTCGTTTGCACGATACCACTCTTCCAGGCCGTACACGTAGCGCCCTTCCCGCACAACCCAGGTGGGTATCTCTGTTCCTGTCTCGCCATCCACCAGGCTGAAGCGAATGCGCCGCGTGCGGCCGGTTGGAAACACGCGCGCCAACTGGCTTGAGAGTGGCAAAGTGCCAGACTTCCAGTGAGGATAGGTCAGTACGACCGTCACTGGTTCAGGTACCTCTGCGGGACTGTTCAGGTTGGACCACTCGTCGTCCAACTCCTGCTCGAGCGCCACCATCTCGCTGGTCAGCAACGCGGGATCATAATCCAGAGGCTGATATTGCAGGCGAGTGGGGACCGACTGCACCTCTTCCGGCTCCATGCGGCGCAGAAACCACAGCACCTCTCCCGCTGGTCCCACCTCGTCAAACCGCTCGTCCTCCTGGAGTGCGTAGTTGAGCGAGAAGACGCGCAACTGGGGGGTGATTTCCTCTGGCAGTTCGAGGTCGCCCAGCAGCGCCTCTGTCACCAGTGGCCCTCCCCCTGCCATGTCGAGCACGGCCTCCGCCAGGTTCAGATGGCCCACGTGCACGTCCACCAGTAGATCTTTGCGGAACCACTTGTTGGCCAGACGAACAAAACTGGGTTCAGATTCGAGTTCCTTCTTCAGCACTGCCCCGACCTGTGAGCCATATAGTGTAGCCAGTTCTTCTGGCGTATGCTGTTCCGCGCCTGCCGCCTTGCCAGCCTGCGACTCGTCATTGAGCACGTGATCGGTCATCAATTCCGATGCAAATTCGCGCTTCTCGCCTTCTTCAAATTCCGCTTGGATGACTCGAAATGGACCATACTCGGGGTTGTGACCGTCGCGCACGCCGACGACTTCCGCCGCACGGTAGCCCAGTGCTGGAAAGACTACTCGCTCACCGATCTCGTACCTGCGCTTGGGCCTGTACGGAGTCCCCTGGGACATCGCACGTTCGATGAGCGCTTCTTCCTGGCGGCAACGGTGCAAGACCAACGCTCGGCCCAATTCCTCTGCCGAGCGTGGCAGTTCCTCTTCGACCAACAGCGTGCTGAGATACTGGAGGTCCTCGGGAGTAATTGTGAACTCGTCACCCCAATAAGCAGGGTTCTGAGTCTTGCGTTGGATCAACGTCATGTCTCCTACATACGTGTCGCCCTAGATTACTTGCGCGATTATACCAGGCTTGTGCCAGTTTGACAAATATGCCGAGTTGAGGCACACTGGGAGCGACGTCAAGGGAGGTCAAAGGTGCCAGAAACAGGACATGAGAAACAAGGCGAGCGGTCACGTCATCCTGGGTTGATCTCAGTCTATGTGGCGCAAGGATTGTTGAAAGCTCAGGTGATTAAGGCCAAGTTAGAGACGGCAGGCATACCTGTGCTGTTGGACTATGAGAGCATAGGCCCCATCATCGGCATCACAGTGGATGGCCTGGGAGAGGTCTGCATCCTGGTGCCGGAAAGATACGTCGATGAGGCACGGATGGTGATCGAGGAAGAGTAGCCCCTGCAACGGAGATGATGTGGATGGTTCGCCGATCCTCAACCACCGATCGCCAACCACTCGGGCTCTGTCCAGGGGTAAGACTCTTCCAACCACTGCAGTCCGTTTACGCTATTTCCGCCAACCCACATTTCCCAATGCAGATGTGCGCCCGTCGACAGTCCTGTGCTGCCCACTTTGCCGATTAGATCACCCTGCGAGACCTGCTGGCCGACCTGTACCTCGATCGCCGAGAGATGCCCGTAGCCGGTCAGGACGCCCCAACCGTGGTCGATCACAATGGCATTGCCCCACTGCGCCAGCGGGTCGGCCAACACCACGATGCCCCCAGCGGGTGCGTGCACCGGCGTCCCGCCCGGGGCTCGAAAATCAACGCCGCTGTGATAGCTGGTGTATGGTCCTCCACTGTAGGCGCGATGAGTGCCGTAATAGGATGAGATCGTCCCCACGCACGGGCGCTGGAAGGGCATCGTCCAATGTCGTTTCGGCGTAAACGTGCGGCGCAGCGCGTCGAGGCGCTCACGATCCGCGGCGATGACCGCCGGATCGAGCAGGCTGGTTCGGCTGGCAGGCAGATCAATCCGCTCATATCCGAAGCGCCCATCCTCGGCGATGACCCCTGTGGTGATCGTCGTGTGTCGCCCTCGACCGTCTACAGCTTTCAACTCCAGCTCGTATAGGCCTGGCTCTGTGAACACGTGGACCCCCACCAGCCCGTAATATATGCCCCTTGCCTCGGCAAAGCGCACTTCCTGTCCAAATAGCCCGCCCTCCAGTGTGACCGGTTCTGTTGTGCGCACGGTGATCACCATGGTCGTTCCCTGCGCCACTGGCAGTGGCCGGACCTCGACAGCGGCAAAGGGCTCAGGCAACAAGCCAGCCCCTTCGCCAGGGATGCCCAGTTCCTGCCCTGGATGGATCAGTGCCGGGTTCGCAACGCGGCTGGCAGCCGCCAGTGTCCAGGGCGAGACACCATAGCGCAGCGCGATGCGGAGCAGCGTATCGTCGGGACGTACGATGTAGGCCACGCCCCCGATTATCGATGGACGGGGCGCTTCCTCCTCGCCGGCAGGTGTGTTGAGTACTGGTACCTGGATAATCTGCCCTGCATAGATCGCGTGAGGAGAGAGCAGACCATTGGCCTGGGTCAGTGTCTGCCAGGTGGTGAGGTAGCGCCTGGCGATAGAGGCCAACGTGTCGCCCGCCTGGACTACATGGGGCATTGTCATTGTCGCATCGACAGCCCCCCTGCCTCCGGAAATGACGAGCCGCTGACCGACGTAAATCTGCCGGGGGTCAGGGATGCCGTTGGTGTGGGCGAGGCCATCTACCGTTAACCCGTACTGCCGGGCGATGGAGAACAGCGTCTCACCTCGCTGCACTATGTGCACCGTCGTCTGCGACGCTGGCGTCTGCGACGCTGGCGTCTGCGGCACTGGCGTCTGCGCAGTCGGCCCGCCCGACTGGGCCTGTACCGGCACGGCTGACGCCCCGATCCACACCAGGATAGCCAGGGCAACGATGAACCTACGATTCACCTCGCGGTCCTCCAAAGCGCAGTTGATCTCCGATTTGCACCCGCTCCAACAACGTTGGTGGTCCCTCCAACACGTCCCGAGCTGACGCACGCGGGACGTAGAGTGGGCGGAACGGGCGCGCCAGTTGTGCGTCTACCACCCGCCCGGTCCGGTCCACCCATATCGCGGCGATGGGAACGAAGACGAAGAACATATGGATGGCCGTGTCGGCGCGGCTCTCCTGGCGGCCTACCAGCAACACCCCCTCGTCGTCGCCCAGCGTTCGCCGGAAGGTCAGCCCGCGCAGGCGACAGAGGAAACTGGCACAGCGGCGGACACGCCCTAGCAATCGCTCTCCCCGTGTCTCGTTCCACACCGTCATCCACATTGCTATGTGCAGTCACCGCGTCGTGTAGGCCGTTGGCGTAGCTCCACAAGCTCCCTGTACAGCGCCTGTGCGGCAGAGAATTCAAAAGATGATTCGCCTGCAGGAGGCCAGAACTCTGCCAACCGGCGATTCCCCGTCGTCTGTTCGTAGACGTGCGCCTGAATGAGCATGTCGAGCCGGTCGGCATCGCGGACGAGTCGCCCCTCGACGCTCGTTCCTGCCTCGAATTCCTGCCACCAGGAGTGCCAATGCTCAGCGCAGGGGAGCCCGTGCAACAATTCGTCCAAAGCCCCTGTCTCGGCGTTCCGCTTCGCGCCAGGGGGAAAATAGGCTGCTGCCGGAGTGGCTACATCACCGATCACACTCTCCGGCAGGTCGTGGAGCAGCGCGATGGTCAACAGCTTGGCCTTGTCCAGGGGCTGATCGACCATCTCGGCCAGGATCAGGGAGATGAAGGCCACACCAAAGCTATGATCGGCCACGCTCTCGGCGCCAGCGATGCCTCGCATCACCCAACCGGTGCGCGGAATGCACTTTAGCCGATGAGCGTTGAGAAACATCTGCAGTGCAGCGCTGGCGTCCATCACATCTGTCGGTGGGGGATGGCTGCGGAACTGCTACAGCTTGTAGCCGATCATGCGGAGAAAGTCCTTGCGCTGAACAACGTCATTCTCCGTTTCGATACCCTTCGTGTGAGCGCCATCGATTACGCCGAGGATGCCGCGCCCCTGCTCGGTCTCGGCTAGGATGACTTCAACCGGGTTGGCCGTGGCGCAAAAGATGTGGCACACTTCGGGCACCGTCTTGACCACGTTCAACACGTTAACCGGGTAGAATCCTTCGCCCAGGAAGACGATGAAACTGTGCCCCGCGCTCAGCGCCAGCGCATTCCGCTTCGCCAGTTCGATCAAATCATCGTCGGTGCCGCTGGCGCGTACCAGTGCTGGCCCCGAAGACTCGCAGAAGGCCAGGCCAAACTTGATGCCCGGAACGCTGCATACCAGCGTCTCGTGTATGTCCTCCACCGTCTTGATAAAGTGCGATTGGCCCAGAATGAGATTCACAGCCTCCGGCTTGTCAATCTGCACCACCACGAGTTCCATGGCCCGCCTTTCCTCCTGTCCATAGAGTAGCCTCTTCAGAAACCAATGGGCGATGGCTGCGGGATTGTCCCCTCACCACCGCCCTTCAATCCTGCTGGAACGATTCTCAAAAGCTCGACACATCGCCACTTGGTCACCAAGCGCAACATGCTCAGATCGTGCGAATGGGACCCCGTGAAGACGACGGCGCGAACCGTCATGCTTGGGTGGGGAGCCCCAGTACTTTTCTCACACTGTGCAGCAGTTCCTGCGGACCGAACGGCTTGGTCACATAGTCATCCACCTTGGCGATGTGGAGTCCTAGCACCTTGTCGATGCTCTGCGCCTTGGCAGTGACGACGACAACTGGGATGTCCTTCAGTTCGTCGTCTGCTTTCATCTGCTGATAGACCTCCCAACCGTCCATGTCCGGCATCATCAGGTCCAGCAGAACGAGGTCGGGCTTGAGTGTACGCACTGTCTCCAGACCCTCACGACCACCGACGGCGCCGATGAGATCGAACCCCTTGCGCCCGAGGATCAGTTTGACCAGATCGATCATCTCGGGCTCGTCCTCAATGCAGACGACTACTTTTTTCTCTTCTGCCATTCGATGAGCCTCCCTTTCACCTGCTTCACTGGCAAACCGACGCAGGTCAGAATCCCAATGCTGTGGCCCGCCCTGCTGCTTGTAGTGTACCACTATCCTGCTTTCAAGTCAAACTGCCTTGAGTTGCCAGTCTCCTTGCCCTTCTGCTCTGACCTGTTTCGGAGTATAATACAGATCGGCAGAATGACCAGTGATCAACGGTGGAGACGAATGAACATCGGGAAATTACGTCAACTCCCCAGCGTGGACCGGCTGCTCGGCGAGGAGGCTGTACAGGCGTTGATCGCCGCCTACGGCCACCGCCAGACGGTGGATGGGCTGCGCGAGACGCTCGAATTGGTCCGCGATGACGTGCGGGCCGGTGCGGACGTGCCGGACGTTGCGGCGTTGGTGGCGCGGGCGGGGGCCCGCCTGCGGGAGCGATTGGCCCCGACGCTGCGCCGGGTCGTCAATGCCACCGGTGTCGTCATCCACACCAATCTGGGGCGAGCTCCCCTCTCGGCCGCCGCACGGGCGGCGATGGAGGCGGCCGGCGGGAGCTATTCCACGCTGGAGTACGACCTGCAGGCAGGACGGCGTGGCTACCGCACGGTGCACGCGGAACGGCTGCTGTGCGGGCTGACCGGGGCGGAGGCGGCGCTTGTGGTCAACAACAACGCCGGGGCGGTGCTCCTGGCGCTGACCGGGCTGGCGCAGGGCCGGGGCGTGGTCATCTCGCGGGGACAACTGGTGGAGATCGGCGGTGGCTTCCGTGTGCCCGATGTGATGGCGCAGAGCGGGGCGCGGCTGATCGAAGTGGGCACGACCAACCGCACCCACCTGCGCGACTACGCGGCAGCGCTGGAGGCGCACGAGGACGTGGCGCTGATCTTGCGGGCGCACCACTCCAATTTCCGCATCCTGGGATTCACGACCGAGCCATCCTTGCCCGAGCTGGTCGCGCTGGGTGCAGAGCGCGGCCTGCCGGTGATGGACGACTTGGGGAGTGGCGCGCTGCTCGACACGGCTCAGTTTGGGCTGGCGCACGAGCCGATGGTGCAGGAGGACGTCGCGGCGGGTGCGGCAGTGGTCTGTTTCAGCGGCGACAAGCTGCTGGGCGGCCCGCAGGCCGGGATCATCGTCGGGCAGGCGGCGTACGTGGAGCCGCTCAAGCGCCATCCGCTGGCGCGCGCGCTGCGGGCCGACAAGCTCTGCCTGGCCGGCCTGCAGGCGACGCTGCTGCACTACCTGAAGGACGAGGCCACCGGCGAGGTCCCGGTCTGGCGGATGATCGCCACCTCCGTGGCAGAGATTGAGCGGCGGGCGCGCCGGTGGCGGCGCAATCTGCGGCGCGCTGGCGTCCCGGCCGAGGTCGTGGACGGGCACTCGACGGTGGGCGGGGGCAGCCTACCCGGCGAGACGCTGCCGACGAAACTGGTCGCGCTTCCGGTGGCGCACCCCGATCAGTTGGCGGCTGCGCTGCGGGCCAGCGACCCGCCGGTGGTGGCCCGCATCGAGGAGGGTCGGGTGGTGCTGGACCCGCGCACGGTGTTGCCGGAGGAGGAGCGGGAACTGGTGAGGGTGATTGTGGAGGTGACGAGATGATCGTTCAGTACATCCAGAAGGCCATGGAGAAGGCCCACTACGAGATCATTGACGATGACGAGCCATACTATGGCGAGATTCCTGCCTGTCCGGGAGTTTGGGCAACGGGTAAAACGCTGGAGGAATGTCGCCGGAACCTGGAGGAGGTACTCGAAGGCTGGATCATTGTACGGTTGCAGCGTGGGTTGGACCTGCCGCCTATTGAAGGAGTGGCCATTCGCCTGCTTGAGGAGATGCCTGCGCATGCCTAAACTGTCACCTGTGAAATGGTCGGAGCTGGTGCAGCGGCTTGGAGAGTTGGGTTTCGAGGGTCCATTCTCTGGTGGCAAGCATCCATATATGATCAAGGGCGATCTGGTGTTGACAATCCCCAATCCACACCGGCGGGAAGTCGGACCCGATCTGCTGGCCCGGATACTGAGGCAGGCAGGAGTATCACGTCGGGAGTGGGAGCAGGCAAAATAGCTGGCTAGCGGCAGACGAGTCTATATGGAACATTTGTGGAAGGCTGGACCGAAAAAGTCCGCATAAGCTATGGGAGGGTAGCACGGATGAAACAAGACCTGGACCACTTGATGGAAGAGCGCGGGCTGGATGCAGTGACCGTTGGGGGGGGCACACACGGCAACCCTGCCATGTACTATATGACCAACGGCGCTGGAGTCTCGGGCGGGTACGTGATCAAGAGGCGGGGCGAGGAGCCCGTGCTGGTGTGCTCGCCGATTGAAAGAGACGAGGCAGCCGCCAGCGGGCTTGCTATCGTGAACATGGGCAAGTACGACTTTGTGGGCATCCTCCGCGAGAAAGGTGACCGGCTGGCCGCCGTCGTCGAACTGTACCGCCGCATGTTCGCCGACCTGGGCGTGCGTGGCCGGGTGGGTTTCTACGGGATGGCGGATCAGGGTCGCGCCTGGGTGCTGCTCAACGCGTTGGACGCGCAACTGGAGGGCATCGAGGTCCACGGCGACTTGGACGTGACGCCGATCGACGCGGCCCGTGCGACGAAGGATTCCAACGAGGCCAAGCGCATCCGGGAGATGGGACGGCGCACCTGCGACGTCGTGGCCCGCACCGTCGAGTTTCTCCAGGTGCACTGGGTGAAAGACGAGGTGCTGGTAGAAGCCGACGGCACGCCGTTGACCATCGGGCGAGTGCACGAGGAGATCAGCCGGTTCATCGCCGAGCAGCGACTCGAAGATCCCGAAGGCTTCATCTTCGCCATCGGGCGCGACGCGGGCATTCCCCACAGCAAGGGCAGCCCCGACGATGTGTTGGCATTGGGAAAAACCATCGTCTTTGACATCTTTCCGCGCGAGGTGGGCGGGGGGTACTTTGCCGACGTGACCCGCACCTTCTGCCTGGGTTATGCGCCGCCAGAGATCGAGAAGGCGTATCGGGACGTGTACGAATGCCAGGCCAAATTGCTCGAAGCCTACGAGGTTGGGACGGAGGCCCGGTGCTACCAGCAGATGACGTGCGAGTTCTTCGAGAGCCGGGGTCACCCCACCGTCGCCAGCGACTCCAGGACCGAGGTGGGCTACGTGCACTCCCTGGGCCACGGATTGGGGCTGGCGGTGCACGAGGAGCCGCGCTTCGGCGACGTGCCGAGCAACACCGACGTGCTTCAACCCGGCCACGTCTTCACCTGCGAGCCGGGGCTATACTACCCTGACCGGGGATTTGGCATCCGCATCGAGGACGACCTGTGGATCGATCCCGATGGCGGGGTTCACAACCTGACCGATTTTCCCAAAGATCTGGTGATTGAGGTACAGTGAGCTATGGCCGTGACCCGTATCCTGGCGATTGAAACCTCCTGCGACGAGACCGCCGCGGCCGTGATTGGGGATGGGCGGCGTATTCTCTCCAACGTCGTCGCCTCGCAGGTCGAACTCCACGCCCGCTACGGCGGCGTGTTTCCCGAGATCGCCTCCCGCGCCCACGTCGAGGCCATCGTGCCCGTGATCGAGCAGGCCATGCGTGAGGCCCACCTGGGCTTTGATGACCTGGACGCCGTGGCCGTGACGTACGGGCCGGGGTTGGCGGGCTCGCTTCTGGTGGGGGTCAACGCCGCCAAGGGGCTGGCGCTGGGGCGCGGGCTGCCACTGCTGGGGGTCAACCACCTGGAGGCGCACATCTATGCCCACTGGTTGGAGGTGGAAAGCGAGCGTGCGGCGACTCCTCCCCCGCAGGCGCGGGGGCCTGGGGAGGGGCGGGGGCTAGAGTTCCCACTGCTGGCGCTCATCGTCTCCGGCGGCCACACCGAGTTGGTGCTGGTGCACGACCACGGCCAGTACGAGTACCTGGGCGGCACGCTCGACGACGCGGCGGGCGAGGCCTTCGACAAGGTGGGGCGGCTGCTGGGGCTTCCCTATCCCGGCGGGCCGGCGATCCAGAGGGCGGCTCGGGACGGCAACCCGGCGGCCCTTCGATTTCCCCGTGCCTGGCTGAATGACAGTTATGATTTCAGCTTCAGCGGGCTCAAGACCGCCGTGCTGCGCGTGGTCCAGAGGTACAGCGATCCGCCTCAGGGTCGCCTCCTGGCGGACCTATCGGCCAGTTTCCAGGCGGCGGTCGTGGACGTGCTGTCGGCTAAGACGGCACGTGCGGCGGAGGAGTTCGGCGTGACGGCCGCGCTGCTCTGCGGCGGCGTCTCGGCCAACCAGGCGCTGCGGGCGACGGCCGCCGATCGGGTCGGCGTGCCGGTCTATTATCCGCCGCCAATTCTGTGTACCGACAACGCGGCGATGGTGGGCGCCTGCGCGTACCGGCGCTACGTCGCTGGCGAGCGGGCCGGCTGGGACCTGGACGTCCTGCCGGGACTGCGGCTGGTATGATGGGCGAAGCCGGCGAGGAGATGGTGCGGCCGGGACACATCCGGCCGCTGGCGCTGGGTATCGCCTGGCGCGGCGATGAACTGTTGGTCTTTGAAGGCCACGACCACGTCAAGGGCGAGGTCTTTTATCGGCCGCTGGGCGGAGGGATCGAGTTCGGGGAGCATGGCCACGACGCGGTCCGGCGCGAGTTCCGCGAGGAGCTGGGCGCCGAACTGGCTGATGTGCGCTATCTGGCCACGGTGGAGAACATCTTTACGTCCAACGGCGAGCGCGGGCACGAGATCTGCCTGCTCTTCGAGGTTGACCTGGCCGATCCATCTTTCTATGAGCGAGAGAGCTTTACGGTGCACGAGGAGGTTCAGTGCTTTCCGGCCAGTTGGATGCCGCTGCGCACGTTTGAAGGAGAGGGTGGCCCTCCCTTGTATCCGGATGGGCTGTTGCAGTTGCTGAAGGGTGAGGAGGGGATCCGATGAGGCCCCGGGACCTGCTGCGCAACACCGCTCTGGCGGGACGCAACCTCCTGTGCTCGCTGCGCCGCAAGGGGCTCGACTGGGTCGTGTTGTCGCTTCGCGGCTCCTACCCGGAACGAACGGTCCGGCGTGATCCGTTGCCTTTCCCCTTCAGCCGGCTGTCGCTCTTTCCCTCAGATGCCAGCCTGCAGGACGTGCAGTCGGTGGTGGAGATGATCGGCAACGACCGGCGCGTCCACGGCGTGGTGCTGCGCCTGGGCCCGCTCCGGGCCGGGCCGTCCACACTCCACAGTTTGCGTCGCATGCTGCTCGGCCTGCGCGCGGAGGGCAAGCGGCTCGTCGCCTGGCTGCCCTCCGCAACCACCTGGGACTATTACCTGGCGTCGGCCTGCGACGAGGTGATCCTGCCCCAGTCTGGCCGCCTCTTTGTGCTGGGGCTGCGGGCCGAAGCGATGTTTCTCAAGGACACGCTGGCGCTGGCTGGGGTCGAAGCCGACCTCGAGGCCATCGCCGAATACAAAGTCTCACCCGATACCTTTCGCCGTTCGACCATGACCGAGCCGCACCGGGAGATGCTGGACGCCGTCCTCGATTCGCTCTTTGACGAACTCGTCGCTGCCATCGCCGAGGGGCGCGGGTTGGATCCGGCGCGGGTGCGCGAATTGATCGATGCCATGCCTCTCACGCCCGCCGAGGCGGTCGATGCAGGGCTGGTCGACGCGGTGCTGTACGAGGACGAGTTGCCTGCATACCTCCCGTCGTCCGCAGGGCCGGTTTCTGGACCTCCCGACCGTCCGCGGTCGGGCCCCGACCGTCGCAAGGGGAATGGCGATGGGACAAGCACCTCGCTGTTCACCTGGCAGGAGGCCGCCCGCTGGCTTCACAAGCCGGTCACGTGGACCACGCGCCAGCTCGTCGGCGTGGTGTCACTGGAGGGACTCATCGTGCCGGGCCGCAGCCGCCGTGCCCCTGTCCCGATCCCGCTTCCCTTTGGCGAGGCTCAGGCGGGGGCGGAGACGATCGTGCAGGCGCTGCGCCGCGCCGAGGCCGACAAGCGCATTGCGGCGGTCATCTTCCACGTTGAATCGCCCGGCGGCTCGGCGCTGGCTTCCGACCTGATCTGTCGCGAGGTGCGCCGGCTACGGGAGCGCAAACCGGTGGTCGTGCTGATGGGGGGACAGGCCACCTCCGGTGGCTATTACGTCTCGGCGCTGGCGGACCGCATCGTCGCGCGCCCGCACACGTTGACCGGCTCGATCGGCATCTGGGGGGGCAAGTTCATCCTGGCGGACCTGTATGGAAAACTGGGAGTTGGCCGCGAGCTGTTGCAGCGAGGCGCGATGGCCGGCCTCTACTCCGAGATGGCGCCTTTCAGCGAGGAGGAGCGCGCGCTCGTGCGCCGTGACCTGGGCGAGGCCTATGCCCGTTTCAAGGCCCGCGTCGCCGAGGGGCGCGGGATGACGGAGGAACAGGTGGAAGAAGTCGCGCGCGGGCGGGTGTGGACCGGCGCTCAGGCACTTGAGATCGGGCTGGTGGACGAATTGGGCGACTTTGAGACGGCACTGGCGGTGGCCAAGAAGTTGGCCGGTCTGGAGTTGGAACGGGAGTACACGGTCGTGCAGGTGCGTCCGCCCCGGCACGAGCTACTGCCCCTTTCCTTCCCCCTCGGAGGGGAGAAGGATTCGATAGTGGCTGGCCCGGGGGGGCTGCTTGACGCACTGCTCAGCCAGGTCTTGCCTGGCCGCCTGGCACGCGAGCGGGTGTGGGCGCTGGCCCCGTGGACGGTGCGTGTGCAGGGATGAGTAGCAGGAGGAGGAATTTGTCTGATGGCTGAATCGGAGCACCACTGGAGTAGGTCCACCAAGCGCACAGTCGTAGTGGTCATCCTGGTGCTGCTGGCGCTGGTGCTCTACCGCTTTCGCGCCGTGATACCCCCGCTGGTGATTGCGTTCCTGGTGGCCTTCGTCCTGGACCCGATCGTCGATTTCCTGGCCGACCGTCTCCACCTTTCGCGCGGGCTGGCGGCGGCGCTCGTCTTCGTGGTTCTGATCATAGGCATGCTGGGCATGGTGGCTGCGCCGGTGACTGTCGTCCCGAGCATCTCGCGGGCTGTGCGCGCCTTGCAGATCGACTTTATCGGTATCATCACCGACATCGGCGACTTCTTTGAGCGGCCTGTGGAGATCGGCGGCTATGCGCTGGACCTGAGCGACGTATATGGGGAACTGAGCGCGATGTTGCGCTCCTTTGTGACCTCGGTCGCGCAGGGCACGATTGACGTCGTGTTCCAGATCGCTTCGGGAGCCATCTGGCTGATCATTATCCTGATCGCCGCCTTCTACATGGTCAAGGATGGCGATCGCCTGGTCGAGCAACTGGACGATCTGGCTCCCCCCGGCTACCGCGACGACTTTGTGCGCCTGCGCCGGCAGATCACGCACGTGTGGAACGCTTTCCTGCGTGGCCAGTTGGTGATGGGCCTGCTGATGGTTGCCATCACGACCGTCGTGTGTATGGTCGTCGGGCTTCCCTACGCGGTGGTGCTGGGGCTGATTGCAGGCGTGGCCGAGTTCGTGCCCAACCTCGGCCCGATCGTCGCGCTGATTCCGGCGCTGCTGCTGGCGCTGTTCCAGGGCTCCAGCTTTCTGCCGCTGAGCAATTTCTGGTTCGCGGTGTTGGTCACCGGCGCATACCTCGTGATCCAACAGGTCGAGGGCAACCTGCTCCTGCCCCGCGTCATGGGCAGCAGCCTCAACCTGCATCCGCTTGTTGTGCTGATCGGCATCATCGTCGGAGGCAGTCTGGCCGGTATCCTGGGGATGCTGCTCGCCGCCCCGGTTCTGGCGACGCTGCGCGTGGTAGGCCGCTACGTCTTTTGCCGGCTCTACGATCGCGACCCGTTTGCCGAACCGGAGGAGGAAGTGGCACCGCCTCAACCCGGGCTGCTCACGCGAGCGGGCAAGGCAGCGCTGTCTCGTCTGCAGGAGAAGGTCGAACAACTGGAGGATCAGGGTGTCGAAAGTTCGGATTCGACCGGCGCGGACGACGGATAGGTCTGCCGTGGAGGGGATCTGCGCTGAATGGAGCGCGGACTATGTCCCTGAGGCGTGGGATGAGTGGGCGGCCGACCCTCACGGTCAACTCGCGGTGGCAGAGTTCAAAGGCCGGGCGGTCGGATTTGCCAAGCTCAGCCGCCTGGCCGACGATGAGTGGTGGCTGGAGGGGCTGCGGGTGGACGTGGCTCACCGGCGGCAGGGAATCGCCGGGCAGTTGCAGGCCCACCTGGCCCAGAAGGCGCGCCAGGCCGGGCGCGGCACGCTGCGCCTGGGGACCCATTCACTCAACGAACCGATACACCGCCTCGCTGCGCGCGATGGCTTCCACCACGTGGCAACCTATCGGTGCTACCGGGCCGATTCACTGCCTGTCGCCGATGCGCCACTTCTCCGCCATCTGACCGAGGCGGACTTCCCGGCGGCATGGGCACTGGTCGGCGAGTCCCCGTGCTACCAGGCAGCGGGTGGACTGTACGAGTCCTTGTGGACGTGGCAGAACCTGACTCGCGAGCGGTTGGTACGCCACCTGGCAGCCGGTGACGTCTGGTGGATGGACGCCCACGATGGTGCGTCTGCGCTGATGTTGATCTATGGGACGGAGAAAGCAGAGGCGCTCGACGTCGGTTACGTGGATGGCGCAGAGG
>Ga0307377_10002517_pt1 | contig 21578 bp, 2 predicted proteins | sample TR3MG_FD_202535 | JGI IMG/M metagenome (GOLD analysis project Ga0307377, IMG submission 202535) | Soil microbial communities from Risofladan, Vaasa, Finland - TR-3 | ecosystem: Environmental > Terrestrial > Soil > Coastal area > Acid sulfate soil | place: Finland: Risofladan, Vaasa | collected...
TGTTTTCATAAAAAGTATAAATAGGTTTAAGAGCACCAAATCCTTCTGGTCCTTCTACTCTTCCAAGTTCTTGTTTAAGTTGAGTAATTTCTCTATTAAAATCTTCTACAGTTTTTCCTAAATTTATATTACCTAAAATTCTAGGACCTGTTTCAGATTGTTTTGGTAATTCTACTTTTTCTTTTTTACTGTTTAATAATTCTTGTTTAGAATTTTCTAAAAATTTAATTCTGTCTTCCTTCTCCTTCTTAAACTCTTCTAAAGTAGTATGTCCTTCAATTTTACTAGCAGTATTACCAGTAGGAAATAATACTTTCTCATATCCTTTTTTAGCACTATCTTGAATAATAGATTTAACAAAGAATGTTACCCAATTATTGTCTTTGTTTAAGAGTTGTAGGAATTGGTTTTGATTATTAATTAAACTTAAAGAAATTTTTCCATATTTTCTTTCTCCCAATTCTAAATAATAATTATTATCATACTCAAAGGCAAAACCATATCCAAACTCCTTAGTACCTATTCCCCCACTTCTTTTACCTAATTTACTTATTCTATCATATTCCTGATATGATATTGAAGTAAATTCTTTTTCATTTAATAATATATCATTTTTATTTACTATATCTGTTTTATCCCTACCCTTCTGAAATAAATCAGATTGTACTTCTAGTATTCTACGAGTTTTAGTAGATTCTCCTCCAGTAGTTACATTTTTATTATCTCTTCCTTCTACAGCAGCATTATATTCATCTAATGTAGAAGATTCTTTATAATCAAGATTTCCATTTAATACTTGTTCATCACTTCTAAACCATCCTATACCTTGATCTGTAGCAAATTGAGCATGTCCTTTAATAGAAGGAGTAATTTCTGGTGTAGCTATTTCTTGTTCTGTGTAGTTAGTTCCTCCTGGAACTGTTAAGTTAGAATAAATTTGAGAAGGCATCATCTCTCCTTCTTTTTTTCCTTCTTTTCTAGCTTTAACATATTCTCTTTCAGATATTTCTTCTCCGTCTTTTTCATATTCAATATCTCCACCAGGATTAAAAAAAGCATTATACTCTATACCTTGATAGATAAAACCATAACCTTCGTTTTCACCTATTATTTCTTCAAAACCAGATTTAGCAGTATTAATATCAACAGTATAACTATAAGCAGCAGCAATAGCTACAGCTATTTCATCTTTAGTCATTCCTGGTTTAGCAATTTCTTTAAATAGTTCAAGTTGTTGATTAGATACTCCTTGTTTTTGTAAATCATTTAACCAACCTTGAAGCTTAGAAGTTTCAAAAGTACTTCTATTTATTTTACCTAATGTTTCAACTATCTTTAATGAATAATTAACACTTGGTGTTTTCATAAACATAGGTTGATCTGTATCAAGTCTATTTTCATATTCACTTACAAGAATATCTAACTGCTCAAACAAAGCTTCATTAGGAAGAGCTCTTTGAACTTTATATGTAGATTCTCTATAATAAGGAGTGTCTTTTAAATATCTAGATTGATATTCATTTATAGAAAATAATTTTTCATCACCTGTTTCTAAATTATATTTAGTTTTAGCATACTCTGTTAAAGTATCATTAAGCTCATTAAATAATGATAAATCAAGAATTTTTCTTATATCATCAGTAGCACCATTTTTAATTAAATAGTCAAGTGAATTAATTTTTGAATTACAGCTCATTATTTTTATATTTTACAAGTAAAAGGATCTTCTTCTAAACCAAAGTTATCTAAAATTTCTTGATCTGAGATACCTTGTCTATTTTTTACTAATTTTTGCATGTCTTTATACATTGTTGAACCTGGATTTAAAAAACCAATAGGTTGTTTATAAAGTTCTTTTGAAAGATGTATAAATAATTCTTTAGGCATTTCAGTAACATTTCCATAACCAGAAGTTAAAAATGTAACAGGTAAACCATCTTTGATTAATGTATTAATGAATTTAAATTGTTCATTATAATAATTAATTATATTTTCATAATAATTAGATGGTAAATCTTTCATGTTATCATTCATATTACTTTGTGCTATTGGTAAACCAATAGACATTTCTAATGCAATATTTTTAATAACTGACTTTCCAGTTGCTTGTGCATTATTTTGTAAAATAGCAATTGAAGTTGGGTAAACAAAAGTAACATCAGTATTTTTAGATAAAATATTATTATAGTTAGTAGGAGAAAATCCAGTATCATCTAATAAAAAAACATTAGGATTTTTTGTTTCAATTAAACCTTCTCTAACAGTTCTTTTTAAATTTTCTTCATCATCAGTAGATAGTTCACTATCAGTTATATTTTCTTTTTTTATACTAGCTAAATCATCTAAATCAAAATCAAGTAAATAATTTTGAAATCTACCTTTATTAAGTTTAGCTTTATTATTTTCTCTAATAAATCTAGAATATAACATATCTAAAAACTTATTTGCTACATTATTATCTTCTAGTGCATTAATTAACTTTTTAGATTCATCATTTACAAGATTCATAAAGTCATTATATTGAACAATATTTGTAAAATTAAATTTTGTTTTATTAATACCTGTTTGCATAAATGCATAAAAAGGTAATTTTGAAAAGAAATCACTTATCATAATGTTTTCACTTTCATTGTCTACTTTTTTAATACCAGGATTAGCAAGGTCTAATAAATTTTTATGATATAAATTAGATTTATCATTAGTAAAATCTTTTTCAGCTACATATAAATTAAACATTGTTTTTGCAGCATTTGGCTCATTTTTAATTTTATTTATAATAGAATAATTACCTTGTAAATCAGTTTTATATTTATTAATAATATTATTAAACTTTACAGCAAATGATTCTTTAGGATCCATAAACATATGATATGGATTTAATGTATTTTCTAAAGCTTTATTTGTTATAATTTTTTCATATGTAAACTTTTCAGCTTTTGTATCTGAAAAATCTGGATACATTTCTTTTATAGTTTTTAATTCAAAATCAAATGAATATAATTTTTTTACATCAGACATAGAATAAATAGATCTTAAGTATTCTCTTTCAGCTACAAATTTTATATATTCTCCTTCATTAGTTGTTTTATCTACTTGAAAATGAGAAACAGATATTGGGTATAATCCTCTATTAAAATAACTATCACTTTCTTGAGAATTTTTATCATAAACTTTTCTAGCAAAATCATTATTTATTGCTTTTTCATCTACATATAAAACTTTATTACCTTTTTTATCTTCTTTTACATATGCACCAAACTTTAACTCATCAACTATACTAACTGGTATTGTTTTATTAAGAGTATATGATTTATATGTATCACTTAATTTATATTTTCTTGCAGCATTTTGAAATAAGAAACTAACAATAGCATTTCTAAAAGAATTTTTAAATGCCGTAGTATTGTTTACACCAAATGTTTTAATAGAATCTTTTCTTATATCTTTATTTTTACTAATTAAATAACTTGATACTGCATCATTATACCTTAATGGAAATATTAAACTATTAATAGCAATAGATAGTTTACCCATAAAAAATGAACTAATAACTGTATCTTTTTGCATACTAGTTACAAAACCAGGTTCTAACTTATTATTAAATTCTAATAACTCTAAATTTGCTTCTGTTTCTTCAACTTCACTACCTGAGACTTTTAATGATGTGTCAGGATTAGATGCCATTTTTAATTCAGTTAAACCTGTAGTTTGTTGTTCAATTTGTAAAAAATGTAAAAACATTGCTAATGAAAATTCTGTTTCTATTACTTCAGGTTTTGTTTTAAAATCTTTAATAAGATTATACATTTCTTTTTCATTAAAATATTTATCTTCATCTTTTCTATCTGAAAAAACTAATTCTGCTAATTCAAGACCTTTACTATATCTTTTTTGATTATTTGATAAAGCACGTGCTGTTGCTGAACCAAAATATTTTGTAATAACATTTGTAGCAGCATTAAATTTAATATTGTTAGCACTTTCAGATCCTTTTCCTAATACATCAGCATATGTAGATTTTGCTAAATTTTGTTCTTTTACATACTCTCTTACTAAAGGTTGTGAAACAAAATAGATAGCTTCTTTTACAGGAACACCAGTTTTAATTAAATATAACAACAAAGGTGCAACTTCATAATTACCTTGAATAAAAAATATCCAAGCATCTTTTTCAACATCAACCCAACCATTCATCATTTGTGAAAAGACATCTGAGATTTTATTTTTTTTATCAACGTCATATTTATTAGATATAGAAATTAATTTTACACCATCTTTTTCTACAGTATTATGTCTTAACCATAATAATGATTTTCTTATATCTTTTTCACTATGATTAAAAATATCTGGCATAGCAATACCACCATTAGTTTCTATAGAATTTATTATAGTATGAAACTTATTTTCTATAGCTCCTAATCCTAGTGTTCTTTTACCTACAACATTTGATTCATGCTTATATATATTATATAGTGTTTCCAAAACTCTTGTTGGACTTATAGAAGATTTTTTTGAACCATCTTTATTAGTTTGTTTAACACTCTTATTAATTTTATCAGAAGATCTATTTGTGTAAGGATTATAATCCATTACATATTGTGATAAATCATCAGCAATATCTTTTAATAAATATGTTCCATTAGGAGTTATAAGAGATATATAATTTTGTGGTAATTCTAAAATGCCACGGATACTATCTATTAAATTATTTTGTAAAGATTCTTTCTGCATAGTCAAAGCAAATGCTTTATCTTTATCTGATACTGTAGGATCTGCTAAGTATTCTTTAAGTTTAGCATAAGATTTTGCTTCAGCATCTGTATTAAACATTTGTTCAGGCAAAGTTCCATCAGCATTTAAATTTGCCATATATAAAGTTAACTTATCAATGTCAAAGTCAGCTCCAGATTTAGCAACTATTTCTGAAGGAGGAATAATAATATTACCAGCTTGTGCAGGTAAAAAATGATAAACTTCCATAAACTCCATTGAGTTTAATCCTTGTACTGGTATTCTTACACCAACAATAGTAACTGCTTTTCTATTTTGACCATCATTAAAATCTAACCATTCATCATCTTTAATAAGCTCATTTAACTTATCAAGTGTTTCAATTTTATATCCTTCAAGATCATTAAGATTAAGTAAGTTTTCATAATCACCCTGTATAGCAATCATAACTTTCATTGCTGCAGTTAAACCATTCTTTTGCTTATGATATGTTGGTAAAAAATTAGAACCTACATATTTTTTTATATCTTCTTCAGAACCTAATTTTAATCCTTTTAAACCTAATTCAGTGTCTCTGTTAGGAGGTTTAAAACTATTTGTATAAAATGCAGCAGATACTTGTACTAATGGTTCTCCATTTATTTGTTGTTTAATAACTCTTTTATTAATAATTGACATTATTAATTTTTCAATTTTAACAGCTTCAGGATGAAGAGATAAATCAAACTTTAATTCTCCAGAATCTAAAACATCAATAAAATCTATAAGATGATCACCTATGACATCATCAATTTCTAAACTCTCTCTTATTAAGTTAGCTAATTTTTCTAAACTATCTTTAGACTTAGGAATATAATTACCGTCAATTTCTTCAAAACCTATTTCAGTTAATAAATCTAATTTTAAAGTTTCAGTGTATTCATTTACATCATTTAAATATTTCTTAACTGCAGGATTTGTAATTTTATCTTCATTTGTAGTATTTATTATACCTTTTTCATAAAGACCTTCTAAAATAATAGCTCTTAATTGAGTTGAAAATATAGAACTTTTTTTGTATGAAGAATTTATTTCAGTTTGATTTTTTAAATATTCTGCAAAAATTGTATTTTCAGTAAAAATTACATTTTTATTAAAAGAACCATCTTCATTTATAACTACATCACCATTACCAAGATGAGATACTTTAGAACCTGATTCAAATAATACATAATCTATTCCTTGTTTCATCATAGTATCATGTAACATATCTTGATATCCGTTTTCACTTGATAAATTTGGAATAAGAGGTGCTAAAGAAAATTTATGAAAAGATGTAATTGGTAATATTTCAGATTGAATATTTCCAAAATACTGTAATTTGTAAGGAGGAAAATACTGTATTACATCTTCTACAGATAAAGAGTCTCCATTTACAATTTTTTTATATAATAACTCTTGATTATCACTCCAGTTACCTTCTAAGTCTTTTAACATACGATAACTTTCTAAACTGATGTGACCTTGACCATCACCTTCTTTCATGCCTAAATATTCACTTAATGTTTTTTTAGCCATTTCAGCAGCATTAACTTTATCTCCTAATCTTTTTTTAATAGATTCAGTTAATTCTTTTAAATACTCTTTATAATATACAGATTCTTTTATTTCTTTTTCTTTTATAACAGCTGTTTTTAATGTACCATCATAATTTTTAATTTCATAGCCCATTTTATCAGCATACAATCTTGGAAAAAAAGATTTATCATTTATATAAAATTGTGCTTGAATGTCTGATCTAAATCCTAAACCTCCGGAAGCTAAACCAGCATTCCTTTTATGAAACTCTTCTTTATCATGGTTATATTGTACTAAATCACCATAAGCTAATATAATAGTCTCGTATTTATGTATCCATGAATTATAAGTATAAGCTTTAGTTAAGACTTCATCTACTTGACGTTTATTTAAACCTTGTTCAAAACCTTTTTCATACAAAGATTGATCTACAAATCTAGCTGACTCAAGTCTATTTAAATTTAAAGCAGTTTCTTTATTAAAATAATTTAAAATATCATTTCTAATTTCTTGTTTTAAACCTGAATTTTCTTCTCTTTCTAAATAATCAATTAAATTTTCATTTACTCTATATAATTTTTCTTTAGTTTTTTCTGTTAAAACATCATCAAATGCTGTAAAAACTGAACCAGCCATAACAACATTACCATCTTGTTTTTCAACTTTTCTATTATATCCAGCCCAATTAGACATTGTATCTATATTGTCATTAAATCTATTTATTCTTTCTAACTCACCGGCTAAATAACCTAACATAATATAAAAACCTTCAGTTTCACCTTCTCCACCATTTTTAGGTTTAAAAGACTCAATGTCTACATATAAATGATTATCAGATTTATTTGGATAAGACTCTACTTTTTGTGCAGATAAAGACATAGAAGTTTGTTTAGAAGCATGTCTCATAAACTCTTCAACACCACTTAATAACATTGTATGTAATTCTTGCAAAAACTTACTTGTTCCATCTAATGCAGCAGTAACTTCACCAGTATAATTACCTGCTTCAGTATCAATTAACTGTGTACCTGCAACATTATTTAAATTTAATTTTACATCTACTTCTTCTTGACCAACTTTAATTTTTCTTTTTAAACCATATTTACCATCAGTGCTTTCTATATCTAAATAAAAAATAGAATTTAGTAACTGTGAATATTTTGAGTGAGGATTATTTTCATTTGCTAACCAACGCATATGTTTATATTTCCCATTAGGATCAGCTTCTTGCCTTGTAAGTTCTTGAAAACTACTAGCACTATTAATAGATGTAATTACTCTTGTAATAGTATTATCAACTATTTGTTCCCATAATCTATTTCCATTAGGAGACAAAACACTAAAGTTTGAAAAACCATCAGACCATTGAACTTGTAATTCAGCTAATAACTTTATACTTTTATTAATGTCATTCTTTTTAGCATCAACTGATACTAATTCTTTTGGTAAACCTTTTTGTAAATATTCTAATGGATTTTTTTTAAATTTTTCTGCAGCTGCAATTTTAGCCATGTCTGTAGACAAACTTGCATTATGTACAATTTTAACATTGTCAAGAATTAAATCTAATTTAAATTGTTGACGTATTGCTAAAGCATTACTAAACAAACTATTTATCTCAGGACTTGTATTATCCATTTCAATTCCAAAAACTTTTAAAAATTCTCTAGATTTTTCAGTTTTAAAATTACCTGCTCTATCACTAAAGTCATTTAATATTTTATTAGTATTTAAAAAATTTACACCATTTGTATCTACTTCAATGTAAGGATTTACTTCAATAGAAGCTGATACAAAATTTTGTTTCCAATCATTTATAACAGGAAAAATTGCAAGACTTGCATCAACAACTAATGTATCATATGATGCAATTTCATCTTGAGTAATTCTACCTTCTTCATCATATTTTTTTCTTTGAGTAATATTTTTATTAATATTAAATTGTCTATATTTAACTCTTGGTTTTTTTAAATCTTTAAAAAAATTAGTTTCAAGAGAAAACTGTAATTTATCATTTAATTTTAATTGACTTGGAGGTCTTAATATATCTAAAAGTTGTATAAATTCAGGATAATTATCTGAAGCATAAGAAATTCTATTATACATATCTTCATAATCAAAAGAACCTTCAGTTATTTTAGATAATGCATTCCATATATTTTCTAATTCTTCTAATTGTGGAGTACCAAAATCATCTAATACTTCTACTATAGTACCATCTTCTGTTTTTTCAATTTTATTAATATTTGAAAGTAACATTAATGTAGACGGTGCAGCTAAATTTTTAGGATTAATAACATTTCCTTTATAATCTTGTAAAATTCTTGTATTTTCTAAATCTTCAGGATCTTCAAGTAAAACTTCTTGTGTAATTTTAAATCTAGATTTCTTCATGTTGTATGCAAGAACATTATTCTTTTCTTTTCCAGACAAAGTTTTTTTAATGTCACCAAAATTTTCTAATGCTTTATTTAATAAAACTATATTGTTAAATATATTTTCATTTTTAATTAAACTTTCAGTTTTATCATCTTCAACAGAATCTACAAGAGAAGTTAAATATTCTAATTGCAATTGTATTCTATCTTTAATAGAATTAAAAGTATTTTCTTTAAGAACTGGATCAGAAAACAATCTAATTACACCGGTACTTGAATCTTCATTTGCATTATACTCAGCTATTTCTAACCCTATAAAATTATCAATTGTATTATTAATTTTATCTGACTCATCAATAGTAAAATTATCATTTATAGTTTTAAGTCTATTAAGTTTAGAAAACATTATGTTATCCATACTTGGATTTAAATCTAACATCTCACCTTTATAAAGTTTATCAAAATAAACTTTAATGTCAGCAATATCTCTTGGTCTAATCATGTCTTGTTGAGTAATCTTACCAAACATTACACGTAAAAATTCTTTAATTTTTTTAAATATTTTTCCAATAAAACCAGTATATAAAGTTTCATCTACCATAAAACTTCTAAAATCTTCAGCTATTATTTCTTCTAAATCTAAATAATCTAATTCTGACCATTTTGGAGTTTTTCTCATTTCCTCGTAAAGTCTTGTTTTTTCATCAAGAGTTAAGAACAACTGAGAAAAACCATGCCATGCCTCATGATATAAATCAATTGGAGTTCCATTATTAGCTAAATTTAGTGTTATACCATGTTGTGACCATGTTGCAAATGAATTTGAGTTTATTACTTCAGAAAGTTTTTCTACAGTTTCAAGAGGAATAAAACTATCTCCATTTTTTTTCTTTGCTTGTGATAAAAAACTTTTTTCCCACCAATCATATATAGAATCTCTTTGAGCTTTTGTTGTAAATAATTTTTCAAATAAACCTGTTATACTTCTTTCATAATTAATAACTCTTGTTAAAGGTTTATTATTAGTATTAAATAAAACAGTAAGTCTATTTACTAAATCATCAGATGGTTTACCATTTAATTTACTATCATTTTGTTTTTGTGTTTGATTTGATTTTTTTGCATAAACTTTTTTAGTAGTTTGTTTTGCAATAGATTTTTTAGCTTTAGTTTTAGGTTTAGCTTTTACTGTAGTATCTTCATCTCCAAATCTTTCTTTGAATTCATTTTTATTAGAAACAACAAATTGACCATTTCTACCGGCTTTATAAATTTTTGTAAACTTCCATCCAGAAGGTACAGTAACTTCAACACCTATTCCTAACTTTCTAGCAGCTTTAACAGCAGCTTCAGAAACACCTGTTTCACCAGTAGTAACAATTTGAGAAATTGTATCTATTAAATCAGTAGAATTAACTACACCTTCTAAAATATTGTATATATAGTTATCAATATCTATTTGTGAATATCCTTTTTTAATTAGTTCAACAATATTATTTCCTGTAATATTTATTTTATCTTTTTTAAATCTATTTAATTGTTTTACTAAATTATTGACAACACCCTTTACATTAGGCACAGTTTTATTTCTATTACTTTTTGGATTTAAAGCTAATGGAATATATTCTTGTTTATTTGTTGCTTTTGCAATTTTAGCATCACCTGATTCAAAAGTAACTCCAATATTTAAAGTAACATCTGATTCTTTAATGTTTTCTTTTAATTGAAAAGCAGAAGATAATTGTTTAATATTATAAACAACATCTCCTGGTTCTACAACTATATTTATAGCATTATCTATATCATTTTTTTGTTTAGATTTTGTAGTTTTTGAATCTACTTTATTTTTAAAAATATTATATTTTTGATTTTGACCTACCGGGGTTATTTGTGTAGGAACTGAAAAAGATAAGTATGCATTACCATCTGTAAAAAAAGGTCCAGAATCTGCACCAAATGCAATTTTAATAAATGGTGCCATAAATTCAAAATAATTTTTAGATACAACAACTATTTTATTATCTTTAATTACATAATCTGGAAATTTACCTGTAAGTATATTTTCCATACTATAATTTAAATTTGCAGGATATGTAGTTTTATCTTTAACTACAGCATTTAGTAAATGTTTAATTATTAAATCTTTTGCATTTGGTAAATCTAAATCAACATTTTCACCATTAATTTTAACTATTAATGTTGTTACACCATCAATAGACGGAGTATCTATTTCAATATTATTTTTTATTTTATCTGTGTTGTCTTCTTTTACATTATCTCCTAAAAATATTTCAGCATAAGCTCTTCTTTGAGTTGGAGTTAACTGATCACCACGATATTTTAATTTTGTAGTTAATATAGTTGCAATTTTATCTGATAATTCTCTATTAATATCACCTCTTTGTAATTGAACTTCATGAGCTATTTGATTATCTCCTACATTTTCAATAACTTCTACTACAATTTTACCTCTATTTTTACCAGCTATATAAGGTTGATTAAATTGTGAAACATTTAAATCTGTTTCTGACAATAAAACATATTTAGTAGGTTGATATCCATAACTACCTCCTGTAATTTTAAGTACAACTACTTCTTCAGGATTATTTTTAACATATTCATGTAAAGCATATAATCTATTTAATTTATCTTTTTGACTTTTATTTATTTTTTTAATTTGATCTTTTATATAAATATCAGAACGACCTAATGGATCAATATTTTGTTTATACTTTGTAACTTCAGTTGCAACAATATCTTCAGCACTTACTAAACTATATGCAAAACCTGATCTATTTGTTAAAGTTAATAAGCCATCTTCAAGTATTACATCACGAATTGCTTGGTATACTAATCTACCTTCATTTGGATCTTCAGTAATTTTACCGTTTTCTGTAAAATAAATTAAATTACCTTCTATATCAGTAATAACATTCATAATGCCATTATACTCAGGATTTTTTTCTAAAAAATTAACATCATCAGAAACTAAAAAAGATGTACCATCTGGTTTAGTTGGAAAATTACTCATAAGAAAAGGTCTTTGAGCAAGAGAAACATCATCATAAATTATTTCATCTTGTTCAGCAGGTTTTTTTGTATTAAGAGCAAGAATGTTTTTAATTACTAATGCAAATAAAACTTTTTCTGGATCTTTCTCATCAGGAGTTGGATCAGTTGGATTTTTTGTTTTTGAATAATTAATTGTATTAGTTAATGGATTATCAACTTTACTTTTTTTATTTACAGCACTAATTTTAGAATCTAGTTTAGGGTCTTCTAATATAACATCTTGTGATTTTATATTTTTATTAATTATTTTTTCTTTTTGTTCTTTTATACTAATTTTTTTAGGAGCAAAAAAACTTTTAACATTTTTTAGGTCTTCAAAATCAACACTTAATTTATAAATAGAATTAAAATCAAAATTATTTTTTACAAGTTTACTCTTAATTGCTTTTTGATTAGTTACTAAAGTAAATATATCAGGAACAGCTTGTGCATACAGCAAAGCTTTACTGGTATCTTCAGTAGCTTTTAAAGCAGTATCATAAAAAAATTTAATTAAATCTTCTACTTTTACAGCATTAGTATCATTTTTTACCTTAAAATAAATTAATTTAAAAACATCACTTATTTGTTCTTTATTAAGTGCACATGCCATTTTAACAGAGTTTAGTATTATTATTAAAGTTCTTTAATAAATCATCTTCAGATACATTATTATTTTCAACTTCATCTACTAATTTAGATTGTGCGTCAGTATCTTGTGAAAAAGACTCATAAATAATTTGTGAATCTTCAGCATTTTGAATGTCTTCTTCAGTTAATTCATTTTCAATTTCTGATTCAATTGACTCTTCATTCATTTTTATAAAATTTAATTTAAGTTCATTTTGATTAAAATCACCTGTTTCTTCAGTAATTATATCTTTAACTGTTACAAAAGCTTCACTAACTTTTGTAATTCTAACAGGGTTAATATTTGTATTATCAAAGATAACATTTTTAGGTAATAAAACCATATCTACTTCTAAGTTTTCAATAGACATATCTATGTTTAATTCATCTAATCTGTTATTGTAAGCTTCATTTAATTCAGTAGTATTTATACTACTTGGATCAGTTTCAATTTGTGTTAGAGCTTCTATATATTTAGTTCTAATATTATCTAAAGTAGCTTTTTTAATATCAGTAATAAATTTTTTACCTTTTTTAGAAGTTACTATAATTGTTTCTTCTTCAGTTGGTATGATTCCTAACAAAAGTGAATTATTTAACAAAGTTTCATTTATTCTTTCTTTGACTTCGTCATTTGTAACATTTCTTGTTTTTTGTCCAGAAACTCTTTTTGTCTTTCTATTTCCAGACTTTTCATTCTCAGGTACACTAGTCCTATTGGATACTGTTTGTTGTCCAAAGACTTTTTCTGATTCTTCTTGGTTCCGTTTACTGATTTTTCCATTTTTAGTTAAGTTTATAAGTTGTAAATCATTCATTAAATTATTAATAGCATTTATCTGATTATCTACATCAGTAGAAATATCACCTCTTGTTTTAACTTGAGATGCCAAATCAGTTAAATCTTCTAAAACAGTATTAGACCAAGCTTTAATAGCCTTAAGTTCACTATCACTAATACTAGTAACACCATCATCAAAAAGTTTATTTAATGCATCAGGATAGTCTTTAGCTAATATTTCATCTAACTTAATAGATAATGTAGGTGAGTAAGATAATCTAGATATTTCTTTTAAATCTTCTATTCTTTCATCATTAGATTTACCAGCATACAATTTAAAATTTTGAGGAGAACTATTAATTGCAAATATAAAATCATTTACATTACCTCCACGCATAGTTCTTTGTGGATTGTTATTATTTAAATCTTTAATAGTTTGTCTTATGTTTTTTAAATCCATTGTAAGTTGACCAATAGTATTAACATTTCTATTAAATGTATTAGTTGACTCTGGTGTAACTTCATTTAGTTTACTAGGAGATAAAGTTTTATTTTTATTTTGTAATTCATTAATAGAGTCTAGTATAATAAGTTCTTCTTTTTCTAATTTTGATATCTCAGCATCATTTACATCATAAGTAAGAGAAGCAATTATATTTGCATCATTACCTGAATAGTTAACTCTATAAAAAACATCATTAATTAATACAGTGTTTTTATTTAATATTCTAGTTGTATATAAAACATTATTAATAATAATAGTTTCAAATACTTTTTTAGTTTCTTTTACTTGTGATAAACCAACATTATTAAGACTTAAACTTGGATCATTTACTGCAGAAGACTCATAATATAAATCTATAATTTTAGATTTAGTTGGTACTTCTACTATACTTTGTTCTTTTTTAACATTTACATTAGCTTTAGTATCTGTAGTAGGAATAACTTGTTTTTCAAGTTCAGCAATTTTTTCTTTAAGTTCAGTAGCTTTATCAACATTTCCAAACTCTCCTTCTTCATATACTAAATTTTGTTTTAAACCATTAATAACACCTATAATAGTATCTTGATCTGCAGTAAAATCTTGTTTAGATAAATCTTCTGTAACAGTTGTTTTTGTTTCATATGTTTTTATAGGGTCAATTTGTATACTAAAGGTTCCATTGTCATTAAAAATTAATGTACCAACTTCACCATTGTATAAAACTTTTTTTCCAATATTATCTTTTAAAGATGTAGATGCACCAATCTCTTCTACAAGTTCATCTGTTGTTTCTATTGTACTAACAGGACTTATAATAGGAGCTTTTAATGGAACAATTGATTCAACTTGATCAAAATATTCTAATTCATATGTACTTAAATCCTCATCAGAAACAATATCTGAAAGTTTTGCACTTATTAAATTACTTTCTCTATCATAGTTAACTTCAATAGGAAGTAAAGAAATTTTTTCTGGCATTATACCAGTCATATTGTAAAATAAATTTCTATAAATAGATTGCTGAATCCTAAAATATAATTTTTTACTAAATTTACTATCTTTTTTTAATTTTATTATATCTTCATTATTATTTATTTCAGTTTCAGTTTTACCTTCTTCAGTTAATTTAGCAGTTAATTTTTCTAAATTATTTTCTGCAGTAATACGACTCCAATTTGTACCTAATAAAGCTTTTACATCAATTATATTAAAATTACCATCAGCAGATATTGAAATTAAATCTGTTTCTCCAACTAATCCATTTTCAAATAATGACTTGTCAAATAACATATCACTTGCTCCAACAATCATAAATTTGCCATCAATGATACCATCTCTAAAATTGGTTATTATTCCACGGTCACCAAATAAACTATCAAAAGCTTCTTGAGACATTTTTTCAGGTTTAACAATTTTTTTAAATTGCAAACCTTCACGAGTTAAAAAATCTTTTATTAAAACATCAATCATATTTCCTATGTCTGCTGCTTCTTGATATGCTGCTCTTTGAATCACAGCTATTACATTTTCTCTTGAAAAATCTTTTGTTAATTCTTCTTCAATTTTTTTAAACTTTACAGGATTTAATGTTGAACCATTTTTACTTCTAAAAACATTTGATTTAGCTGAATTTAAAACTTTAAGTTTAAAAGATTCTAAAAATAAACTTAATTTATCATTTTCATTTATAGATGCATCTGACATAATAGCATCATATGTAGATAAAATAAAACTTTTAACAAAAACATCTTGTTTAACACCTTCTATTTCTTCTGTTTCTGTTTTATCTTTTAACCAAGAATATAAAAAAGGTTCAGAATTAGTTATTTCATTATTTAATTCTTCAGCTTTTTTAGTTACTCTTTCAGCTACAGCACCATCAATTTTTCTTTCAATTAATTCACCATTATCATTTAAAACTTTTTCAATTTCAGACTGCCTACTTATTATTTTTTCATTAAATATTTGTAGTGCTTTATCAAATACAGTTGTATCTTGTTGTAAACCTTGTTCTCTTATAAAATTTATAACTCTATCTAATTCTTTTAAATCTTCTGTAAGGTTTTGTTTTTCTTTTTTAGTTAAGTCAGACTCTTCATCTTCTAATATTTTTTCATAAGTGTTTCTTATATTAATAAGAGGTTCTATTTTACTTGTAATTTTAATTTCATAACCTTTTTGTATTTTTATATATTTAAAAACAGGAGCTTTAAATTGTCTTTTTTCAGCTTCTTCAATAAGTCTTTCAGCAGCTTTTTTCATATTAAACTCTGTAATAACATTATTTTGTGTTTCTAACCAATTGTTTCTAATCAAGTCATATTTTTCATCATCAAATTCAGTTCCTATTTCTGAATTAAATTTATCATTTAAAATATCATATAATTCTTTAGACTGTTTTTGAATTTCATCCCATGTTGCAGATAAAGAAATATCATTATCTGTGTCTTCACTTACAACACCTTTTTTAGTAAATTCAGTTTTTAAATCATTAATATGCTCTTCATATCTTTTTATAATAGCATCTAATACTTTTTGATAATCAGCATAAGATTGTGTTTTATTAATTATGTCAAGAGGTTCAATTTCAGTAACAATTTCAGTTGTTGTTCTTAATCTTTCTTTTTCATTATTTAATAATTCAGCTATACCAACTAAATCAAATGCAACTTCTGCACGTTGACCTTTATCAAAAGATGTTTCATAAGAATTAAAAATAGGTAATATTACATCTTTTAATTTTTGTTGATCATTTTCATTTTTGTATTGTAAATCTGCTAATAACTCATCATTAAAATATTCTTTTGGTATTAATGTATTTTTTTTAAAATCTTTAATACGAGATTGAATTAAAGCAGGATCATCAGATATAAGACTTTCAAGAAAATTATCAATTTCAGCAATTTTTCTATCTATTGTAAGTTGTGAAACTGGTTTTCTAACTTCTGTACCTTTTTGTTCTTGTTCAAGTAACTCATCATATGAAAAATTTGTTTCAGTTTTAAGATCTCTTTTAAAATTTTCATCAGCAGTTTCAATTTCTTTTTGTTTTTGAGCTAATAAATCTTCTAAAGCTTCTTCAAATTGTCCATCTATATCAACTTGTTCACCAGCTGCTGGTTCTCTTTGCATGTTAGCTGTATTTATAAAAATATATGCATAGTTATCATATGCTATACTTCCTTTAGGAATTATTCTTTCATTTCCTTCTGTAGCTTCAATAAAATAATCAGGTAAATTTTCTGGATCTTCAACCCAATTTGCAAAGTCTTCTAAATCAACATAAATATTTTGATCAGATAATGATTTTAACAGGTCATTGTTTTCTTTTGCAATAATAGATTTATTAATTATTTCTTTATAATAGTTTCTTCTATTTAAATAAAGATTACGCATCCATTCATAATTTCTTTCAACATGCTCATAAAAAGAAGCAGGTTGAGAAAGTAAATTTATATATGGTATTAATATTTGAGATTCTCTTTTTAATAACTCAGCATCTATAAGATCATTAAATAATGAATCAACACCACCTTTTTTATTTAAATCATTTAATACTTTTTGATAATTAATATCAGATCCAGATAAAACTTTAAGTAAATTTTCAAATGATTCTTTAAATAATTGTTTTGGTTCAACACCTGATTCTTCAATAGTTGTTCTTAAGTCTTTAATTTCTTTATTAAGTTCTTCTTTATTTGGAATATTTTGATTATCAACATCTTTTTCTAATACATCTAATGATTCAATATTATCAGAAATATTTCTTCTATATATTTCTTGTTTTTGACTAAAAAGACTTAATGCAGATAACATTTTTTCTTTTTCAATAGCATTTCTATTTGATTCAGGTGTATTAAGACTTTTTAAAGTTTCAATTTCAGTAGATAACATATCTATTGTATTTGATAACTTATTACTGTCTAATAATGTTTGAAAATCTGCAGAAGGCATATTTTTAAAAAGAGAACTTTTGTTAAGAGACTTAACAATTTTATCAACTCTTTCTAAATTATTTGTAAAAGATTCATTTAAATAAACTAAATTAAATATTCCTCTGTCAATTGCTTTATTATATATAGCTGCTTTATCATATTCTGGAGTTCTTTCTTTTAAGTCTTTTAAATTTATTTTTTTTACTCCAAATGTATTTTGTGCATAATCATATTGTTCTTGCATGTTTTTTGATTTTTTTAAATAATCAGTCAACATTGTTCTTGTTTTTGCTCCTTCACCTTTTTTAATGTCAAGAGTTTCTTCTAATTCAACATCACTAAGAGAAAGATATTTACTCATATTTTTATTAAGTATACGATGAGTACCTGCTTGTAAAGCAGTTAAAGTATTTGATAAAAATGAAGCTTCTACATTATCAAATTTTTGTTTTGTTGAAACATCATCATCAGCATTATTTCTAGCAATAATACTTTGACTTCCATAGTTATGCATTCTTTCATTTAAAAATTCAACAGGATTCTGATGATTTTCATTCATAACATTTGCTAAATTAGTTGCATAATTTTGTCTATCTTCCATGTAAGTTTTATATGTTGCCGGATCCATATTATATTTATTATATAATATAGAAGCACTTCTTGGAATAAAGCCTTTACCAGTAAAAGGTCTTAATAAACCTCCCATTACAAAACCAGACATAAAAGTTTCAAAACCTTGACCAGATATTTGTGATTTATATGCAGCATCTAAAGTTGACATTGAATAATCAAAATTTGCTTTAGATGGATCAAAAAATGAATTAACATAATAATCCTCTGTTGCTTTTCCTATTACATCTTGCAAAACTTCTTGAGCTCCCTCAACAACATTTACTTTAAAATAATTAAGTGAACCATTAACAAAATTACCAGGTTTAACAAAACCTTTTAATGCAGTTTTTGCACCAAATTCTTGAACCTTATAAGCACCTTCTTTAACACCTTTTTTTCCAGCTTCATAAACTATATTAAATTCATTACCAACTTTACGTACATTTCTTGATGCACCTGCCATAAAATTACCATTAACTAAACCATCAAATGCAATTTTATTTGTATATAAAACTAAAAGACCATTTTTCCATGTATCTTGAAAACCTGCAACTTTTGATGTTTTTCTCATTTCAAGTTGTTCATCATCAGTTGGTGCTCTATTTTTTTCTATCCAAAATTTATCATAAAGTTTATTATATGTATTGTTTTCAACAAAGCCACCTTCAAGTCTACCTTCTGATAAAGCCATGTTCATTCCAATAACATCTCTAAATAATCCTCCAGCTGTTTTTGCAGTTCGTGCAAGACCACTTAAGTTATCTCCACTTGTAAAAGCTTTTAATCCTTGTGCAGTATTGTTTAAAGGATTTATAAAATTTACAGTAGTTCTAGAAGCAGTATTAAATAATCTTTTGGCATCATTAAATTTTTCTAAATTCTTTAAATTAGTAAGCATTTTGCCTCCATACTTACTCATATTCCAAAGAGATTTTGGAACTGATAATAAACCTTTAATTGCACCTGCAGCACCACCAACAGCACCACCAACAACTGATCCTTCTGGTCCAACAATTGCACCTTCTATGGCACCAATTGCTGCATACTCCATAGCAGCTTCAGTCATTATTCCTCCTGTATAAGCAAGACTATTAAAAACATTATTAAAAAAACCTCCTAAACCACCTTTAGTAGACATACCAATAGAAGATAATTCTTCATATGAATTTGCTTCATCAACATCTTGTCCAAAGTCTCCACCAAATGCATTTTTATAACTTTTAGGATTAGCTGTTAAACCATTAAAAAACATAGGTCCTGCAGCCTGAGTTGCCATTCTTACAAAATCATCATACTTAGTAGTGTTAGCATTAAATACTTCTTCATTATTTATTTCTGGATTAAATCCAATTTTATCATATGTTTTTTGTCCATATGCTTTATATCTTGCTTTGTGAGCACCAGTAGATGAAGCATCATACATAAAAGATTTTGCATATTGACTATTATCTTCATGTTGATAAGATCTATGTTGTGTTTTAGCAACTCTAGCTAATAACTTATCTTGAGTAGTAGAAGCAATTTGTTTTTTATCATACGGTGGAAAACCAACAGAATGGTCTCTAATATGCTGTTGTTTAATTGTTGGTGAACCTTTAGTAGTACCAAAAGATTTAACTTTAACAGGAAGAACTTCAGGTTTTTGAGCAATTCTATTAGGATTAGTTTCTGTACTAGAAACATTATTATTAGTAATATTAGAAGTTTCAGTTTGAAAATTTATATTACCAAAAGGTAAAAAACTTTCTAAATCTGTAGTTCCTGGATTAATAAATTGACCCATTTTAGAAATATCTGCTAAAGTATTATCTTCTGCCATTTTTTAATATTAAATTATTCGTATGGATTTTCTTTATTAAGACTAACTCCTGGTGCATAAGTTGATTTTTTATATAACCTATTCCATGTTTCTGCATTTTCTGCAGCTTGTTCTCTAAACTGTCCCATCATATCATCAAATGCATTATTAATATCAAGATTAATAGGATCATAAATGCTACCTGCAGTCATAACTTGACCAGTTGCTTCATCTAACATATTAAAATTATATTCAAAAGTATAAGGAGCAAGACTATTAACAGTACCTTTTCTTATTTTTATATTACCTGCTCCCATAGGATCTTCATAATCAAATTGATCTAAAGCTTGTACAATTGATTCTAATCCAGTTCTTTGATTTCTTGTAAATAAAGTATTATTCCAATTTTTTGTATTTGACATTAAAGAAATACCATTTTTTAAAATAGCATTTTCAATTTCTTGTGTTATAATGCCACCATCATCAGTAGCTTTAAGTTCATCTAAAACATCTTTAGTAGGATAAATTACCATAGTTCCAACATTTCTATTTTCAAGAGCAATTTGACCACTAGCTAATCTAAAGTTTTTTACTTTATCATCACCTAATTTACCATGATAATTAGCTATAATTAACTCTGCAATTTTTACAGGATCTTTTGAACCAGACTCAAATGCTTCTTGTGTATCTTTAACTCCAGTTTTATTTGCTCCATAAAAACTAATTGGATTATTAGTTTGATCATAAAAATTTATATTATTTACATCTTTTGTAAATTCACGAAAATAATTAAAGCCTTGACTTTGAATAGCATTTAAACTTACAGTAGAAGCATTTAAAGTTGTATTATACACTGCATTACCTTTTCCATTTTTAGTAAATAAAGGTGACAAAGATATAATTTCTCTTCCATTTTGTATAATTTCTTTATGAGAGTTTGATAAATCTTTATATAAATCTCTTAATATAACTTCTGGTTTATCATCATTTAATTTTTGTTTAATAAATCTTTGTTCAAGTTGAGAAACTTCATTTTTAGTTAAATTTTTATAAGTTTCATCTGGAAGGTATCCCTTAGTTAAATTGCCTCTTTTTCTATAATTTTCTTTTTGAATTAAAGTTTTTAATTCAGCTTTTTCATTAGGCATTAATGCATCTATTCCTTCTTGCATTAATCTATTGCCACCACCACGATTAGATTGATTATTAATTTTACCTCCATATAAACTCATTGCTTTAGCAATAAATTCTTCTTCACTAACTTTTGATAAATTATCATTTAAAAAAAGATCTGTAATATTTTTTCTTTTACCAGGATCAATTCCACTTATTTCAGTAGAAGATCTTAAAGTTTTTAATACAGCTTCTTTATTTGCATTTTCTACAAGTTCATTTCCTTGTGCAAAATGCATATAATCCCTCATTTTTGTATGAGTTTGATCCATTAAATAATTAGCAGCAACACCATTAGGATTTCCTTTTTGTCTATCAGCTAATTGTAAAACTCTATCATATACTCCTGCAACATATTTTGCACCTTTAGTATCTACAAACTTTAAAGGATTTTTTTTATAATCTTCAGCAAATCCTTGTTCAGACATTGAACCAATATTTGCAATCA